>OCTW011573688.1_pt1 | contig 11492 bp, 8 predicted proteins | sample 1539671 | NCBI WGS metagenome assembly OCTW01 (sample SAMN02144230, study PRJEB22623) | gut metagenome | biome: sheep rumen | host: Ovis aries | place: New Zealand | reverse complement strand
CAAGAAAGCAGATGTCACCGTCACCGTCAAAAACAACTCTTCCACCTATTCCGGCAAGGATGTCATCCAGGTTTATGCACAAGCACCATACACTGCTGGTGGTATTGAAAAAGCTGCCATCCAGCTCTGTGGCTTTGAAAAGACTACAGAACTTGCTCCTGGCGCTTCTGCCACCTATACCATCAACGTCGACTTAGAAGATATCGCTTCTTATGACTACAAGAACTATAAAACTTATGTTTTAGAAGCTGGCGACTATTACTTCTCTATCGGAACTTCAGCTCATGACGCCTTAAATAACGTCTTGGCCGCAAAAGGCAAAGGTGTCGCCAATGGCATGGATTACGCTGGCGATGCATCAAAGGCTCATAAAGCCAACAAGGGAAGTTTCAACAAGGACGAGTATCGTCTTTCTTCGCAAAACACTTCCATCACCAATCAGTTTGATAACGCAGATATCAACTCTTATGTTGGTGGCACTTCCGCGGAAGTCACCTATTTATCCCGTAGCCATTGGGACACCACTTGGCCAAAGAACATGACCGGCTTCAGCGCTACCGATAAGATGATTGCCGAAATGGCTTCCTATTACTCTGAAAAGAGCGATGGCACCACTAAGCCTAGCGCTTATACTCCTGGCAGTTCTGATACTTCCAGCATCATCACTGACGCGCCAAGAAACTATACGCTTGCCATGATGATTGGTGCTGATTATGACGATGAAAACTGGGATAAGTTATTAGACCAGTTAACCATCCAGGATTATCTGGATTCTACCTCTCAAGGTAGAAAAGAATTGCAGTCTGTCGGTTTAAATGCCACGACCGCGGTCGATGGTCCTTCCGCTTGGACCAAGTCCAAGTATATCGAAGACTACAAAGTGCAGTACGATGCCGAAAAGGTGAAGAAGACCGAAGAACTAATGGTCTCTTATCCAACTGAGACCATCCTTGCCGGCACCTGGAATCTTCCACTCCTTGAAAAAATTGGCGATTCCTTTGGTGAAGAAGGATTATGGGGTGGCGGTGTTGGATGGTATGGCCCTGCTGCCAATACCCATAGAACCGCCTGTGGTGGCCGTAACTTCGAATATTTCTCTGAAGACGGTTTCTTAGCCGGCAAGTTATGTGAACGTGAAGTTGCTGGTGCCGTCAAGATGGGTACTATTCCATACTTAAAACACTTCTTCTTAAATGATCAGGAAACCAATCGTATCGGTGTCTGCACTTTCGCCAACGAGCAATCTATCCGCGAAATCTATCTCCGCGCCTTTGAATATTCTTTCGAAACAACTTCTAAAGATGATAAATCCTGCCCAGGCGTCATGGGTGCTTTCAACCGTATTGGCTTGACCTGGTCTGGTCATCATTCCAACCTTTGGAAAAAGGTTATGGCCGGTGAATGGGGCTTTAGAGGCAATATTACTACTGACTTCGGCCAGAAACCAAACTCCCTGATGGAACCACTTCTCGCCTATGAAGCCGGCACAACCATGTTCTGTACTTCTGGTACCAGCTTCGCAAAGTACTTGGAAGGATATGACATCCGCTCCGACTTAAAATTGATGACCAACATGAGAGAAGCTCTGCACACTCAGCTTTACAACTTTGCCAACTCCGCTGCAATGAACGGACTTGTCTCTGACTCCAAAATCGTCAAAGTTGCCACTTGGTATGATATTTCCATCACGATACTGATCATCGTTTCGGCCGTGGTTATCATCGGCAGCATCGCCATGCTGATCCTTGGCTTTGTCGCTGATAAAAAGAACTAAGAGAGGAATAGAAAATGAATCAGATTAAATCATTCTTAGCCAACAAAACACCTGGCTTCTATGTCTCTGCCTGTGCTTGCCTTCTTGGTCTTATCGGCTTACTTGTCTATACCATCAGAGGCGGTAACTATCTCTCTCCTGTCAATGGTGTTGCGGTCGCCTTACTCATCTTAGGTGTTGTCAGCAATATCGGTGTCCTAGTGAAGGATTTTTCCATCTTAGGCATCATTCCTGTCGCCTTATATAGCGCTGCCTTTGCCGTCTTATTCAACACCGAAATGTTGTTCTTGACAAACGTTGCCTTTGGCGTTGATGGCAATGTCATCGACTTCGGTTGGGTTTTCTTCTTCATCATGATCATCTTAGCCGTTCTCTCCTCCGCAATCGGTTATGGTATGGGATTATCCAAGACCAAAAACTTAGCTGCTGGAAAATAATTGTTGATTATCAGAGAGCGCACACTTCATGTGTGCCTCTCTTCCTTCTTATAGAAAGCGAATATATGAAAAAGAATCTTAAAATCATCAGTTTATCGTTCCTATTACCGGCATTACTCGTTTCCTGTATGAAGGAAGGGAGCATAAAAGCCGAGGTCACATCTTTTGATGTCCCCGCCGTCTTTATGACCAACAATGAGGAAAAAAGTGGTCGTATAGAGTCCTTATCCTATCAAACAAAAGACTACATTTTAGACAGCGAAAAAACGGAAGAAAAGGAACTAAAAGTCTACCTTCCATACAACTATGATGAAAGCCAGAGATACAATATCCTATATCTCCTTCACGGCACCGACAAACAAGAGGTGGATCACATTAACACCTGGTTTGACAGAGTAAAAATCAAAGATGTTCTTGATAATCTGATTGCTTATGAACAAATCGACCCTCTAATTGTTGTCTGCCCGACATTTTATTCTTATGGTCTTTATGGTGATGATAATGTAACGGATATCAAAGAAGCAACACCAGTAAAGACAAACTCTTCAAACAACTTTACATACGAGTTCAGAAATGACATTCTTCCCGCTGTGGAAAGCAAATATCAGACCTATGCCGAGGATATCAGTGTATCAGGATTTATGAATAGTCGTGATCATCGAGCTTTGGCGGGCTTGTCCAACGGTGCAAGAATCACATTACACAGTGGCATCATGCACAATTTCGATTATGTATCTAGTTTCGGTGTCTATTCTTCTTCCTGGGATGCGAAAGAAATCTTACAAGCGCTAAACAGCGATGCCTATAAAGATCTATCATTGAATGGTTTTTATAACGCTGCTGGTATATATGACTTTGCTTACAACAAACAAAAGAAGATGTATGATGAGCTCTTACAATCAGGACGTTTTACTGCGGAGAACAGCAAGTTTTTCCCTATCACCTTCGGATATCATTCCGCCCGTTCCTGGAGAGTAGGACTATATGACACACTTCTCTACCTGTTTGGAGGAAAAATGGCATGAAATGGATTATGAAACATAATTTCCTCTGCCTCTTTCTATACCAGATTTTGATGGTTTTTGCCTCTCTTATTGAACTATTTGCCCGCAGTTATACTGAACTGACACTGACCTTTCTTGTCGTTGAGATCCTCGTTCTTCTTCTATCCTTCATCGGAATGAAGAAAAAGATATATATTCTTTCTATTTTCGCCTCCAGCCTTTGTCTCGCTGGAGCAATACTGCTCGTTTGCTTTCCCAACTATGTTTCCTTTGCTGTTTTTATCCTGACCAGCATCGCTCTTGTCTGGGAAAGTACATTCCTAATTTTATCGATAATCAGAAGATAAGGCACTGCTGATCCATGAATAAGATCAGCCAGTGCCTTTTTACATAGAACAATTCTTTGCCAAAAAAACGCTTCAATTTCATGTCACCTATCTTTTTTAATCGATATTTTTTCTTTGAAATCTCGCATTAATAATTATAATTTTTAATTAAAAATTATCGCAATTACGCCTAAAACTATTTCCTTGCAAAAGCAATTTCCATTCATTATGATGAAGGCATTATGATTCATATTGCTATTGTAGATGATCAAGAACACGATCGTAACATGCTGAAAGAAGCACTCGCCTATGTCAGCATAGAACGACAGGTGGAATTCTGTATCGATGAGTTTTCCTCCGGAGAAGCGTTCTTGTTCAATTTCGAATGCCAATTTGATTTAGTGTTCCTCGACATCAAAATGAATGGTGAAGATGGTATATCCATATCTCACAAACTAAGAGAACGAGATTCCTCTGTCCTTTTAGTGTTTGTCACAAATATGGCACAATTTGTTCTCAAAGGTTATGAAGTTGACGCCCTCGACTTTATCATCAAACCGATCAAGAAAGACGAATTCCTGTTAAAAATGACCAGGCCCTTGATGAGACTTTCCTATACCACAAACTTAGCCATCATGATTAATGATAACGGTAATTTACGTTCGTTAAGAAGTGAATCTATCATCTACATCACTGTCAATGATCACTATGTCACCTACCACACCCTCAAAGAAGATATCACGGAATATATTTCTTTAAACGCAGCCATCAAAAAGACACGAGGTGAAAAGCTGATTTATTGCAATCGTCAGACGGTAGTCAACCTTCGATACATCTCTGCTATCAGACAGAACACTTGTGAATTAACCGATGGCAGCAAACTAGAAATCTCTCGATCTCATAAAAAAGACTTTATCAAGTCCTTTGCTAGTTACTTAGGAGGTCAATCATGAACGACATCAGTTTTTTACAGGTTTGGCAATACACCAACTATATGATCGAATTGCTATTGGCCGAAATAGTATTCTTCTATTCCGCACCAAAGCGCAAATTCTTCGCTCTTCGATTATCTTTGTCCGTCATTGTTCTTCTTGCACTCTCCTACCTGGAATACATGATCATCTACAATCCCGACTACACACTTCCTGAAGCCATCTCTGTCTTAAGAGGCTTTGGTTTACTTCTGGGTTTGATTGTCGCCTCTGGTTTTGCCATATATCTTTCCTTCAACTTGAAAATATTTGCCATCTTCAGCGGTGTAGCTGGTGCAGTGGGATTACAGCACATCGGTTACCATCTCTACAAGATGTTATGCCTGATTGATTGTTTCAAAGCATTCGAACCCACTCATGGTCTAGAGCTGATTGTCGTCTTTCTTCTTTGTTTGGTTTCCTTCTTCACTCTTGGTCAATACGTCCGTAAACAAAAATTCTTCCACAATTATTCTGTTCGTCTCGTCTTAATTTCTTCCGTCATCATTCTCATCTGTATCGGTATCACGAGATTCTACAATCGCGGAAATCTTGTTCCAGACAATCACTACTACATCATCGCTGGTTCTCTTTATGCCATCACTTGCTGTACCTTATCCTTGTTCATCATGTTTTATCTCATCAAGTACATTGAGATTAAAGCCGATAACAAGACCATTCATCAGCTCTACATTGAACAGCAGAAACAATATGAGCTTCGCAAAGAGAACATCGACTTGCTCAACATCAAATTCCATGACCTGAAGCACCAAATCAATCATTTGGAAAATCGTATCCCTGCCGAAGAAATCAATAAGATGAAGGAAAACCTCGACATCTATAACGGCATGTACAAAACGGGCATCGCAGGTCTAGACACCATCCTGAACGAAAAATCTTTATCCTGTATAGCCAAGAATATCTCCTTAACCTATATCGGAAGCGCCAAAGCCATCGATTTCATGAAGCCGTTTGAAATCTTCTCGCTCTTTGGTAACGCGCTAGATAATGCCATAGAGGCTGTCGACAAAATTGAAAATCCATTAAAACGCTGTATCTCCATCGTCTTGGAAACAAAAGGTGATTTCATCTACATCAACATTCTCAACTACACCAATGAAAAGACCATTTTCCATGATGGCTTGCCCCAGACAACCAAACAGCAGGAGTCTGGTTATCACGGCTTTGGTATCAAGAGTATCAAGAGCATCGCCGAAAGCTATGAAGGTGGTATTCAGATTACTTCCAAAGATGATATCTTCTTGTTATCGATTTATCTTCTAAAACCATAACACACTTGCCTTTGATTCACTTCAAAGGCATTTTCAATTCGCTCAAATTGCATTTCGCGTTGAAAAAAAGGGCTTTCACACTTACATACCATATCTTGATTTCCCATTTGATATTTTGAAATACGACAAGGTCTCACATACGCCGGAGTGACCTTTTCAGTTGTATTTCAAAAATTAAAGGGGAAAACAAAACATGAAAAAATCCGTAAAACTCATCAGTTTAGCAGCCGCTTTGTTCATGGTTAGTTGTGGAACTCAAGAAAGTACAAACAGCACCCCCGGCAGTGCTTTTGTTCCTTCTGACTCTTCCGTGACTGACAGTTCTAACGCTGACTCCACTGGTACTAGCGACTCTTCGACAGACGAAACTTCCACCATCCAGGAAAGAGACATCTCTGCCAAAGACACTACGACAGGCAATCTAGACGCCAAAGGAAAATTCTATGCCGATTATGCTTCTTTAGCAGATGAACAGGAAGATGCCAAAGAATTGGTCATCGACATTGCTGAAGAAGGTGATGTACTTCTCAAGAATGAGAATCATGCACTGCCACTTTCCGCAAGTGAAAAGAGAGTCACTCTCTTAGGTATGCATACCGTCAACTTAGTCACTGCCGGTGGCGGATCTGGTGCTGGTACTACTGGTAACAACAACATCGAATATTCCACCCTGGAAAAAGCCTTCCAGCATGCGGGTTACAAAGTTAATCCTACCACCATTTCTCTCTATGACAAATACACCACTATGGGTATCGTTGCCAACGAGTTACCACTTGATTATTACACCCCAAGTGTCATCTCTTCCTACTATGCCTATGATGGTGCTGCCGTCTTGACCTTCTCGAGATTTGGTACTGAAAACGCTGACTTGAAGACTCATGATGTTGTCGATCACGCTGATAAGGATGATCACATTCTTGAGTTGGACGATAACGAAAAAGCTTTAGTCAAACATGCCAAGCAGTATTTCAATAAAGTCATCGTCTTAATCAACTCTTCCAACATCATGGAAATCCCTGATTTGGCTGCCAAGAAGACTGCTGACAACCTTGGTGTTGATGCCATTTTATGGGTCGGTGGCGTCGGTAACAATGGTACTGAAGCTATCGGTAGAATCTTAGATGGTACTGTTAACCCATCCGGTCACACTTCTGATATCTGGACTAGCAATTTCAAGCATGATCCATCCTGGACCAACTTTGCTTACAATTCTCAGAACTATGACGATGGCAACAGAATGAACGCCATGCTTTATGACAAAGATGGCAACATCACCAATTTTGCTGAAGTCGAATACCGTGAAGGCTTATATAACGGCTACAAGTTCTATGAAACCAAAGCTACCGACATGGGTGCCGCTGGTGAAAACTGGTATCGCGAAGAAGTCCTCTACCCATTCGGTTTCGGTTTAAGCTACACCACCTTCAAGTGGGAATGGCAAGGTGTCAAGACCAAAGCCAACATCGACAGAGCCAACCAGACCATCACCGCTCAGGTCAAAGTCACCAACACCGGTTTGGTCGCTGGTAAAGATGTTGTTCAGATCTATTACTCCGCTCCATACAAGAAAGGCGGCATTGAAAAGGCCTCCAACAACCTGGTCAATTTTGCCAAGACCAAACTCTTGAATCCAGGTGAATCTGATGTTGTCACCATCGAATTCGTCGCTCAGGATATGGCTTCCTACGACTATGATGACAAGAACAACAACTCCTTCATGGGTTATGAACTTGAAGCTGGTGATTACACCATCACCGCCAACAAGGATTCTCACACTCCAGTTCTTTCCATGACCAGAACTGTCGCAGAAGACATGAAGATGAGAAAAGACTATCTCACTGGCAGAGATGTTGAAAATATCTTCTCCAATGATGATATGTATAAGTCCACCACCGAAGAATATCTCGCCAACTCTATCTCTAGAGGTGACGAAGGTGGCTTGACTCAGCCAAAACCAGCCAGTGTTGCTGACAGAACCGTCAGCGATGAAGTGTTGGAAATGCTCGAAGATCAGGATATCTACAACCATTATGAAGTCTCCGAAGCTGATCCATACTTCACTAACAGCGTTCCAGAAGGCTGGACACAGGATGCCAACAACAATCTCTTGTTAACGGACATGTCTGGTGTCGACTATCAGGATTTACGCATTGAAAATGGTGTTGCCGTCGAAGGCAATGATGCCGGTTCTCAGAAATGGAAGCAGTTCATGAACCAGCTCTCCTGGGAAGATATGTGTATCCTTGTCGCTGGCGACAGCGTAAAAGGCCCAGGCTCTCAGGCCATCGATAAGATCGGCAAGACTGCTGATGGTTATTCCAATGGTCCTATCCAGTATGCTGGTGGTACTCTTTTCCCATCCGCTCCAATCATCGCTGCTACTTTCAACACGAAATTAGCTTATAAAATGGGACGTTTTGTCGGTAATGAAGCCATCTTCTTATCCAACAACTTATGGGCCGGTCCAGCCTGTAACACTCATCGTTCTCCATTCTCTGGTCGTAACTTTGAATACTATTCTCAGGATGGCTGGCATGCTGCTAGATTCGTCGCTGAATGTATCAAGGGTGCCACCGATAAGGGTGTCATCACTTTAGTCAAGCACTTCTTCCTCAACGATCAGGAATCTTATAGAGCTGACTACGGTGGAGTCATCACCATGGTCGATGAACAGTCCATGAGAGAAAACTATCTCAAACCATTTGAATGGGCCATCAAGGTCGGTCATTCCAATGGTGTCATGTCTTCCTTCAACCGTATCGGTTATGAAGTCACTGCCAACTCCTATGCTGTCAACCAGTTCCTCTTAAGAGACGAATGGGGCTCTAAGGCTCTTGTCTCTACCGACGCCTGGGCCAAGGACTATGTCCCAGTCAACAGAATGGCTCTCTCCGGTGGTGACCAGTTAGATGGTTCCGCTAAGGGTTATGCCAAGAACAAATTAGACTATGGCACCTGGGATGCAACCAACAATACCGTCTTAGTCAAATCTGATGAGACCGCTACTGAAAACACCATGAGCGATCCATCCTTATACTTCGGTATCCGTTCCAAGTGTCAAAGAGCCCTCTATAACAGAGCCAACTCCATCGCTGTCAAAAATGGCGCTGTTACTGGTAAGAAGTTCACTGTCGTTGTTGAAAAAGGTGTCAACAACGCCGTCAAGATCACCAATGACGACTGTAACTTCAGCTTGACTGATGATGCCGTCGCTACCTTGAAGAACAATGGTCTTGCCTTACAGAACGGTTTGATTACTGGTACACCAACTGCTGAAGGTATCATCACCATTCCAGCCAGCTACTCTTTGGATGGTTGGGTTTCCTCTACTGCCAACATTGAAATCGATGTCCGTTCCGCCATCCACGTCAATGATGTTGCCATGAAGACTGGTGAAAATGCCACCACCGAAAAAGCCAATAGCAACTTCACCATGAAGGTCGACATCCCGGCCTTAAGCTACTTCACCGAAGTTGGTAGAAACCTCATTGTCAACTACTATCAGGCTGCCGATGGTACCTGGTACAACAGAAACGAAGATAAGACCGCAGCTGATATCATCACCACGGATGCTGAAACTGCCGTTGCCAAGAAGGAATACGCCTACCATATCGATAACCTTCCAGAAGGTGTCACTTCCAAGGTTGTCACCAAGACTGTTATGGGTAAGGCTAACCGCACCAGCTATGAAGTTCCAGATTATGTGGAAATCAGCGGTAATCTTACTGCCGGCGAATACACCTTCGATGTCGATTTGGAATACTATCAGACGATGTATATGATGGGTTGGTTATTCACTTCTTATTCCAGCAAGAATGCCAGCCACTACACTGGAACCGTCACTTTCAACGTTCAGTAAACTCAATTTTGTCCTCTTTATACCAGCAGGCCCAAGTAACCCTTGGGTCTGCTGTGTTGTTTGTTTTACAGGAGAAATAATCATGAAACTCAATAATCTTTTTAAACTTGCTCTGTTGACCACAAGCGCCATTTCCTTAGTCGCGTGCGGTGGAAATAACACTTCAACTTCTAGCGAAAGCCAAACGAGTGTCACGACATCAACAGATACCAATGCTTCGAATCAAACCAGTCAGAATGACGGCAAAGTCAGCGACCAGAATGTCGCCTCCATTACCGTAAAGACCATGCCAACAAAAGTCAGCTATGTCTTAGGTGAAACTTTTGATCCTGCCGGTGGCGTCCTGACTGTAAAATATGCCGATAAATCCACTGCCGAAGTGGAAATGACGGATGAAAGAGTCACCTTCACCGCATTAAATAGCAAATCCGTCGGAACCAAGACAGTCAAAGCTACTTTCGGTGGCAAATCTGTTTCCTTTAAGGTCACCGTTACCAAGGAAATGATCTCCGTCACCTTTAACAGCAATGGTGGAAGCGAGGTGACCAGCGCAGAAGTCGAAAAAGGAAAGACTTTGACTAAGCCATCTGATCCAATTAGGGAAGGCTATGTCTTTGATGGTTGGTATACTGATAGCCAGTTGACTCTCGCTTATGACTTTGACACCATCGTCGAAGGCACCTTCACTTTAAACGCCAAGTGGTTAGAAGCAAACAAGACGGTCTTCAATGTCACCTTTGATTATGGCTACTATGGTGCTTTACCAGCAACAAGAGTCCTTCATGTCGTCTCTGGTGATTTAGTCAGTAAGATTTCTGTTGATCCAACCAGAAAAGGTTATGACTTCTCTGGCTGGAAGACTAGCGCTGGCCAAGCCTATGATTTCACTGCTGCTGTAAATGGTGATATCACCCTGACGGCCTCTTGGACAAGATCCAAGAGTGAACTCGTCGGTGAACAAACTTATGTTTTCGAAGCTGAAGATGTCAACTTCAAGGGCATCGTTGGTAAAGGTCTTTCTGGTACAGCTACTGAAACTGCCTGTATCGTCAACGATTCTTCTTATGGCGCAAGTAATGACCGCTATGTCTCCTACCTTTATCAATTAGGTCTAGGTTTGACTTTCCAGCTCAACTGCGACGTGGAAATCTCTAACGTCACTCTTGTTGCCCGCCTTTCCCAGTTCATCGAAGATTACACCTATACCTCCGATAAATGGAAAGTCACCATCAATGGTGTGGATGTTGATTACTCCCCTATCGCTTTCAGCAACGTTCCTGCCATGTCTGATTCTACTGCCACTCCTCTTCCATTTGCTGATTTCACCCTTGGCAAAGTCTCTTTGAAAAAGGGTAAAAACACCATCCAGCTTATGACCAACAACAATGATGCCATCCAAGGCACCACCATGGAATCCCATTGTCCACTCATCGACTGCTTGAAGTTCACTGCAGAAAACTATGTCCTGGAATGGGATGCTGTCATGGGTTACCCCTGCGTAAATTACTAAATTTCTATATATAGGAGGCTTTTAGCCTCCTATATATCCATTGAAAAGGAGTCATCACAGATATGCTTGTGAATTTTTTCCGCCAACGAACCATTCGTGGTTTTTATTTCCCGCTTGTGGCCGCTATATTGTCACTGATCAGCAGCATTGTCTATATCTCTAGTTATCTCAGCACGAGTTATTACCATATCACTGCTTTTTTGTTTCCGCTTTTAGGCTTCATCTTCTTTGTTGCTATGAGTCTTTTCAAGTGGACAAAGAACTACGCTGCTATCGCCCTGGAATTATTTACTTTTTTAGGTTTTATTTTCTATATTCG
>OCTW011606749.1_pt1 | contig 11493 bp, 6 predicted proteins | sample 1539671 | NCBI WGS metagenome assembly OCTW01 (sample SAMN02144230, study PRJEB22623) | gut metagenome | biome: sheep rumen | host: Ovis aries | place: New Zealand | reverse complement strand
GGCCCAGATGGCCAAGTACGTCGCGGTCTATTCCGCCTGCGGGCTCCCCGCGCAGGAGGCGCTCGACCAGATATTGGCCAGGAAGGTCCTCAGGAAGCTCGGGGCCGCGAACCCCGCGCTGGTGAGGGCGAGGGCAGGGGAACTGTTGTCTCTGATGTCATCCCTCTTCGGCGAGGGCGCGATGCCGCTATGCGAGAAGGCGGTCATGAGGATATCCGCGAATGGATAACGGAAGCGACTTCAAGAAACATAGGCGCTTTCCCGCGATTGCAATTGCCTTTACTTTAGGCTGCATCGCACTTTTTGCCACGACCATCGTGACGCTTGAGATCATGGAAGTCCCCATGGACTACAAAGCCCCGGAGCCAAATTGGACGAATCTCCGTGAGCAGTTCGTTGAGAATTTTGACGCCGACCAATATAGCATCGGGGAGCTGAAAGCCCTTCGCGAAGTCTATCCCGAACTCCGTCAAGAGATCGATGCCTATATCGTCTCCTATGAGACTTCCGTCTCGATCAGCGTTTCCGAAGAAAGGTCCCGCTCGATCGAAGAAAGCATCTCGCGTTCGATCGAGGCGGAGAAATCCGCGAGCGGAAGTTCCTCTTCGGAAGAAGAGACTAGCCTAGATCAGGAGGAGCCGCGTGGCTAAGAAGATTTTCTCCATAGGGGCATTGGCCCTGGCTTCGGCCATCTCGCTTGCCGGCGGGATCGGTTTGGTCATGGTCTCCGAAGACGCGGCGAGGCTTCCTTTGACCGTGTCTCCATATCCGAAGCTCACGCCTGAAGATATTGCGAATTTCATCTCGAAATTCGATCCGAAAGACTGGGAGGGGAAGATTGACGAATTGATCGATCTCCTTAACGATAATCCAGACCTGCTCGACGCTTTCACCGAATCCTTCCTCGAGAATTTCGACCTCGAGGACTATTCGATCGAAGAGCTCATCGCCTTGGCACAGGAATATCCTGAGATCGCAGCCGCCATCGCCGAAAAAATGGGAATCGACCCCGCCGATATCCTTGCTAGCCTTGCCGCGATGGAAGCCGAGCGAACCGAATATGGTGAGGAAACTTCTTATTATGGCGATGCTAGCGGCGGCATAAGCGGAAGCATCGATAACGGGAAAGTGGATCCGGATAGAGAGCCAACGAAGCTCTTTCATTATTCGACTCCCTACCAGGGGACCATGTATCTTCGAAGCGCGAGTTTCGGCGACTACGAGCCAGATCATCGCTCGATGGGCGATGCGCCAGAATGGGATGGATCCACATTCGTGGCGACCCCATTGCTCTATCCTGGATTATCGATGGCTTATGCGGGAAATCGATCCTACTCCATCGAATTCGGCATGGAAGGCCATACGGACGCGGGAATGATCGCCCCTGATTATGCTGGTCCTTATTTCACCCTAGAATCCGGGGAAAGGCAGCTCATACCTTATACCCACGAATCGCGCATCAGGCGCATCGACGCCGAAACCTATTCGTTAGATTTCTTTGCGACTGAGGATATTTCGAGGTTTGAGCTTCCTAGTTACCTCGCTGACGATGAAGCGAGATACCGCAAATTCGTGGAGAAGCGATATAGCAAAGTGGCGCCGCAGATCGCGGAAGAGATCCATGAATATCGCACGTCCCATCGAATCTTCACGCCCGAGAATCTTCTCCGCCATTTCACGGCGAATAGCAGCGAATTCATCTATTCGCCATTCGCGATGGATTGCCCTTCTGACGAGGATATCGTTTTGTATTTCCTCGACCACAAGGAAGGGACTTGCTCCAATTACGCCTCCGCGAGCATGCTTTTGCTTCGCGATATGGGCTATCCCGCGCGCTACGTCACCGGTTACCTCGTGAAGTCGGAAGGGGGAAGCGAGCCTCAAAGCGTGAACGACACCGATTGCCACGCCTGGGTTGAATATTATGTAAATGGCCATGGCTGGCAAAGATTCGATGCGACCCCATCGAAACGCACGAAAGTGGAATGGAACGAAGACCCCAATACCGATAAGGTCAATTATGGCGGAAACCCGTTCTATCAACCTGAGACAATGCAGCTTACCGATGAGGAGACTTCAAGCCTCGGATGGCATTTCTTCCGCCTCAAATCCTATTCCGATTACGCTTCGGGCACGGAGTTTTTGCCTTACGAAAATCACCTTGAGTGGGACTCCTATATCCCTCTTGCAGCGGATTCGCTATTCTATGCCTCGCGCTCTATCCAAAATGGCGACGAGAATAACACCGGACTTTCCTTCCGCTTCCACGCGACCCCGAAATCCGATGAGAAAGCTGCGATCGCGCCGCAATATCCAGTGAGGATAAATGGCTACGACTTGCCGATTGCCTCTAGCGACGCCTATTTCGACGCAACGGATGAAGCCTATTATTTTGGCTCCTTCCCGATGGGGTCGGCGCCTTTGAATCTCGAACCTGGCCGAGCGGAAATCGCAGATGACCTCTATGTGGAAGCCATCCAATCCATCTATACGAGAATCGACGATAGGATCGCTTCGGAAGTCAAGGAATGGGCGATGAGGAACGAAACCCTGCTTAGTGGCCCGATGCTTAGCGCGAATAGCGATGTCGACATCACGAAAAACGCGCTTGCGAACGGCACTTATCTTTTGCCTAGCGCTTTGGCTCAGGACGAAGAGATCCCATCGAAGCACATCATTGAGCTCATCATGTCGGACACTTCGCGTTCGATTGACTATCGTTATAGCGCCTCTGCGATGCTTTTGCTCCGCAACCAGAATATTCCATGCAGACTGACTCAAGGGTATCGGGCGAAAACTAGCGATCTAGGGCCGGAAAACGAATACTATTACCTTGAGGTCTATCGGGATGGAATCGGTTGGGTAGCCTATGACATGAATCCCGAGAACGATACGATGACTTCCGATCCGCTATTCTTTCCTGAGGGCGATGAGGCGCCAACAGACGAAATCGTCGCAGACGATGGCAACGTGATAGAAACGGATGAGCCCAGCAATTCCTTTGGGCTTAATTTCACTTGCGCTGACGTCAATGCGACTTATGATGGCACCGCCGTGATTCCGGGCTTGGCTACTGTCAAGGCAACCGTCAACGAACTTGGGAATAGGTGGCTAGGCTATTATACGATTTCCTTTAGTCCGCTTTCCCGACGCACCAATTTCGGCAGCGTCTCCATCGGCTATAGCGTCAATATCTTCTATGGTTCTGGCGCAGGATCGCTAGTAGGACAGCCCTTTGCCTATTCTGGCGCATTGCCGCGCGGAAAAATCAATATCGCCAAGCGCGTCCTTAACGTCGTTGCCTCCAGTGGCCATTACTCGCCCGGGACCTCGATTTCTGGGCTTGACCTGATTGATCTAAGCATGACTACGGGCCTAGCCGATGGCGAATACATCGTCGTCAACGATGGTGTCGCGACGAATTTCGATGCGATCGGCCATTACTTCAATAACCCGACGATCCGCGTATATCGCGACACGGAGTCCGGGACAATCGAGACGACGGATAACTACCAAATCAACGTCACGTCAGGGAGCTTTGATATCTCATGAGCCGTTACGAAGAGTATCAAAAGAAATGGCGTAAGATCGCGGCGGTCAAGAATTTCTTCCTCCGCAACGTGATCATCATCTCCGCCGCGACGGCGGTGGTTTTAGGCGCGTCGGCCGCGCTACTTTTCAGCAAAGGCGCGGTCATCGAAGGACAAGCGGTGGAAGCCAAATACGTATATGGCGAAGGCATGGTCTATAGCGCTTCTTCCTTCATGGGCGGGGCGAGTTTTGAGTTCGCATCGAGGGATAGCGATGAATGGACATCGGTTGAGCCTTCGACTGTCGGCAGCTACAAAATGCGCGCCGTATCGACGAATTCCTTTGGGCAGCCAACTTATGGTGGCGTCCATTATTTTGACATTGAGCCGAAGCCGATCGTCGTGACGATTCCTGAAAACGCGGTTAGTTATGGCGATGAGCCTAGCGTCGTTGCGCAGGGGCTATTGCCTACGGATTCCCATCATATCGCGAGTTATTCCTTTGATGTCACCGATCCGAAGGAAGGGAAGCAAACCTTCAAGGTGAATTCCCTTTCGATCGAAGATGGCGCCGGGAATGACGTCACCGAGAATTATTCGTTTGACCTCGTGAGCAAAGAGGTCGATGTCATTAAGAGAAAAATCACGATTGCTCCGACTTCCGAGTCCAAAGTCTATGATGGCGAAGCGATCTATGGGTCTGCATCCATTGTCTCCGGCTCCCTTGCGGAAGGGGATCGGATTGAGTTCGAATATAACTCCTTGACCCTTGCGGGGAGCGAGGAAACGTTAAAAGATTATAAGATCCTAAATGACAATGGCGTCGATGTTACTTCCTCTTATGAAGTCACGGTCCAAAGCGGGTCGCTTCTAGTGACGAAACGCCCGATTTCCATTCGCTCAGTTTCCTTATCGAAGGTCTATGATGGAACCCCATTCACGGCAGAGGAAATCCAAAAGATAACCGATGCCGATTCCAATGAATATGGAGTGGTGGATGGCAAGGCGGTTCTTTCGACTGGCGATGCCTTGAAACCGATTTATGCCGATGTTCCCGAGAATGCGGAGCCAGGCACCTATTCAAACGCGTTCGAATATGAGTTGGAGCATGCGGATTGCTATGATGTTTCGAAATCCGTCGGAACCCTTACAATCACACAAAGACCGATATCTATCAAAGTAGATATCAACAGGAATTATGAAGGAACCATCATTGGTGGCGAACTAACTTCGGACGAACTTTTCGTTTCAAGCGGACAGCTCGTGTCCGGCCACCGCCTCGTTGGCGAGGTTGAGGCCGCCGAATACCTAAAACCGCTCGCCCAAAGGGTCTTCAATTACCGGATTTTGGATGATTCCGATCAGGATGTCACAAGTTACTATCGCGTCACCGTGGATAGCTCATCCATCGCTTTCACGAAAGCGCAGCTAAGCCTTACCGCCAAAAGCGAATCCAAGGTCTATGATGGCAAGCCGATCATTGCTTCTACCGAGATCTCTGGCCTTCTTTCCGACGATAACGTTTCCTTTGCCTATTCTTCAGGAACCCCAGCGGTTTCTAGCGATTTTCCGCCTTCTTTGACGGATGTCGGAAGCCTTAGCTATCGCTTGGCCGACATCGCTGTAACTAACGATGACGGATCCGATCGAACTCCGTATTATGAGATTTCCTCTGAGCCAGGTTTGCTTGAGGTCACGAAGAGGCCACTCACCATCGAGCTTGATGGAATTAGGACCTATAGCGGCGGCGATTCGACGCTAGATCCATTATCTACCCCAGCAGAATATACCTTGACCGAGGGAACGTCTTTGGCCGAGGGCCATTCCCTTGAAGTGGATGTCCATAATCCCTATACCGGCCAGAAATACTTCACCGCGATGGTCATTGATGAAGCGGGGGAGGAGGTCACTTCCAATTACCTATTGAACTTCGTGGGCGACATCGAATTCGAGAAAGCGACCATCGATATCGATCAAACTTCCGAAACCTCGCTCGTCTATGATGGCTACCCACATCGGATGACCGCGGGTTATACGGGCCTACAGGAAGGCGACTCCATCACAATCCAAAATGACGGCCAGTCGCCTGATTATACCTCGGCTGGAACTTATACTTACACGCCTGTCGTGACGAGCTTGGACCACTCGGAACGCTACGTCACCAATATCCGTGAATGCGGCCTCGAGATTAAGAAAAGACCGCTCAAGATCGACGTTTTCTATAACCGTGGGACCTATGATGGGTACAATTATGGATCCGCGCTTGGCTCCTCCGATTATTCGATCGCGGGCGGGACGAGCCTCGCGAGTGGGCAATCTCTTTCCATGGTTTGCGCCTATGATCCTTTCCTCGTGGAGGATCCTTTCGTTTTGCTCGACGCGAATAATTACACTCCGACGATCATCGACACAATGACCGGGGCAAACACCACAAGCAATTACGATATCGATATCAGCGTCGTCGCGGCCCGCGCGACTAAGGCAAGTGCCCCAAGCATCGTCTCTTCCAACCTCGAGAAGATCTATGATGGGTTGCCGCTAGAAGGAAGCGCGGATGTCTTTGGCTTCGTAGGAAATGACGCGCCGGTTTATCAAGCTGCGCCTACTAGTTTCTCCATCACCGAGGTCGGATCCTTGAATTATAAGCCGACGCTACGCTCCATCACTGAGGGAGGAAACGCGACAGGGTCAAATAAATCCGGCTATTATGACTTCGCTTCGCTTAACGATATCGTCACTAGCGGAACCTTGACCATCAAGCCGCGTCCCATCACCGTTTCCATCTATCCCCATAGCGACAACGACAATGCCTTCCGCATCGCCGACGGAACTCTCGCGGATGGGCATTACCTCCGCTGCGAGCAGGATTTCACCGACGGGATCTCCTATAGCCTCAAAGTCGTTGATTCCTCAGGCCGCGACTACACCTCGAATTACGAAATCACCACGAACCCATTGGATGGGGCGACATCGAAGTCCGTCCTTCATATCTATTACGATGATCTCGATTTCACTTACGATGGATATTCCGATTCCAGTACTGTCGGAGTGACCTATAGCGGCACCCGCGGAAACGATTATGTGAGCCGCGAAATCGATGAGCCTCGCTATTATTTCGATGGCGTAACCGATGGGGATACCTATTATGGCGATACCGATCTCGATTATTTCAAGGTCTATTCACTATCCTATGGCTCCTCGACCGATATTCCCTATGATTCATACGATAAATCCTCGCCTAACCTTTATGGGCGAGAGACGACGGGCTTCTACGATATCAACGTTCACCAGGGCAAACTGAACATCCATAAGCGCTCCATCTCGATCGACGTCCATGGCTCCCTATTGGATGAGCCTTTCAACCATTCCGTTGCAATCGATAGCGCAAGCGGCTCTTTCGATTCTTCCAAATGGGCCAATTGGTATCGCATCAGCAGCGACTCTTACACGGTCTCGAACCTCGCCGACACCGATATGCTGAGGCTTTATGTCCGCAAAGACACCTTCGGCGAAGGGCTTACCCCCGTATTGGATTATGAGATCGTAAACACCAACCAAAACTATGACCGCAACCGCAGGAACAACTCGAATGTCTGTAGCGTCAATGATTGCTACGACGTCACTTGCGGCGATCCGAACCTCGCTTTCGCCCATATCGATCTTGGCGACAAGACCTTCGAATACACCTATGACGCCGCCAACCATCGAAATGAGATCATCGGCAACATCCAAAGCGCGGCATCGCTTAGCTACCGCTTCGCGACCTATACCGCTAACGTCACACTAGAAGGGGTCGACGGGAAGGCGCTTACCGATAGAGACGTCATGAACCAAGGCGATTATCGCTTCGCCTATCGCCTATCGAATTTCGTTGGGGGCTTCAGCGACGACTTTAGTAGCAGCAGCTCGATGATCTTCGACCAGAACTACGTTTTGGACTATACCGATCCCGAGAATAAATGTAGCTATATCGATATCCATATCAACCGCAAGGCAGCAACCATCCACCTAGGTGACTATACCGATTGGTATGATGGGCTCGCGTTCCAATTCAATACCTACACTAGCGCCGGGCAGATCAATTCCAATAACGTCGGCGCCTTCGAAGGAAATGATTACCTTAGCTCCATCAGCTTCCAAAACGCGCCTTCCGCGCAGGGAGTGACAGCACTAGGAAACGAGCACGTAAGAAGCTTCCAAATCCGCAATTTCAATGGCGCCGATGTCACCGATAATTACGATTTGACCTTCGTTGGATCGGTGAATAAGCAAGAGATCAACATGGGCAATATCTATAGTTCGAGCTATAGCCAAACCTTTAACGGCAAACCGCTTACCTATATCGGAACCTATGAAGGCATGTATTCCTATGACCGTGAGTTTGTCGCCGTCCTAGAATCCTATGGCTTCGAGGTCTCGATTACGTCTAATGCAAGCGTTGGGCCAGATGTCGGAACTGCGGACAATGCTTTCACCGTGAAGATCACGCGCTTTGGCCAAGATGTCACCTCATTCGTTTCCTATAACCCCGTCTATGGCGAGCTTTCGATCACGCCAGTCACCGTGATACTCGTGTCAGTCAGCGTCATCATCTTCGAGGGCGATGACTTTGCGAATTCCGTCTCCGTCTTCCAGAATTATTCTGGCATCGTGATCAAGGTCACCGGGATTACTGGCGGCGGATATGGCGAGCTGATCGAGGAAGGCGATGACGAATACGGGCATTATCGGGTATATCGCAACGACCAGATCGAATATACCCTCGATACCTCGGGCTGGGATCTATCGAACTTCAATATCCAATTCCTCGCTGGCACGATCCGCGTCTATAGCTTTTAGCAATTCTAGATTCGTCAACGATTGATTGCGCGCGCAAGCGCGCTTTATAATATGCGCGTATGAGAATGGTAGATATCATCGAAAAGAAACGCGATGGGTTCGCTCTGACCAGACAAGAGATTGATTTTTTCGTGAAGGGATACGCCCGCGGAGCGATCCCCGATTACCAGGCTAGCGCCTTTGCGATGGCCGTCTATTTCCGCGGCATGAACAAGCAAGAGACCGCCTGGCTTACCGACGCGATGATGCATTCGGGCGACACGATCGACCTTTCCCGCATCGAAGGCGTGAAAGTCGACAAACATTCGACCGGCGGAGTAGGGGATAAGACGAGCCTTGTCGTCGGACCTCTAGTAGCCGCTTGCGGGGCAAAGATGGCCAAGATGAGCGGACGTGGGTTAGGGCACACAGGCGGAACCCTCGACAAGATGGAATCCGTTCCTGGCATGAATATCTTTTTGACCGAGGAGCAATTCATCAATCAAGTCAACCGCATCGGCCTTGCAATCATGGGCCAGACCGCTGAGATCGACCCAGCCGACAAGAAACTTTATGCGCTTCGCGACGTCACCGCGACCATTGAGTCGATTCCTCTTATCGCCTCTAGCATCATGAGCAAGAAGCTAGCCGCGGGGACGGATGCGATCCTGCTTGACGTCAAGTTCGGAAGCGGCGCCTTCATGAAGACCCTCGACAAGGCAAGGGAACTTGCCAAGGCGATGGTGGAGATCGGCGATGAGCTCGGAAGAGACACGCGCGCAATCTTGACCGACATGCAGCAGCCCTTAGGCTGCGCAGCAGGAAACTCGCTTGAAGTGAAAGAAGCGATTGCAACCCTAAGCGGGGAAGGACCGAAGGATCTCGTGGAGCTAGCCCTTAATGCCGGCGGCATCTTGTTAGAGCAAGCCCATATCGCCAAAGACCTCGAAGAAGGCAAGGCGATGATCCAAAAGGCGATCGACGATCGGAGCGGTCTCAAGAAGCTCCATGATCTCTTCGAGGCGCAGGGCGGGGATGCGAGCTACATCGATGACCCGAGCAAATTCCCTCTCGCCAAAGTCATTAAGCCCATCGTCGCGAAGAAGAGCGGCTACGTGGAGCGCATCGATTCCTTGACCGTCGGAGTGGCGGCGATGAAGCTTGGCGCAGGGCGCGAAACCATGGATGACGTCATCGATATGTCCGCGGGTGTTGTTTTATGCAAGAAAGTAGGGGACAAAGTAAATAGTGGCGATGTCCTCGCGTATGCTCATACCAATAAAGAAGGGTTCCTTGAGGTCTATGATGATCTTTTGAACGCCTTTGAGATTTCCGATAAGGAAGTCAAGACCCATCCGATCGTTTGGGATTACATCAAGTAGAGTCATGCGCGCTTTGGTTCAAGTCGTCGATCGCGCCTCCGTTTCGATCGACGGAAACAAAATCTCTTCCATCGAGAAGGGATTTTTGGTGTTCCTCGGGCTAACTGAGGGAGATGATGAAGCGACCGCGCGAAAGATGGCGGAGAAGATCATGAAGCTCCGCGTCTTCGAAGACGAAAACGGAAAGATCAATCTTTCGCTAGACGCGGTCGGGGGCGAGATATTGCTAGTGAGCCAATTCACTCTCTATGGCAACATGAAAGAAGGAAACCGGCCTTCATTCGTCGAGGCGCTTCGCCCTGAAAAAGCGAAGCCCCTTTACGCCTATTTCGCCTCCGTTCTGCGCGAGAAATTCCCTTCCTTGCAAGAAGGGGTATTTGGCGCTGACATGAGGGTTGAATTAGTGAATCACGGCCCGACTACCCTTTGGCTCGATTCGAAGGAGCTATTCAAATGAAAGTGCTCGTTGGGCTTAGCGGCGGCGTCGATAGCGCGGTCGCGGCGTACTTGCTCAAGAAGCAGGGGTACGAAGTCGCGGGCGGATTCATGCGGAATTGGGACGCGCTTGCCAATAACGATTATCTCGGCAATCCAACGATCGGAAATGCGCAGTGTCCGCAGGAAGTCGATTACCAAGACGCGGTCAAAGTCGCCGAGAAGCTAGGCATCCCTTTGCTTCGCAGCGACTTCGTGAAGGAATATTGGGACAACGTGTTTTCCTATTTCCTCTCGGAATATAAGAAAGGCAGGACGCCGAATCCCGACGTTTTCTGCAACAAATATATCAAGTTTGATTCGTTTCTGAAATTCGCGTTGGACTCTGGCTTCGATTGCATCGCGATGGGCCATTACGCGAAGAGGGTAGATGACGAAAACGGATTCTCCTGGCTATATAAAGCAAGCGACAAAAACAAGGACCAGTCGTATTTTTTATCGCAGATAAGCGAGCAGCAGATCGCCTCTTGCCTCTTTCCTTTAGCCGACATCGATAAGCCGGAAGTGAGACGCATCGCGCATGAGCTTGACCTCGAATCGGTCATGGACAAAAAGGACTCGACGGGCGTCTGTTTCATCGGGGAAAGGAACTTCAGGCAGTTCTTGCAGAACTATATCCCAGCAAAGCCAGGCGACATCGTCGATGGGCCAACTGGAAAAGTCATCGGACGCCACCATGGGGTAATGTATTACACCCTTGGTCAGCACAAAGGGCTTGGGATTGGCGGGGTGAAAGACGCGCCAGAAGGAGCTTATTTCGTCTACGATAAAGACGTGACGAAAAACGTGCTTTATGTCGCGCAGATGAGCCATCGCGAATTGCTCCAAAGCGATTCTTGCCTCGTCGATAACGTGAATTTCATCGGCCCTAAGCCAACTTCGCCCATCAAAGTCGGCGTGAAATTCCGTTACCGCCAGCCAGATCAAATGTGCATGCTATCCTTTGAAGGCGACAAGGTGAGACTCCATTATCTTTCTCCCGTCGAAGCCGTGACACCTGGTCAAATCGCCGTGTTCTATGATGGCGAGAAGATGCTAGGCGGCGGGATCATCGATAGCATCCACCATGTGAAGTCGCTATAGTCATAAGTTTATTCATATTCATTAGATTCGCGGCCTAAACGGTTCGCGGATTTTATTGTCCAATGCCTTGGGAAAGCATATTTTCATTTGCGCCTTATTGCATTTTCGAATAGCAGAAAAATCAGAGTTGGCTGTTCATCGAAACTTTTCTATTTGCGCTCTATTTGCGCTCTATTGCGCTCTAT
>OCTW013409072.1_pt1 | contig 11495 bp, 9 predicted proteins | sample 1539671 | NCBI WGS metagenome assembly OCTW01 (sample SAMN02144230, study PRJEB22623) | gut metagenome | biome: sheep rumen | host: Ovis aries | place: New Zealand | reverse complement strand
TAAGAACCCTCCAGCCCTCACCGTCCAGAGACTCCTGATGCTTGTTGTAGGTAATTCCTCTTATGTATTTGCTAACGTCTCCCAGCTTCCGATACTCCACCCCATCGGGGCAAAGATCGGCGATTAGCTCATCGATTGCGCTCATCGCTTACGCCTCCAGATCCGCCACGATGGCGTCGATCTGGTCGCGCAGCTCCTGCTCGCGGGCGACGATGCCCGCGATGCGTTCGTTCAGCTCGGCGATATCGACCTTCTCGCGCGTGTCGCGCTTCTCGACCCAGGTGGAGACGGACAGGTTGTACTTGTTCTCGCCACCGAGGTCGGCCATGCCGACCAGCTTGGAGACGTGCTCCTCCTCGGTGCGGCTCTGGACGAGCGCGTTGATGCGCTCGATGTGCTCGGGCATCAGCTTGTTCTTGTTGCCGACGTGCTCGAACATCTCGGAGGCGTCGATGAACAGTGTCGCGTCGTCGGTCTTGCTCTTGGAGAGCACGATGATGCACGTGGCGATGGACACGCCGAAGAACAGGTTCGACGGCAGCTGGATGACCGCCTCGACGAAGTTGTTGTCCACGAGGTACTTGCGGATCTTCTGCTCCGCGCCGCCTCGGTAGAGCACGCCCGGGAACTCGACGATGGCGGCACGGCCCTTGGGGCTGAGCCAGGAGAGCATGTGCATCGTGAAGGCGAGGTCTGCCTTGGACTTGGGTGCCAGCACGCCCGCCGGCGCGAAGCGCGGGTCGTTGATGAGCGTCGGGTCGTCGTCGCCCACCCATTTTGTGCTATACGGGGGGTTAGAAATAATAGCGTCGAAGGGCTCGTCGTCCCAGTGCATGGGGTTGGTGAGCGTGTCGCCGCGCGAGATGTCGAACTTATCGAATCCGACGTGGTGCAGGAACATGTTGATGCGGCAGAGGTTGTACGTCGTGGGGTTGATCTCCTGCCCGTAGAAGCCCTTGCGCACGCCGTCCACGCCCAGGATCTTGGCGAACTTCAGCAGAAGCGAGCCCGAGCCGCAGGCGGGGTCGTAGACCTTGTTGACGGACTTCTTGTCGCCGATGACGATATGCGCGAGCAGCTCCGAGACCTCCTGCGGCGTGAAGAACTCTCCGCCCGACTTGCCGGCGCTGGAGGCGTACATGTTCATCAGGTACTCGTAGGCGTCACCGAACAGGTCGATGTGGCTTTCGTCGACCTTGCCGAAGTCGAGGTCGCGGATGCCGATGATGATCTTGGCGAGGCGCTCGCAGCGCTCCTCGAGGTTGCCGCCGAGCTTGTTGCTCGTCACGTCCACGTCGTCGAACAGCCCCTTGAAGTCCTTCTCGGAGGGCTGGCCGACGCTCGACGCCTCGATGGCCTTGAAGATGCCCGCGACGCGGACGTTCAGCTCCGGGTCGCGTGCGGGGTCCTTCGCCACGTTGCAGAACAGCTGCGAGGGCAGGATGAAGTAGCCCTTGTCCTCGGTGATGCCGGCACGTGCCGCCTCGGCGTCCTCATCGGACATGGCGGCGTAGGAGAAGTCCGTGTCTCCCGCCTCATGCTCGCCCTCGTCGATGAACTCGCAGAGGTCCTCCGAGATGAACCTGTAGAAGAGGAAGCACAGGATATACGCCTTGAAGTCCCATCCGTCCACGGCGCCGCGGACGCTGTCCGCGATGCCCCAGATAGCCTTGTGCAGCTCTGCCTTCTCGTTCTCGCTTGCCATGTGTTTTCTCCTTACTCCCGGCGTCTACCCGCCGATGTTCAACCCATATCGTCCGGACTCGCCTACGCTCGGCGCTCACGCCGCTCGCGCTCGATCCAATCGTGGAGCAGCGCCGATATCGTCGTGTCGCGCTCCGCCGCGATGATCTTCAGCTCGCGCTTGTCCTCCCTCGTGACGGAGAGGTGCAGCGTGGTGCGCGTCTCGGTCTTCCCATCCATATGCCGCTCCGATCCCATGGACGTCCATTTGTCCAATTGTCCACCATTTTGCAAAGGCTGGCGAAGTCGCATCGGCCGACGGTGGAGAACCCTACACAACCGACAGCGGCGTTATTGTTTGTTGTCAACAAATAGAAAGAGACGCTATGCCGGATCGTTACCCGCGAACATAGCGTCTCTTGAATTGAATCAAATGACGGCACTCCCCTATCTAGTAGACGGGAAAATTCGGGTCGTCCTCGGCCTGCTCCTCGATGTAGACAATCTCGCATCCGTTCTCCTCGGCGTACTCGAGCAGCTCGATGAGCTCAGCCGGTGCGGGATGCCCAAACATGGAGTCGCATTCTGCCTTGAGCTCATCAAGTTTCCAGGAATAGATGATGTACTTGTAGTCGGGAATCTCGAAGGCGCTAATGGCAAACGTGCAGTCGCTATAGTCGTGCATCCACATCCGAAGTTCGTCGCTGACATTTCCGGTTGAGATCTCCAAAAACTTCTTGATCACGATCGCTCCAATCCGCAGTGGCATAGCTGCCCCATTACCTTGTTTGCAATCATATCGGCCCGTGAGGACAGAGTTTCACAACACCGGACAGCCGACGGCGAACCGACAGTCTTTAAGTAGATCCACAGTTCGGCCATATCGTTATATCTAAATCTTTTATATTTCCGCAGCTCATAATGGTTATTTAGCTTATAACCGAGACATTTTGTTATGAGCTGGTATTTAGGTGTTATAAGGGTATATACCAGGCATAACGACAACTTCTAGTGCAAGGATCTGAGCATGGAGCAAGACAAACGACAGATGACCACGGTGAGTGTCTACGCAGAGGACGCAGCCAAAATCAAGGAAATGAAGGGCGACGACCAGAAGCAGGCCGATCTGATGGCAAGCATCGTTGCGGACTTCGAAAAGCGTCAGTCCATGACCCGCGGGCAGAGCGTTGCCGCCGACACCGTGGCGGTGCTCAAGGCATCGATGACAAAGGTCTACGACATGATCGAGGGTGCGGCGCAGGCAGCGGCGGAGGAGGCCACCGCAGTGCGTGAGCACGCCGAGAGCGAGGTTACCGCGGCCAAGGATGCGCTCGCCCAGGAGCGCGAATCCCGCGCCACTGAAGTCAGCGAGCTCAAGGAACAACTCGCCGCTGCCGAAGCGGAGGCCAAGCAGCTTCCCGCTGCGGAGGCGAACATCGAGAAGCTGAACGCGCGACTCGATGCGGCGGAGGCCGCTAAGACCAAGGCCGAGGAATCCCGCGATGCCGCCCAGACCGCCGAGAATGCGGCCAAGGCAAAACTCTCGGATGTCCAGGGCGAGCTCACCGCGGCGCTCAAGGCCGAGGGCGATGCGGCGAAGCAAGTGGCCGAACTCAAGGCGCAACTCGTCGATGCCAAGAACACGGCCAAGCTCGACGCCAAGGACGCCGAGGGCAAGATTTCGACGCTCGCCGCCGAGCGCAACGCAGCGCGTGCCGAGGCGGAAAGCGTCAAGGCGAACCTCGAGTTCGTTACGGCACAGGCCGAGGACCTTCGCTCGCAGCTCGCAGCCGTCCGTTCGGAGCTGGAAGCCGCTCGTAAGCAGCTGGCGGAGCAGTAGATCAAGCGTAACGACAACGATGGTTAAAAGGGGTCTCAGGAGTCTTCCTGAGACCCCTTTTAGCTTGGACCGACTGACTACCTGCCCACGCCTCGCGTACGCGCTTCGCCGCCCTGCTCGGAGCCCTGCTGGCGGTTGGGCTGTGCGGGACTGGACACGGTGCTGCCGAGGGAGTTGCCGCCGTAGCCGTGCGCGTCGCGATAGTCCATGTAGGCATCAAGGACCTCGTCCTCGGTTCTTGGCTTGCGACGAGGTGCCGGCTTGGGTACATCGATGCTGAGTGATCTGGCGAGATCGATGGCGTTCGGTCCGATGTCGTTGACGGCATCGACAAGTTTTGCCATCAGCTCGGCACCCTCGCGAGTGCAGGGCTTGGCGGCCTTGGCTATGGCCATTGCAGCGGAGCGCTCGGCGTCGTTCATCCAGCGTTCGCGGCCGGCAAGGTTTTGGGCTCGCTGGCGACGACTGCCGTACTTCTCGGCCATCGCCTGAGTGATTGCCGATGAGGTATATTCATCGCCCAGCGTTCGGTCTTTGACCTTGCGAGAAGCGGGATCACTCGGGTGGTGGTAAACGAGCTCTCCGTCTCGGTTGTAGCTTGTGGTGACGCCCATCTCGTGCAACCTTTTCGCGAAGTCATCCGGTCCCGTTGAAACGCGGACGGCAACATCGATACGGTCGCGGATATCGTTTTTCCACGACCAGCCCTCGCGATCTTTAAACTGGCGCTCGGCCGTCGTATCGGAATCACCGAAGCCACGCGGGACGATAAGCTCCATCACACGTCCGTCGTCCGTCCGCATGGTCGTATAGGTAAAACCGTGTACAGCCGCGCTTTTCGTTTGGTCATCGTCTCTCGGGTCGAACGTTTCGGGAATCAGCGCGGGGACGGCGTGCCGCTCGCTCATCCCCTTAATCATGGCCTCGCCCAAGTTCTCGTGTTCAACGCCCTTGGACTCATCATCGAGAACCATATCGAGCGCCTGTATCGCCCTGTTGAGGCGTTTACCGCGTGAGACTTGAAGTCCCTTCGCATCCATCTCTTCTTGTGTGTACGACTTGCCATCCGTTGCGAACGCATGCCAGCCACGCTCGAGCGACATCGTCTGGACATCGGCTCCCATCGCCTGTACGACCTTCGTCGTGAGCAGACCCGAAATGCGGCGTTTCGTCTCAAGCTCGGTGTTGTTGATGACGATGTGAGCATGGAGGATTCCCTGCTTGCCCTGGGCTTCTCGCGCCTTGTTGTCGTCATGGTAGGCGATGGCCACCTCGAAACGCCCGATGCCCTCCCCCTCCGGTCCACGGGAATCGAACCACTTCGACGCCCACTCGTTGACGAAGTCGCGGAAGTCATCGAGTTCGACCCCGTTGTCCTTCTCGTCGAGCGAGATGATGATGTGCTCGTAGGTACGGACCTTGGTGTCCTTTTTTGCGGGCTTGTCGTTGCCGAAGATCTCACGCGTCCGGTCCATTACCTTCGCCCAGTCGCGACCCTTCCAGTCACGATCGGTGAGATTTAAGAAATCCTTGTCCAGGGCTCGGTCATTCTTAAAAAGATAGTAGCGGATCCATTTCGTTGAGCTGTGCCCTGAGAGCGGCTTCATATAGGTCATGCCTCATCGCCGCCATTCATCTGATTAGGGCGGACAGCACCATGCTTCTTGCCGCGAACTCGTCGCCGTCGAGCCGGTTCGTATTTATTGATAGGGGCCTCAAATTGCGCGAGGCCGGTGGCGGTTAAGTTAACGGACGGTTTGGCGGACAGTGGCTCGACATCGTCGGCGAGAGCCTTCAGACGTTCGTAAATTGCCTTGTTCTGCTTCGCCAGGCGCTCGTAGAGTTCTGCGATCTCCGTTCGCTCATCTTGGGAGAGGTTGCGGTGGTTTCCGTATTTCTTGAGAAAGCGGTTAAGGGCTCTTACTGACTGGTTGTAGTTCACGCCGATGGCGCGGACCTCATTGGAGACCGACTCGAGCATGCTGTCTGTGATTGCTTGAATCTGCAAACTTTCCGTTTGGCTGTCGGATTGCAGGAGCGCGAGCTCAGGACCGAGCGGGCGGGTGAGCGATTCGGTGCCAGGGGTGGCGCGGCGGATGGATGTCAGGTCAAGCGTCACCGGGAGGGCTACCAAGGTTCGAAGGACGTCGCTGCGGCTAGCGTTGAGGGCGTCGGCTCGGGCGTTGAGGGCGGTCAGGTCGGCGGTCGGTAGGCGGACCGTGATGCGACGGGTGGCGGGTTGGTTGGTCGAAAGGTCTGACGATGAGGTAGCTAACGTTTCGGCGTGGTTGCCGAGTGACGGCACGGCGGTCGAGAACTTGGGTTGCCATTTGTCTGACATTTGAGCGGCACCGGGGCCAATGTCTGACAAAGTGGGCGAGGCAAATTCCCGAGTTGATTGATCTGGCGAAATGTCTGACATTTCGGATCTCCTTACGTACGGCCGTAGTTGAGCTTCGCGAGCAGGCCGTCCCCCACACATCGTTCCAGGCATTTTCAATGGCTGGAAATGTCTGACAGGCTGTCAGACATTTAGCGTGGGGAGAAGCGAGCGGCGCGAGCACTTTAAGGCCGCTTGCGGGCCCAGCTGCGGCTTTGCCGCAGGTTCAACGGCTGACATTTCTAATGTCTGACGCTGAACGAGACTGGCGTGCAAAATGGCCTTTATAGGTAGTTTGGGGCACGTTTTTAGGCAGGTCAGTGTGTTGCCGCAGCGGCATCCACAACTGGCAGGCCGTTTAGCACCTGCCGTCTGTCCGCAGGGCAGACGGCCGCTCCTCAGAGCGGAGATAACGATTCTGATTGAATCTGAGAAAGCCTAGATGCCCTGATCTGAAATGTCTGACACTTTCTACTTTGTCAGACAAATGGGCATCAGGCGTTACGTGAATGTCAGACACATCAACAGATGTTGAATAGCAAATGTCCGACAAATCAGTAGGCAACTGCTTAAATGTCTGCCAAAGCAACAGGTGAGGAGTTGTTTGTCTGACAAAGCGGCCGCGATAAATGTCTGACAGATAGAGGTTTGGGAATCTGTTTTATCCTCAAAATCAATGAGAGTAGAACTTCGAATCGAGTCAGAAACGTTATACGAGCGCCAAAAATCATGAATTCGGAACCATGAAAATCACTTGGGAAGACGTTTTTTAAACCGTTTCGCGGCGATGAAAACAACTTGATTCGAGTATTCGAATCAAGAAAGAGCAAACGAAATCGATGGTTAAAAGTAGTGTGGCGATTACTTTTTACGCTTTGAAATATGCTTCGCGTTGCCGTTTCCATCTAGAAAAATCAATTGAAATAAGTTGTTTTTGACTCGCTTGCGCCTGCCGAAACGATTTGCAAAAGCCGTTTTCAGTCTTTGAATGAGCCCGTTTTTCTTATTCAAAACAACTTTCACACACGCAAAAATGGTTGCCCTGCTTGGCTCGGAAAGCATTTCGCGATCTGATTTCCGTCTCGTGCAGCTGCTTAAAACTAAATGCGTGAGACGTGACGCATTCGATTTTCATTACCAAAAATCAAATCGAAAAGAGTTTTAACGATGTGCGACTGGCTCAGAAATGACCGATTGAAAAAGAAATCGAGCACCGCGAAATATTTTTATTGCACTTCTATAGCCATGTTCGAGTCGATCAAATTAAGGAATGAAAATAAAAAATAATAATAAGAATAAGAACAAAGAGAGCCACCGCGGAGTGCTAATAAAGGCACTCCGCCCGCTCAACGAGACGCTTTCTCACGGCAAAAAAATGCGTCCGCCACATCAAAGTGTCGGACGCTTGGTCTAGCAAATCTATTTCAGGAACAGCTCATTCGTTGTTCTGTCTTACCGTTTCTTGCTTACTGGATCTAATCCACGACGCAAACGCTCCTGTGCATCGTCAAAGGTCACGATGTCAATTGCGTAAGTCGATTTCCTGACCGCACTTCTAAACTTCTCCGCCATGCCAGTATCGCGGTTGAAAGAGGAAAGCGCCGTACCGTCTTCCCCGATCTCAGACCATTCATCGATGATATTTTCCTGGTAGAGCTTTTGGAAAATCTGACGAATGTTCTTCATCGCACGGGTTTTTTTCTTCCCCCAGTTGCTTCCACAAGCATCTTCTGAAAAACCAGCGGCCTCTAGAATGGCTTCGACCTTGATTCGCCTATAGCGAAAACGCAGCTTCTCGGGAACATCAAGTAGATCGGCGCCGCTCTTTTTACAGCACTGCAAGACGCGCGAAATCACATAATCGCGAAGTAGGAGATTGTTTTTGGTTGCTTGCAACTCACTACCGATGCTCTCGACTAGTGCATGCGGGAACCTCAAAAGCTGTTTGACTGCTTTGTCGTGAACGTACAGCAAGGGCGCTGCGTTTATCTCGTAAGCATTCACTTGCCTGCCGTTCAGCGTTTTCATCTTGATGGCACGCGCTGAAAGCATGCTATCGTTGAAGACCGCTGACTTGATTTCATCTCCGTCAATCTTCACCTTGCGCTTTGTAAACTCGTCTGTGCAGTCGAGCGTTACGCGAGTGAGCCGTAATTTCTCAATCGACTCGGTGATTTCCGAAATCGCATTCGGCGAAGGACTACGTGTTGTCTTCCCGTATAGCGCGGCATAAAGCTGTTGCGGCGTGAACTTACGGAACCCAGCTTCCCAACAACTCGCGATGCTGTTCAAGACGGCTTTGTCGTATTCACTGATTGGCTTACTTAGCTCGACGCCCTCGCCATCGTAATGCAGGCTAATTCCTGCGAGGATTTGCTTCTCCTCACGGAAGGAAAGGTCGACCGAGACATTTGTCTCTTCAAAAGGAACCCTGCCGATTTTCTGCGAAAGGATCGAGTTAGTGTGTACGTCTTCCTGTAGCCTTATCGCTTTTTGCTCTACCTTTTTCTTCCGTTCGGGGTTGACGATGCCACCACCGGTAAAGACCGTCTTCCCGTCTGTAATGGCATTCAGGAGTGCATCAATCTCAGTGCGTTCCGGCGAAGCTCCAAGGTGGTCTTGCGCCGCCAAAAGCGCCAGTAACGGAATGGTGAGCACGATATCGTAAAAGAAAACGCGCTTTTCGAGCACGAGGCTATCCTTGCCGTCCTCGGTCACATACCGTCGGACGAGTCCGTCTTCGGCATTGGAACCTTTTTGCCCAACCGCTCCGCCGTGTGCGGGGACAATCTTACAAAGAGCACCATCACGCCCATCGATAAAGATGTCCCCCTTGTCGACATGAGCCGCGTAAAGACGGTTCTTCACATACACCTCGCGGGCAACCAGCGGTTCAAAGGTGCTGCCAAGCTCTTCCGGAGCGATGACGTCGAAAGCCTTCTCCCACTCAACTTCAATCGCAGCACAAGCCTTTTCCGATATCTCAAAGTCGCTTTTATACGTAACGCCGGCAATCTGAATCTTCATCTACATCGCTCCTTTCTAAATGATTACGTTGGTGCTGGCCGTGCTGTTTTTACTAATTGCTCGCCCGTCCGAACGCGGCTCCTCGAACAGCGAGAAGCGCGGCAAGAAGTCTATCGGCAAACCCTTGGCGGGGACAACACCGGCGCGTTGCTTGAGAATCACGATTTCGCATTCGCGTCGAGACGCGGCCTTCATGTTCAGCATGATTTTCGCCGCTTCAGCCTTCTGTTTCCCATCAGAAACTCCCTCGAGGCTTTCTGCCAAATCGCGCGGCTGAAGGCCGAGAAGGATATCGGCACCGTACTCGATAGCGCCAGATTCCTTGAAAGAGTCAATGCTAATCGCACCTGAATAGCTGGAGCGATTAAGCGACGACACACATATGATGGTCGTTTTCAAATCACGCGAGAGCTGACGCAAGGACATAACGTTCTTATCGACCGCCTGCTTATCGCTGTCACGGTCTGACATGGGGGCGAGGAGCTGCAAATAGTCAATAATCACGATCGGCGCAGTGCCAAACCTGTCCTCCATCGCATATGCAGTTTCGGCGATGTCGGCAACGGACGGCTGATCACGAGCCTGAAGATGGCGCTCGTGCGGCGCAACGCACGCTGTAAACCAGCTCGTAGCTTCGGCAAACAGGGCGTTTCGCTCATCGCTCCAGCACATGCGATCGGATTTCGAATAGAGTTCTGAATAGCTGACATCTCCGAGCTCATGATCCATGAGATACATGCGTCGGGATAGAGATTTAGCAGTCAGTTCGCGAGACGACTGCTCGATGGTAACGAAGAGCACCGGCCTGCCGCTTTCGGCCAAGTTGTCCGCAATCATGTTCAGGAGCGTTGTTTTGCCCACCGAGCTCACGGCACCGAGCATGATGAGACCGCGCTTCAGACCGCCGCCGAGCGCATTATCGAGAACCCGGATTCCCGTCGGAATGGGATCATCGGCGTCCTCGAGCATGTAAATCTCAGCTGCGGCATCTGCGGGATTAATGCACGAAAGGGACCTGAGACGTTCTTCTTTCCTTTCCAGGACGCTTGCTTCGGCTGCCGCCATGTTGCTGGCACACCAATTCTCGAGCGCCGAGCGATCGCTTGCGAGAAGCTCGCAAGCGTCTTTAGCGCCAGGAAGATTGCTGGCAAACTGGATATCGACACCGGGGAGCTTCGAGGCAACCCTCTCGGCACCGGCTCGTCCGGCATCATCACAATCGAGCGCCAAGATGATGCATCCCTTATAGGTTTTTGCCTTTTCGATAAATGCCCGATCGTCGACAGATCCGAGAGCGACAGCAGGATACCCGCAAGCCATAATTGCAAAAGCATCGAACAGACCCTCAACGGCAAAGAAGGACTTTTGCTCAAACGCGAGCTCATCGTGAACAGGCTGCGAACCGACCTCTCTCGCCGGGGGCTTCAGGTACTTTGGACTAACTTCATCGTCCACAGCGCGATCGATGTGGTAGTACTCATCGTTTCGCGTTGACCACGGAATAACAATTCGCCGAGTCTTTGGATTGAAGCCGAAACCGAATCGGTGAATCTCCTCCTCGTTAAATCCTCGCCCCTTTAGGTAAGCAATGCTCTCATCGTTGAGGCTGTTCTGAGCTTCGCAAATCTTTTCGTGCTCAGCCTTGCGGGCATCGTCAAAATCGTTCGCTAAATCAATTTCAAGAGCCGGACTCTTACTGCTTTTCTCTACACGACAAGGCGCTTCGTCCACCCTTGCGCCTGTAAACTGAGCAACGATCTTCAATTGCTCTCGCTTATCGTCCGTTTGGAAAACCGCACCCGCGAGATCGAAAACATCTCCCGAGGCACCACAAGAGAAGCATTTCCACATCTTCTCGTCCGGCGCTATAGAGAAAGCCGGAGTATGCTTTGGTCCATTTCCTGACCCACAGAGCGGACACACCAACCTATTCGGTCGATATTGAACATGTTCAAGATTCTGCTCAGCAAACTCACGTAGACTCGCCTGTTCTTTTACATCAGCGAATGAGAGTGAGAATCGTGGTATCGTTTCATCCATGGCCGTGATCCTTTCTAATTGGCGGCCTATAAGAGCACCTGAGCGGCCGCAATCCGCTTGGGTGCTCGACTTTATTTGTCGTCCGACAATTTTATCGCAAACGAATTTTCGTCGCCGCCGTCATAAATTCGTACGGCGATGCCCCGCCGTGCCGGCGGCGGGGCTTTAGCCGCTAAGAGAGGGCGTAAGCCCTCTTTATACAGGAAATCGATTAGGTACCGAACCTGCATGTTTACCTGCACTTTTGCTTCAATTTCTAGCATTTCTCTATGGACAGAAGTACGCAGTTTAGACCCCTTCTATGGACAGAAGTACGCAGTTTAGACCCTCACGGAAGCCCTTCTATGGACAGAAGTACGCAGTTTTTGCTCCATTTGGTGCAAATATAATGATCAAGTGTCCAATAACTTCCCCTTCTATGGACAGAAGTACGCGGTTGGGCCTTTCTCTATGGACAGAAGTACGCAGTTGGGCCTTTCTCTATGGACAGAAGTACGCAGTTGGGCCTTTCTCTATGGACAGAAG
>OCTW011557074.1_pt1 | contig 11495 bp, 12 predicted proteins | sample 1539671 | NCBI WGS metagenome assembly OCTW01 (sample SAMN02144230, study PRJEB22623) | gut metagenome | biome: sheep rumen | host: Ovis aries | place: New Zealand | reverse complement strand
CACCAATTAAAACTCCTCTTAATCAGTGGGTCGAGGGTTCGAGCCCCTCGGGGGTCACAAAAAGAAAATCAAGGAGTTATAAATAAAAACAACTCCTTGATTTTGTTTTTATACGTTTTGTCCTATGTTTTTGCCATCAACCTAAAATGCTGAAAATCCAAATACTATAGTTTTGCTGTATTTTTGCTACTCTCTACAAAAATACACAAACATAGCACAAACATAGCACAACGTATAACATTAAAACAACTATTATGGCTAAAGTATCTATTATCCTCGACAAAAGACGGACTAACGAACAAGGTAAGTCTCCTATTCGGTTGCGCATCACACATAACAACACCAATACTACAATTAGTACTGATGTGTATGTGTCTGACTCTTCATTTACAGGTAATTCTGACGCACCAATTTCTCGCTCAGTTGCCAACGCTAAACAATTAAATTCGTCCATCAGAGAGCTATACTATACTTACTTTAATGCTATTAGCGAACTTGATAAGTCCGGCAAGCTAAGGTCAATGTCAGCTGTTGATATACGCACTTTCGTCGAAAACCAAAAGGAATACCATGCAGAATACACCTTTTCGTTCGTTATGCAAGAGTATATGCAAAACAGCCGAACCGACAAAACAAAAAGTACATTCGACTATACTATCAAGAAATTAACTCAATTCCGTAATAAAGATAAAATATTCTTTGAAGAAATAAATTACAAATTCCTCAGCGACTTTGAACGGTGGATGGAAGAAAAAGGTATAGGGATGTCAAGTCGAGGCATCGTCTTCCGCAACATACGCACCATATATAATTATGCCATCAATAACGATTGGGTAAATGCTTCTCAATATCCATTTCGTAAGTTCAAGATTAAACAAACACGCAAAGAAAAAGTGTATCTCGATGAAAATAAGATGCAACAACTGATTAACCTTGACCTAAGTAATATGCAGGGTTCTGCCGGTCTTAGCATGGCTCGCGACTTCTTCCTGCTCTCGTTTTATTTCTGCGGCATTAACCCTATAGACCTTTTTTATTTACCCAAACAAAATGGGCACATAACATTTGTAAGAACCAAAGTTCGATTCCATGAGCCGGAACCTGTTCATATTAAAATACAACAAGAAGCACAAAAAATCATAGACAACTACCCAAGCGAGACATATCTTATCGGCTATGCAGACAAGTATTCATCTTTTGAAAGCTGTTACCACTTCTTAAAGCATCGTCTTAAGAAATTGGGAGAACTAATTGGTTGCCCAGCAATTACCTTTTATTGGGCAAGATACTCATGGGCTACTTACGCAAGTAAAATTGATATACCTGACTTCACTATCAGTAAGGCATTAGGTCATTCCGACTCTACAATGGCACAACAACGATATATTTCCTTTGATTGGTCGAAAGTGGATGTTGCCAACAGAAAAGTCATTGATTATGTTCTAAGAATATAATCTCCTCTTGCAATGCTCGCAACTACACATAAACGGCTCGATGATGGGTGCTAATTGCATAGCAATATTACCGGTCAAGTATGCTACTTCCTCTCCGTTGAGAAGCACACCGCTCGCACTTGCAATATCGTCTGACAGATGCCGTAGTTCGTGAGTAAAACTATTCAGAAACTCCGCTTTTGTGCTTGTCAGACCCACAACCATAACACTCACTCTCTCGTACTTATTAGAGAATGTGAATCCGGTGTCAAGGTCAGCTCGCTGCAAGTGCGAATATGCGTCTTGCATAATATCTTCTGACACTCCTATCTGCTGCAACAAGTTGCATATCCTATCAGTGTAGTACCTATCAACGGCAAAAAAGCAGAACACATGCCAATCATACTTGTCTATATGTAGTTGCTCGCATATCATAGCATGTCTTCCCAATAAATAGGAACACCCTTTACAACAGTATCGGCATAGAAACGCACAAAAGGTATCTCTGGTGTGCCGTCAGGGTCATTGAGATAGTCTCCGACATACTTAGCAAGGTGCTGCTCATCGGCTATTGACGAGCCATAGAAATCAGCCTTTGCCATGTTCGCTACATAAACGGCATCATAGATAAAACGCTCGTCTATCTTAACGCCATTCGTTTTAAGCATTGTCTCAACTTGTTCACGTGTGTACGGCTTTATATTTGAGCCGGACTTATCTTCCATCATCGAGACTGCCCACTCTGCCATACGCTTACTAAAATGCCAACCATAGTTCGACAAATAAGCACGCATCTCAGGCGGCTTTATTTCATAAATATCTAATCCCATAACATAGAAAGTATTAAAAGCATAGGCAGAACTTAAACCCACCGAAATCGGTTGGTTTATTTTCCACCTATGCCAAGTTGGTTAATACCTACGATAGCGTTCCTGCATCTCGTAAGGGTCGCGATAACGGCTACGCTGTCCGTAGTCTCCGTGCTCGCCATAACTATCACGATAGCGGCTACTACCACCACTGCGCTCGCCAAACTCCTCGAACATGGCTTCCGTGTCCTCACAGATTTCCATCGCGAGTCCTTTTAGCGCATGCGCTTTTTCACGAAACTCATCAGGATCTACTTCACGATGTTTTATTGCTAAAAGTCCCATTGTTTAGTCCTCCTTTTTTCTTTTGTTTAAGAGTTCGGTAAGCATACCCTTGATGTCCGTCATATCGTCTTTCAGACCATTAACCTCGTCTTTCAGTCCGGCTATCTCTTGCGTACGCTCCGCATCAATCTTTACTTGCGGATTCAACTCAGCAATAAACGCCTCGCATTGCTTAACTATGGACTTGTGCTGGTCAAGACTATCAAGCACTCGTAGAGAGTTCTTACGCAAAGTATCTATCTCGGTCAGGATACCTTCTTTGCTTTCGCTTATCACCATTCCATTACCATAATCGGCAATAGAGAGTGTGGCGGGCAACTGCTTTATCTCTATCGGATTTTCCTGCCCCGCCACTTTGATTTTAACATCTACTACAGTAGGCTGCTGCATTTGATAGCCCGCACCATAGGTAGTGCCAAACTGCGGTGTGGGGTTGCTAACAAAGGTAACCTCTCCGACCTCTAACTTAGGCTCGTTCTTATGAAGCACATACAAGGGTGTGCCTATTCTCAAATTCTGAAACATATGGTTAAACTTTAATTGTTAATACTTGTGTTATGCCGGAACTACTCCGAGCAGTTGCAGCGTGTTGTCGGCACGATTGTAGAAGAACTGATACACTCCTGTTCCCTGCAAGTCGGCAAAGGTCAATGCTTCACCATTGTACTTGGTGGCAGCCTGCGTTGAGCCGTTTGCTGAAAATATTATCGGTAGCGTGGCAGTCGTTCCTGTTGGCAACTCTTGATTGATGTTGATAAACAATGTGCCAAACGCACCCGCTGCTCGGAAGGGCGGCAAGGAGAAGGTGATCGCAGTTGTGCTGACTGCGATAGCCGTTGTCGGCAATAACAGCGAGCCGCCACGATTCACTCTTCCCCACGAACTAAATGGAAATAACCAATCCAACATAGTTGCCTCCTTTCTTATTAGTAACCTGCACCAAAGAAACCTCCGCCGTAGCCGTAGCCACCATAGCCACCACCGGTGAGCAGATTCCATGCTGTGCCTTGCGACATCGCTACGATGTTAGGATACGGGACATTGACGGTTGCAGGAAGTTTGCACTTGATGTCATCCACCTCTTTGCTCAATGTATTCAGCGAAGCGGCTACAGGTGCAACCGACTGACCAACGAACGCTTGTATTGCAGCGGTTTGATTGGCGTTGTCGATAGTACCACGCAAGATAGTGTTCTGCTGTGCAAGAGCGTCAATCTTGTTTTGCATCTCACGCTTCTCCAAGTCGCAGAACTTCTCGTTCACCATTGTTCCGAGGTCGGCTATCTTGCCGGAGAGAGCGTCGGTTTGTGCAAGGGTAGCAAGACGGTTCTCATAACCTTGTGTGGTGATAGCGTTCTTTACTTCGCAGCAACACGAAGCAAACTTACTTGCGAGGTCAGCATTGCCCGCTTGAATAGCATTGATTATCTGCAAGCCTGACATGCCCACTTGGTTGCCTACCGACTGGATATCGCGACTCACGCCATTAAGCGACTGTTGAACCGCACTGATACTTGTGTTCAGCATTGCTGCCAAATCGCTTATTGCTTTCCCGTTGCCCGTGATGGCGTTCATAAGAACCTCGCGACCGTCGTTGTTGTTGATAAGGTTGCCTAACGCGGATGCTGCTTGACCATTGCCGCCACCACCGAACAGACCACCAAAGCCGTTGTTGCCGAATATGCCGCATACAACAATGAGGGCGATAAGGCTGCTGAACATATCATTGCCAAACCAACCTCCACGATTGTTGCCCATAACGGAATAAAGCACATTGGGATCTATGCCACGATTCTGGAGCAAAGTAGCCATCCACGGAAACATATTGTTTGCACCACCATTGTCAGGGGTGTAAACTACTGTACTTTCTGCCATAATTGAAACTGATTTTGATTGTTAAACACTATGTCTTTGTGCGCACTCAAAAGACACCGCAAAAGTATAGTATTCTATCCATTCAAAAGAATCGTTACTCACCAGTTACTAAACCATTACTGACCACTTTCTGACCTACACATAAAGCCTGATTCCTAAAGTATTTGTCAATTTTTATTCGTTCATTATATAAGCACGAATGGTAGTAAACCGCACCTTTAGTTTTGAATCCGCATAATTGCATAATCATACGAACAGGTAGTCCAGACTGACGCAGCCAATACACTGTTATACATCGCGCATCTACCACCTCAGCAATACGGCTATTTGATAAAATCTTCTCCTTGGAAATCTCAGTGCATTCTGATACAACATCAAGCACTCTACAAAAAATCTCACTCTTTTTCATACGCTTTTTTGTTTATTTATTAGAAAAGTTGTAACTTTGCACCTGCAAGCCTAATACATATAGCGAGACAGATTCGCACAACTTGAGTTATACTCTTTGTCGTGGTGAATCTGTCTCACCTTTGTCTATATCAATCGGGCTTGCAAATCTTTTTGATATAGGAGGCAGAGAGTTTTTTTATACCTTCTCTGCAACGGTATGTCCTCTTATAATCTAAGGTGTCGCTCCCTGCTGCAACATCGCTTGTTGCTGCTGAACATCTGCCATCGCTTCCTGATGAGACTTAACCCGCTCAAGCACCTTGTCTGCAAATGAAGCGGAGGTACACTCCAAGTAGGTTATGCCGTCAATAACTCCTTTTTCCAACAAATTCTGCAACAGATACTCATTGCGTGCTCGCGCCACACCACTCGATGAACTCTCAATCAGTGCTAAGTCAAACTGAGAATGTCTTACTTTCTGCGGGTCATACCATTTACTCTCTTCCGAATAGTCTTTACCCGCAATATTAAGATAACGACGGTCGGTGTAATACTGCTGTATCACAGTCATAATCTTATAATCACGCTTTCGTATCAACCCATTATACCACTCTTGCAAGTCGCTTATGTTATTGTTGGCATTCTCCGTTTCCTGAGCGTATAATGCTGCCGGCGTGCCACTATTAGTCTTCTCTCCACGCATCGCACCATGCGCACCCGTGATGTCGTTCATCAACTCCATACACTGTTGCATAGTTTGAACATCTGCCTGATTGGCTCCGGTCTCATTAAACTGCTTGAATATATCTTCTCCACTTTCCCAATCAAGAGCCATAATGGCATTCGGAGATGTAAAAGCTGCCGAGAACTGCTGTTCTGTGACTCCACTCCTATCAAGAACTTTCTTTTGCACAAGACCGAAACCCTTCGCTTGATTCATCCGCATGTATATGTTGCGCATGAAGGTAACATTAAACACACGCTGTATGTTTATAGTATCATCCACAAATGAATGTATCTCTCCATCAACTAATGGATAACCACCTATCACAAACGGATGAGAGCCGTGCCAATAAGGAGTCTCTTCTTGGTGTAACACATAACCATCAGGAGTCAGATACCTTACCACCCACTTCTCCTCCACTTTATACTCATATTCAATCAATGCAGCATCCTCGGCATCACCTCCTGCGCTCATCATCTCTAATACACGACGGTTGTTTTCTGCAATAATTGCATCTTCATCGTCTAATGGTACGGTGTATTGTTCACCACGAGCCGTATCATGGCACGAATAACTATCATATATCTCTTTAGTCCATATCTCTATAACACGGCAATGCTCCGGGCTGATAGGCATAAAAAATGATATATCACGCTTCCTTGTGTCCCTCTGAAATTGCTGATTGGCATTGCCTCCATATAAGACTTGACAACGTTTATAAATCTCACATATTTTTTCTTTCTCTTGTCTGTTATGCGCAAATCGAGACAACACACGACCTAAGGGGATGTCGTGAAGATAGCCTATACGGCTTATATTCTCAAAATACAAACCCGATGTGTTATCATCCCATGCCATTCTGTTTATATCACACAAACTCACTACCACATCCGACATCTTACGCTCATCATCCCAATCATATCCCACGCGAAAACAAGGAATAGCCGACAACAATGCCTCTTCATAACCCCGAGCATTAACCTCTTTCAAATTCAAATTCTGATATACGTACTCCATCGCTATCGACATCATCTCACCTAACTTCTGCTCATCTCTATTGCGAGATATTGCAAGAGGCTCTAATTCCATCCCGCGATACACTCCTACTATAGCCTTGCCTGTCTTGCGTATGATATTCATCGACATCGGAGTAATACCCTGCTTACGCATATACTCCTCTTCCGTTATCATATTATTGCAGATATCAGGATCAGGTATCACATCACTCAGCTGGTCGCCGAAGTAATAGCGAACACAGCGGTCTCTCTTCTTGCGCAAGTCCTGCAAACTATCATAATCACGCTTGAAGGTATCTAACAACTTTTGATTCTGTTGAAACATATTATCCGAACGCTCGTCATTCGGCTTGCTGCCATCCGCTTTCGGAAGTAAATTGCGCCGACTGAACTTCTTGTAGTTGTTCTTTGTTATTCGTGCCATAGACTATCTTATTTTAACATTCAACATACTATCACTGCTACTCATCTCCATGTGGTCTATCCTGCTGTCTCCACACAACTGACCAGCAAGACACACCCTATAATACTTCACATCTGTGTGCTCTATCTTGCAACCTATATCCGTAAATGTGCCGCGCTTCTCGTTCCCTCCTAACAACGCCCATTTCCTGCCATCATAACTGCCAAACACATAACAACCCACCACATTATCTATAATCGTTGGTATGCTACCACCATGCGACCTCACTTCTTTTGTCGTGTGAAACAAACCACGCACAACAAACCTATAAGATTGCTTGAAACCTATACTGCCTAATTTTATCGGACGAGATAAGTAGAAAAATCTATTATCTGCCTCCTTCCGATGCTCTAATGTACTATCAGAACCTCCCTCCTCATCTACCTTATAAAACTTCCCGGCATGAAATCTATAAGAGGTAGGATAGTTTTGCACATACTCGTCTGCCGTATAATCCCTCCTGCTCCAACTGCCCTCTCTATCACAGACATAAGAATACGACTTGTCAGGATTGCTCACTATTAACTCCCTATCATTGTAATTATAGTTGATAATAGCATCTTGAAGATATGTCAGAAAATCTGTTGCATCACATAGCGTATCCGGCAACTTAGCAACACGAGTTAGAGCTCCTTTAGCTACCTCAATATAGTCCGCATTATCACTATCCGCATACTGTAGTACATCACCTTCGCAAGGAGCACCTAATTCTTGAACCTGCTCACCTGCTATCAACATCAGTCCGCGGTCGGTAGTGAATACGACTCCGGCATCAATAGGCGTTACCGAACGAGGGTTATTGCACACATCTCTTGCTATCGCACGAGCATTACTGTATGTCATCTGACCACTCGAGTCCACAAATAGCGCATATATGCCATCCTTACAAAAAACATATAACGGAGCTGCACCCGTCTGACCCGTGCCAACTGCTATAGTGTTTGACATCAGAGCCAGTATCTCGCTGCTGCCTATCTGATACGCATTCTCCACAGGAAAATACATCGGATTATCTGTTTTACTTACCCTTAGCCCGTTCGGAAAATTCTCCTCAGCACTCACCATTATAGGCAATGCCGAATCTCTATCGTAATCAGATAACGTAGCCTGACCATTATACGCCATCTCCTGATAATCTAATAATGGTATCTCTATCGGCTTAAGGTCAGCATCAATATAATATGCCAGATTCAAATATGGATGCGGACGCAAGTCAAACGACTTCATATATAATTTATACTGGTCGCTGCTATATATGACAATCCGCATCTTCTTCGCACGAGCATCAGGATAAGTAATCAGAGGGTTCAGACTCTCAACGAAATCTGCACGACCATCTACGAAGACTGAACGATCGTATGGCGCAATATAGCGAACCACCTTCTGAGTGCCCTGAGCAGTCTCTATCTCCACCTCGGCATAAGCAAAATAACTACAACCTTGTGGCACCGGCGCCGGGAAAGCAGAGACAATCTTCTTATATTGCAAATATGCATCGTTATCTTCACCAAGATTAGGCAGTACACCATCGAACCACGCACCCAAGCGTGCCCTCAAGGAGTGGTTGTGCATCTGAAACAAGTCTATGGGATATCCACAGAACGGAAGAACCTTATAATTCGCAATATGCAACCTGCCGTTATACATATAACTTGTTTTAGGCAGGTAGGTAGTGCGAGATAATGCTTCCGTAGTCAGAAGGTCTTGTTGCACGAGATTCTCTAAAAGACCATTATACTCCGGCAATGACAAGTCAACTATCGGATTCTCCAATAAATCATCTAACTCGTTAAGGTTATATTCCCTTAACAAATAGAATTGAGAATGAATCAACTCGTTTATCACCTGCGCATCCTCCCTTAATGGTGGCGCTTGAACCCAATATGTGATAAGACTCGTTACTGTATTTCCTTGATGTAACCGATAGGTAGCCGTTTTCTTCTCCGTAAACGCAAGAGTTCCCGCCGGGCGAGTAACCGCATCGTGACCCTCCGGCAATTCAATCTCATCTTTCTCGCGCGATTGATATATATCAACCTCGGGGGTGATAAATATACAAAGCGATGATATAACGTCTGCATTACTCCTCAATGCATCTATTGTGCTCTCATCTATCGATAGTACCAAATCTGACCCTAACACCCAGAAATAATAAGCAGCATTACTTATATCTATAACATTATTAAGGAAACCTCCCTCAGCATGATTTGCATCTGCTATAAAGTCCTCACTAAACTCTATCGTACCATGCTTCTCTTCGGGATTACTACTACCAACAGAACCATAAGGAAAAAATATAGGATATTGTCTATATGCCACCCCTCTATGATATTCCGCACCACTTATCTCGTCTTCGTGTGAACCGGAATACCTATCAATCGTCGCTCCATCTTCTATCATTAGCGTGCTATACTCATCTGCTCCGGTATGGGCAATCTGTACAGGGGCATTGATAAAACCTTTGCCCTCTCGCTGTATCAGGTTAAACCGCTCACGAGGATGCACATAAACCGGATTAGAAGCGTACACATAAGAACCATCATACAACTTAACCGCCAATATAGCCAAGAATGGCTGAGCAAACTGATTCTTCTTCTTAACTACACTCTTAATTGCGTCATAAAACACATCCAACTTCCCGAAGTTATACACCGCGCTCACATCCTTGCCTCCGTAAGCATGCTCGGCATCGCATGGACAATGACAATTGAAACTTACTCGACCAAAAGGAAATAATCCTCTGTCTGTCGGCTTGCCATTAACATCTATATTAACCTCAATATATCTTTCTTCACCCGTCTTAAAGACAAAATACTCAAAATCCTCCGATTCATCTATCACCGATAATAAATGCCCCCTTTGTGCTAACCATAAATCACCGACTACAGATGTAAGTCTAATCGGCTCGACAAGTGCCTCAAAGGTGACACCATCATTATCTATATTGGCAAACCAATATAACACACCTTCCCTAACACCAAGCAGATGATGATACGCGCTATTCGTATGGATATACAATTGACTATACAACACTCCGCTCGGCATATTCCATACCTCACGACCATTGCCGCTCATCCGCCAACTACCATCACGAAACCGAAGATTGATTGCATCTTCTGCCTCACCATCCACAGCACCTATCTTAGTACTGTTCCTGACTATACCTTGCAGCTCAATGGCACTTATCTTTGATGATTGCTCCATAATAGATTTATCTTATTATTCAAAAATATCTCGCCACCCTATGTACTATAGGCGAACCCGCAAAAAATATACATCTCACCCTTATGTCTATCAGTGCCGATTCGTAGGCTTTGAAGAATCGTTCTGCTTCATCAGGATACGAGTACTCAAGCCACTTATACATCACCCCCGTAACTAAGGCTTCAAAGATTGTGGCGTCCAAAGGTTTTGATAAATCAACACTTTTGTCCTTTGGGTATGATATCAGATAGTGTATGCTATGCCTGTAGTCCTCCGTCTTCTGTAACTTTCCGGCATAATCATTGGCATCACCATCTACCAGCGCAATATACAACTCTTCACCTGCCTTAACATACTGACCTTTCCTGAATACCTCAGGCGCTTTCCACTCCACCTTAATATCTTCAAGCGATACCGACTCTATCCAACCTACTCTCTCGCTACTCGTCTCTTCATCCGAGACAGCCAACGATGGGGCAAATGCAATTTCACCACACCACATATTATCACCCGTATGCGCACACTCTATCTCTAAAACACTCTTCCGTAATTCCGATTTCACCTCCGACGACTCGTTGATAGTATATTCAACACCATAAGACACCATCATCAGTAAACGAACACGCATTTTTGCCGAGTCAACTCCCTCCAACTTAAAAGTTGAATAACCTACAATCTTATTCCCGTTCAACTGTATCCGAGTCTCAAAATCGCTATATTGATAATCGGGTATGGTAGTGAGTTCTATCATATCGCCACCCTCATCCCACAGATATACCTTGTCTGTCTTTGCCGGTATATAACGCCTTAACGCATCAAACACATCCGCCATCACTAATCGCGCAAACGAATAAAACATATCACCCTCATCTTGAGTCATAGAAATCAAGTCGAGAAGGTGCTTTGCCTCTTCTGTACGACGAAACTTGCCAAGATAAGATGTCCTTTTCTCCACCTCCTCGGCAAGACTCTTCAACGGATAATATAGATGTAACACATCCTTATCTTCCGCTGCATTGAGCATACTACACCACGGTGTCCTATAAGCACCCACCATGCCGCAACCACATATCGTCAGATTATTCATACACTGTCCTCCTGCCTTTCACCTTGTAGGGGGAACGCTACCTACAAACCATAAAAGGCTGCTCCCCCTACAAGGTTACTCGGTCCAATAATTAACCAAAAATCTTTAAACTATGAAAAAACCTTTCTTACACTATCTCTCGACAGGGTT
>OCTW011237195.1_pt1 | contig 11495 bp, 11 predicted proteins | sample 1539671 | NCBI WGS metagenome assembly OCTW01 (sample SAMN02144230, study PRJEB22623) | gut metagenome | biome: sheep rumen | host: Ovis aries | place: New Zealand | reverse complement strand
TGTTCCTGGCCGCGTTTTTGCGAACAGGCAGCAATCAGTAGACAAGTTCCCGCTTACTGGCGCAGGTATGAATTAGTAGTTTCATTTCCTCGTGCCACGTCGAGACGGTTGTCATTCTATCCAAATGAGCCCAACCGCTTTGATAAAACAACCCCAGAGTGTGCACCTTAACCAATGAAATGACGTTACTACTCAGCCGGGGCTCTGCCCCGAACCCCGCCAAGGGGCTTTCAGTTCGCAATCGAACGCCCCCTGCCGCCCGACGCGTAGGCGAACATGAAAATAAGATACGCAAGAACCTTGAAGAGTAAAAACAAACTCTAGAAACCATACAAGAAAAATTAGAATGCGACGGCCCTGGCCCCTCCCCCCTCTCTCTATAATATTTGTATTGACTTTAGCCTCAACCCATACAAACCTGCTAACATTTATACTAAAAACGTGAGCATCGTTAGATGCGAACAAATCCGTTTGTTAAAACAAGCAAGACTGGCGGCTGAGTAGTAACCCTAACCCAAATAACCAAAACTAATGATTTGAACGATTGGGAATCGTTGCAGCCAATTGTCCAAAGAGATCGCGCAACGTCAGTGTCTGGCCACAATAGGATTTAATGCGTTTACGAATGCTGTATTGTTTTAAATCATTCAATGCAGAATAATTCTTCGGATCGATGGATTGTTTGGACTGCTTCTGCAAAAGTACAAGTATGCATTTAAAATCCCGGATATCTTCGACAAGTGAATAAATGGGGGCGCTCTTCTCATCTTTTTTAAAGATGAAAACGTGATTAACGGGATGAAAACGATCCCACTCGGTAATACGAAGAACATGCTGTTTATTCAATTCATTGATACACTTATTACACAGATGCTGAACCTGAACATCCATGCCCATTTGTTTTATTTCATCGACGATTCTGTCGATCTCATCGATTTGTTGAATTCGAATTTCTGTATCTTCTGTCTGAACGCTGCATTTCTGGCAGACAAAATGGATGTATTGTGTAGTTTCGGGTGTTTTTTTGCCGAGTAGAGACCCGATCTTATTTTGGATGTGTTCAGAAATGGATTGGACGATGGAATTATGTATGATCGACATCAGATATAACCTTTGGAGATATCATTACAATATACGAGCCGTATGGGCAGGATTGCCCATAGGCGAGTGGGCGGGCGTATGAAATAGCACGACCCAATAAAAAAATAACGCATTTTGAGAAAAGTGCAAGCACAAGTCATTTTTAACAAATTAAATGGTACAGAACTGACCCGAAAATTTCGTAACGATTCAGACATAGAGCACGCTCCTGTTTCACAAATACTTGAGATTTCTTGAATTCATAATGCTGAATTCATAATGCTGAATGATTTTGCAAAGCCAAAGGAATTATCCAAAATCTCTGAGTACGACATTTCATTATGCATTCATAATTATGCATTATGCATTCATAAATACGCGTTATGCATTCATAATTATGCATTATGCATTAAAGAATGATTTGAGCTTTTGAAAAGAGCAAGCATAGGGGTGAATCGTAACAAAAATTAAAAATACCATTTGATCATTCGTGGTAAATCGTTAAGAATGTGGCATGGATGCGTGACAGGCACGCATCATTTACAAATGCGGAAACAAACATGAAACCCAAGAAACCCGGTTTTTTATCTGCTGTACTGGATTCATTGATTAGCACGGTGGAATCGTCTGTACGCGAAGCGCTCGAGCAAGCGACAGAGGGTGAGCATATGGAGACGACAGAAGCATCACAAAAGCCATCTGCCATGACATCAGTCATAAAGAATCTCGTCGAAGCATTGCAAAAAAATGGAAATATAGAAGTACATTATGAAGTAAAAACGGTAAAGCCGCACCTCGATGTTGCCTCGGAGCAGCCTAAATTGGCATCCAATGTACCCGATGTCATTGACGCCGAACCGTCTCAGACAAACCAGGATGATTCTAAAGAAAATGTCCCAAAGGTGCCGAGAGATGCATCCATAAATAGTACAACCGATTTTAAATTGGATGGTACGATCTGCACTGAATATAACGGAAATGAGAGTGTCGTGGTTGTTCCGGAAGGCATAACCATCATTGGATCTTCTGCATTTAAAAATCGCAGAAATATTGAAGAAATTGTACTTCCTGAAACCTTACGTTCTATCTCTGTTTCTGCATTTAAAGGATGTAAAAATCTCAAGACAATTGTCATTCCATGGAATGTCTCTGAAATTGGTGATGAAGCATTTGCCGGGTGCAGATCCCTAAAATCAATCGAACTTCCAGAGAGTATCCAATCGCTCGGAAAATATGTTTTTTCTGAATGTATATCTCTCGAATTTGCAGCTTTGCCGCATAGTTTGCGTATCATTCCGGAAGGACTTTTTTCGGGATGCGGCGCATTGGAACGCATAAGATGGCCGGATACCGTCGAAGATATCCATAAACATGCATTTCTCGACTGCTATGACTCGGATGTCTGGACTTATTATGAACTCGATGAAGGCATCATGCGCAGAATGCGCGCAGACCCCAATGAACTTGATCCGGAGCACGTTTTTTATTTGCCACAAACACCATTTGTTCAGTCATGTATTTATAATATCCTCGATAAAATCCATGCCGAAACAATCCATTTGCCGGAACTAACAGCCGGCAGAATTTCAATTTTTCGGCAGGCACTCAAATTTTGCCGTATTTTAACCGGGGATGATACCTATGCTGTAGGTCAGATGGCAGAATTATGTAACCATGTCCTTTTCACGATGACATTGGAAGACATGCAAAACGAAAAAGCGCTTGAATCCCTCTTGTTCATGACAGCAGAAGCTATCGGTGGCAGTGGCCAGACATACAAACTGGCCGAAAAAGCGATGTATGATATCTACAAACTGCGCTACAAGAATAGTAAAAATTATCAGGAAGCCATTAAGAATTCTATGGGCAAAGCATTAAATCTGTTCGGTGCCGAACTGACCCCCATGCGTTATCACCCAATGGTGTGGCACCACACAGCCAGTTTTTGTCAGGAATGGGACTATCTGAATTTTGTATTTAGAATCGAGGGACTGCTGCGCGGCCTCGAATTTGAAGTCACACGAATCCATACAGATTGCAGCGAAGATGATACACTTGAGCAGTGGCTTTCGGCCTGGAGTCAGGCAATTGAACCGTTTGATCTAGTCATTATTGATTTTAAAGCACCACAGAAAGTCGATAAAGTACCCAATCATATTTTTTCGATTACATCGATGGCGCATGCCGAGATCATTCGTGATTTTCTCGAAACCTGTCATTGTTCATCCCAAATGGAATGCTGGAATGCTGGCAGCATCGTACAGTCGGAATTGCATTTCGTCTAAATACTCTTTGGCAAATGATTTTATGATAAAGCGTTATCATTATTACGTCTCTGGCGAAGTCCAGGGGGTGGGGTTTCGGTACAAAGCACAGCGCATTGCCTCAAGGTTACAGCTGACTGGATGGGTACGTAATCTCTCAGATGGCCGCGTCGAACTGGAACTGCAGGGAGAACAGCTGGAACTCGATCGTTTCTTTCCATGGATGGAAGACAGCTGCTATATTGAGATAACACAAATTGAAGCCAAACCCATTCAAATCATAGACAGCGAAGTGACTTTTGGTGTACGTTATACGGTATGATGAACCAAAACAACGATTGTTTGTTTCCTGGTTCATTTTTAGTTTTTTTTAACGCTCAGACAACAGCCACGATTGCTTTCTGCGGAGGTTATGATGAACTATCGGATTCCCTTGTTTCTATGCACCTTAGGTTTGGTTTTTACAGCATACAGCTGCTCCAATGACATGATTACGAATGATTATATCGACGATACAGCTGAAGATTATCAGCCAGTAGATACAATCGAAACCGATAAAACAAACCCAGAAACACAAATAGTCAATAAGCCAGATGAGCAACCGCCCGAAGAACAGCCGCCCATCGACAATCCTCCTGTCGATAACCCGCCAGTCGATGATCCTCCTGTCGATAACCCGCCAGTCGATGATCCTCCTGTCGATAATCCGCCAGTCGATGATCCACCGGTCGATAATCCGCCCATAGAACAGCCTCCAGAAGATCCGACGGATATATCGATTCAGATCACAGATGTTTTAGACGTAATAGACGGCGGAAGCAGCATTTCTATCAAAGGAAAGAAAGTACTCGTAGCTGGTAATTCACAAATTTACTATGGATTATTGGTCATTACCGGCAATCGCGGCAAAACAGATATTGGATATTTCCATCAGGCAGCAAAATACGATGGGAATGCATTAACCGTCATAGATTATACTCATGGTGGTAAAAATCTTGACTGGATATACTCAAACCATCTTAAAGGCATTGATGCATCGACCCGTAACAGTATAGATTATGTCTTGTTATCCGAAGCCGGTGAAAATAATAAAAATATCGATAAAACAGTTAAAAAGATCATGGATTTGTTCCCAAATGCCCAGGGCGTTTTTATGCCTCATGAATATCATTACCATAAAAACCATTCGGGGCTGTTGAACAAATTAAAGACCCTCCAGGATATGGGAATTTTGATTGCCAACCCAGGCGAACTTGCTTATAACATCTATAAAGGCAAAGAAAAAGTAGAAGGTTCCTCTTATACTTATTCGAGAACGACTTTTGTAAAAAATAACAGTGGATGCAAGAATGGCTCGGGGCTTTGGGGAGGAGGCAACGACGGAGACTCGCACCACCCCAATCCGCTTCATGGCTATCTTGAAACATTATTGGCCTACTCCGCCATCACAGGCAAATCTGCTGTGGGCATGGAGTACAAATATACAGATGACAAATCTATCCATAAGTATTTTGACTTAGACGCATTTGTAAAAGCCCATTATAATTGTGGCAAGAATACAAATTTTCATAAGATTCTGCGCGACAAAGAAGAAGTCACCCGTTTGCAAAACCTCGTCGATAAGTACAACACCAAATGGAATGGTAAAGCCCCCGTGTCATCATGCAACCATGAAGCAACCGTGGAAAGCATAACCCAAACCTATTTCAACGGTTCTGCCAATACCAATGGTGTTGCGCTTGCAACCTGCTCTAAATGCGGCGAATCCATTACGGTGGATATAAAAACAACAGAAACCCGCGAAAACATCATGCTCATTCCCGCAGCGACGGTAATTGATGCAGGCTATCAATCCCAAAAAGAATATATGCTTGCTGGCCTGGGCAATGTTTTTTATCAAACCGAAAAAGGCTGGGGACGCATGGGATACAGCTCCATTCAGGGCATGGCTTCGATGTGCGACGGCGTCCGAATTGCTGCTCACAAACAGGATGGATCGCAGCTGTACTGGAAAATTGCAGATACTTCCAAAAAATATGATGCCAATGGCACTGCCACTTCTGACGGCAAATACATGTCACTTATAGGTTATCGATTAAATGAGCCAAAAGAAGTCAGCGGATTTGCACTCTTTGCGGACGCTCTGGATGGCAGCTTGACAGGCTTCGACCTGCTGGGTGGGCACAAAAATGAAGACGGCACTTATTCATGGAATGTTCTGTGGAGCGGCAATAATATAAAATATATACCCTATGGAAAAGTAACTCATTTTGTTCATTCCGATTTTGAAAAAATGCAGGTCGATGCCATTCAAATTGGAATTACCGAAGCAAAATCCAACATTATTTATGCATCCGAACTCGAAGTTTATGGTCATTAATCCTTCGAATCAGCAAGGTATAAATTCGAGGAATACAAAATTTCAATAATCAGTTAAAAGAGGCATTGGGCAGGGTTTCCTTCCTGCCCTTATTTTTGTTCCAACGAAGGGGCTCTATTGTGGATGTCATCAAAACGGATATTGCAGTCATAGGCGCCGGCGGTGCCGGTTTACGGGCGGCCATTGCAGCCGCTATTCATCATCCGGAACTCAAGATCACACTCATCTCGAAAGTTTATCCGATGCGCAGTCATACCGTGGCTGCCGAAGGCGGTGCCGCTGGCGTCATCAGCCCGGATGATACGCTCGAAAAGCACTTTGAAGATACCGTCGCAGGCGGTGACTGGCTTTGTGATCAGGATGTCGTCGATTTTTTTGTGTCTCAAACGACAAAAGAGCTCTATCAACTGGAGCATTGGGGCTGCCCATGGAGCCGCACGCCCGAAGGCCATGTCAATGTGAGAAAATTCGGCGGCATGAAAGTTCCACGCACCTGGTTCGCTGCCGACAAAACCGGTTTTCACATCCTGCACACGCTTTACCAGACTTCGACTCAGTTTAAACAGATTCAACGCTTAGATGAACACTTCGTCATCGATCTGCTCGAAGAAGACGGCCAGATTCGCGGGCTGGTAACATACGATCTACAAAATGGCATTTTCAAAACCGTTTTGGCAAAGGCAGTCATCATTGCAACAGGTGGTGCTGCACAAGCCTATAGCTTCACGACCAATGCCACGATTGTCACAGGAGATGGGATGGCATTGGCATACCGCCATGGCGTTCCGCTTCGCGACATGGAGTTTGTCCAGTATCATCCAACCGGCCTGCTGGGATGTGGTCTGCTCATCACCGAAGGATGCCGAGGGGAAGGTGCCGTTCTCGTCAACAAGGATGGTTACCGCTATCTGCAGGATTATGGACTAGGCCCCGAAACACCGCTGGGTGCCCCAAAAAACAAAACGATGGAACTCGGCCCGCGAGATAAACTATCGCAGGCATTCTGGCATGAGCAGCAAAAGGGACGCGTGTTTGAAACACCTCTCGGGCCAGCCGTACATCTGGATATGCGCCATCTCGGAGAAAAGGTCCTTCATGAGCGCCTACCGCTCATCTGTGAGCTCGCGCAGTCGTATGCGGGCGTTGATCCGGCAAACGCGCCAATCCCCGTGCGTCCGGTCGTTCATTATACGATGGGCGGCATTGAGACTGATATACACACAGCGACGCGCAAACCCGGGCTTTATGCGGCCGGCGAATGCGCCTCTGTCGGTATTCATGGCGCAAACCGTCTGGGCTCCAATTCCCTCGTCGAGACGCTCGTCTTCGGGCACGTTGCAGGTGAATCCGCAGCCGATTATGCACTCAAAACTGATTTTGGAAATGAATCCAAACTCACAGAGGATGCGCAGGCCGCCATTCAAAAGGCAACTTCATTATTCGAAGGGAATGGGTCCGAATTCGCAGCCGATATTCGTCGTGAAATGGGCAAAACCATGGAAGAAGGGATTGGAATATACCGCGACGAAAAGGGAATGCAGACGACCATAGACAAACTTCGTGATTTGCAGGCACGGTATAAAAATATTCGCATTCAGGACACCCTCGGGCGAGTATTTAATTATGACTTTATTCGCGCCCTGGAACTCGGTTTTACACTCGATGTTGCCGAAAGCATAGCCCACAGTGCACTTCAGCGCAAAGAATCCCGAGGAAGTCATCAGCGCCTGGAACCGGAATATCAAAAACGTGATGATGAGAATTATCTCAAACACTCACTGGCTTATTATCGGGAAAATGATATTCCTAACATTGAATATTCCCAGGTCAAGATCACCCATTATCCCCCAGCCCAACGTCTGTATGGCGAACAAGCCGAAAAATCGAAGTAATACATCACTATGGAAAATAAAAAGAAGAAATTCAAAATACTTCGTTACCGTCCCGAAACGGATGATGCCCCGCATTATGAAACCTACGAAGTATCCTATCGCCACGAAACCTCCATTTTAGACGCGCTCAATGAGATTCGCGACACTCAGGCACCTGACCTGAGTTATCGGTCTTCCTGCCGAATGGCTGTCTGCGGCTCTTGTGCCATGATGATCAATGGTGTGCCCCACCTCGCTTGTAAAACTTTTGTGCGCGATTACGAAAAGGTCGATATCATCACGCTCGAACCCCTTGAAAACTTCCCCATTGAGCGCGATCTGGTCTGCGATATTTCGGATATGGTAGAAAAGATCGAACGCGTCAAACCTTATATTATTCCAATTGACAAAGCAAAACCTCTGACCGAAGATTTTGTTCAAAGCCCACGTCAATTAGAAAAATACCGCCAATTTGCCCAATGTATCAATTGTGGTTGTTGTTACGCAGCATGCCCGCAATACAAATTAAATAAGGAATTTATAGGTCCGGCTGCATTAACACTTTTATATCGATATAATCATGATAATCGCGATGCTGGCACACCTCAGCGCCTCGAAATATTAAATCAGGATTCCGGTGCCTGGGGCTGTACCATGGTCGGTTATTGTTCGGATGTCTGTCCAAAGTTGGTCGATCCAACTTCTGCAATTCAGTTGGGCAAAGGCGCAAGCGCTTTTGATTACATCAAACATTTCTTTAAGAAAAATAAATAATATGGAATCACATCGAAAACCCTATATCCGTGAAGTAAAGCGTTCATGGTGGCTATCCAATCGTGTATATACTCGATATATGATCCGCGAAGGTACTGCAGTTCTGAGCCTGCTCGTATCCCTTGAACTGCTTGCCATCTGCTTAATAACCGTGATTTTTCCCGACAATGCACAAACGATCATCGTCACAATGATACAACATCCCGCAATCATCATTTTTAATATCATTGCATTGCTGGCAGTCATGTTTCATACTGTGACCTGGTTTAGTTTAATGCCCAAAGCGGTTCGAGTGTTTCGTTCTTCCTCACCGAAAGAAACGCGGCTCCTACCTGCACATTTTTTTCTCATCTCACTTTGGCTCGTGACAATCGTTGCTTCAGCAATCATTGCATTGGCGCTTATTTTTGCAGTTTAAGGAGTCGTCATGTCTACGCGTTCCAATGAACCACCCTTCTGGGGATTGTTTGGATTTGGCGGAATGGTCATCGCATTTGCCTTTCCTGCATTGCTGATTTGTATGATCATTGCCGGATTGAGTGACGGTCACTCGACTTTTCATATCACCGAAATCATGTCTCACTGGTGGGGAGCTGCAGCCCTGTTCCTCATCATATTCGGGGCTGCTTTTCACGGCGTTCATCGCATTCTTTACAGCCTGCATGATTTAAAGTTCCATACGACACTTGTACACAAAATCATCCTCTACGGTCTTGCTGTATGTATATCTCTTGCAGCACTCGCCGCGCTTGTGTACAATTATATACAACATCTTTAATTTCATTCGATATATTATTGAATTGTTTCGTGCTTCGGCTATTCGGCTTTGCCGAATACGCCTCGCAAAAGCCGCTATATTTGCGGGAATACCGCAAATATACGCGGCTTTATTCATTTTGGGTTTTCACCCATTCGTTGTATTCATCGTACAGTGGTTCTCCTGCAATATAAGAGAGAACGGGAATGTCTTTTCGGCATTCTTTGAGAATCGGATAGGCCAGTTCAGATGCCTTACCCCTGTTGCAATGAAGGATGACCGGCTTCTCAGCTGGTATTTCCTCTTTACGCGCTTCCAGCTCGGTATAGGGAATATAAATTGAACCCGTAAAAGCAGCATCCTGCTTATATTCTTCAGGCACCACATTGATGATGACCAGTCCCTGGCTGTACGCTTCTTTCATATATTCCAATGCAGCTTCCGGTTCCAGCGGACCAAGCCAATCGGCAGTATGATCGATGACCTCAGGCGTTGGGGGTTGAGGATTACCTGGATCGTCTTTCCCAGGATCGACAGGTTCCTGATGATCGCCACCATCAGACGTATTCTGCCCGGATTGCTCAGTCTGCTTGTCTGTATTGACTCCATCGTCAGAACCACACCCGGACGCGACAAGCCCCCCCATGAATAAAGCGTAAATACCAAATCGATGTAGCATCATCCCTCTCCTTCGAGGCATCATCTTAAAAATCCATATATTCTCCCCATTTTCCCTCTCTCAACCATGATTCAAGAGGGAAAATGGCTTATAATTCAGTCAGATTACTATAGCAGAAAATCCCTCAATATCACCCGGATTATGTATACCATGCGAATATCCCAATCACAATGAATAACTCATCTGTGCTTTCCGACCTCCATGAAATGAATGACACATAATTCGGATTTTTAGGTTTAATGCCTATGTTGTAAAAAAACGCAAAAAAAATGCATTCCGGATGTAACAAATCCGATCTGGTTGGCATCATTAGGGTGAGAGATAAAGGGATCTCTCCCCATCCAGGAGGTTTATATGCAACCAGACAAAGAAAAGTATTCGGGGCTCATTTTGGGTGCGATTGCAGGCGACTGCCTTGGTATTCCTTATATTTACATGAAAGCAGATGCACTGTTTGAGATAGGAAGGCACCTGCAATGGCAAATAGGCATGCCCGGAGAATGCTCACACCTCATGTATGCTGCACTGGAATGCATTGCAAAAAAAGGATTCAAACTGGCTCACCTTGCTCGTGCCTATTGGAACTGGGCACAAACCAGTATGGATATGAGTTATGTCATGTCTGAGTGTTTTGGGCATGAACCCAAGAGCGTCACAGTATTACATGAACAAGCTCCAAAAGCAGACTATGGCTCGCTTTGTAGCGGTCTGCTTTTAATACGGCAAATTCCATTGGTATGTGCAGGGCTTGCCTGGGAAGATGACAACCTCATTCAAACAGTCCGCGAAGAATGTCGGCTGACACATACAGATGAGGAGTGTATTGAGTATGCACAGCTCTATGCGCTTTGTATTCGCGATATTCTACTGGGAAAATCGCGTCTTGAGATTTGGGATCATCTTTTTGCTAAGGTAAAAACGCGGGAAGTCTATCGCACACTATTAAGCTCTTATTACGAAAAGCCCTCGTGCGATGGCCCGGATTATAGTCACGCCAGAATTACTTTTGGAATGGCCATGTATCATTTCTGGCACAATACCCCCGTTTCCTGTGCAATCCGCAGTGTCGTCCTTGCTGGTGGCTCGACCGATGTCAATGCCTGTGCCACAGGGGCGTTATGTGGAGCATTTCAGGGGAGGCAGGCAATTCCAGAATCCTGGCGTGATATTATTCTGTATGAACTTGAACCGCCGCATACCCAAATGCCATCCCATGCCATCCACTGTATAGATAAGATTTTGGCGTGTCCCGCCAAAGCAGACCATCCCCATACCAAACTGCACAGCAGCCATAAGATACGCGACACCCAAAATAAAAAATGCGCGACGTATGCACAAAGTGCATAGACGCGCACAAAGCCAGGCGTATTGTGACACATGGCACAATAGCCGGCCCCCAACTAATTGAACCAGCGGCGGCGACGCAATCCCAAAGCACCTGCAATAGCAAGCATCAACGCAGCCAATGAGAGCGGATGTCCGTTTCCGTTACGATGGGAACACCCCTCCGAACTCATGATTTGCGTACCGGCAGACGATGAATCGTCATCACCCGGTTCATCAAGGTTTTCTCCGGGATTCTGGCCGGGATCATCCGAACCGCCGGGATTTTGGCCGGGATCATCCGAACCGCCGGGATTTTGGCCGGGATCATCCGAACCGCCGGGATTTTGGCCGGGATCATCCGAAT
>OCTW011524526.1_pt1 | contig 11496 bp, 9 predicted proteins | sample 1539671 | NCBI WGS metagenome assembly OCTW01 (sample SAMN02144230, study PRJEB22623) | gut metagenome | biome: sheep rumen | host: Ovis aries | place: New Zealand | reverse complement strand
CCCAAATGGAAGCACGAGCTCTCGCTTTTTCATGCGGTGCGCAAGCGCCATCCGGACACGCTGTACCAGTACCGGCCGGACTGGCTGGGGCGGCAGAGCCTGGACCTGTATGTTCCTTCCCTGCGGACGGCGATCGAATACCAGGGGGTCCAGCACTATATCCCGGTAGAGTTTTTCGGCGGGGAGGAGGCCCTGGCGCAGCGGCAGGAGCTGGATCAGACCAAGCGGCAGCTGTGTGAGGAGAACCGGGTGCGGCTGATCGAGTGGCCCTACAGCCTGGATCCCACGGACCGGAATGTCAGGGAGATGATCGGGTGATCCAATGATCCAATGACCCGAGGGTCCGATGATCCGGATATTCTCCTTTCAGGTTTTTTACAACAGGAGTAACGGCAATGGTGACATATATTATAATCGGCATCAATATCCTTCTTTTTGCGGCGGAGAGCATGAAGGGCGGCGCCATGAATCAGGAGGTCGCGCTCAAATTCGGTGCCCAGTACACGCCTTATATTCAGCAGGGGCAGTGGTACAGGCTCTTTACTTCCATGTTCCTGCATTTCGGTTTTCTGCACCTGATCTGCAATATGTATTCGCTGTATAATCTGGGCCCCTCGCTGGAGTATTTTTTCGGGATCCCGATCTTTGTCGTCCTGTACCTGGCGTCGGGCCTTGCCGGAAATATCCTGACCTATGTCATGGAGCTGCGGACCGGGCGGCGGACCCTGTCTCTGGGGGCGTCGGGCGCTGTGTTCGGCCTGCTGGGGTCCTACCTGGTCTTCGCCCTCTGGCCTGGCTATATCGGTGTCTCCCTCTACGGGATCCTGCGGGTCCTGGGGATTAACGCTGTCTATGCCTTCGCCAACAGGAGCATCAATGCCATGGCTCATCTGGGAGGTCTGATCGCCGGGGCAGTGATCACTGCCGGCCTGCTCCTGGTGCTTACATGAACCTTTACATGAACCTTTACATGAGCCTTTACATGAACTTCTGCATGAACTTTTGCTGCAGCACGGATACGGTGCGGAGGATGCTGCCCTTACGGGCAGCCCGCAGCAGTCGTCATGCCCTTCGGGCATGCTTAAGACCCGCAGGCAGATCCTGAACTGGAAATATCTGGAGAATATCGAGAAATATCGAGGAAATACTGTGAAGATTGAAAAAACTTTATGCCCGTACTGCGGCGCTACGCTGAAGGTCCTGCCGCGGCAGGAGGTTGTGGAATGTGAATACTGCGGGAGCCCTGTGCTCATCACATGGATGGGTGACAACGGCTCTAATCCGGGCGCGGCGGGGAAGCCTTACGCCAGTCCTGATCCTGCGGCCAATCGCGGCCCCGGATCTGTGCCGGGTCAGAACGCTGCGGCCTACCGCGGTCCAGGCTCTGTGCCCGGGCAGAATACAGCGTCCTATCGCGGCCCGGGATCTGTGCCCGGGCAGAATACAGCAGTCAATCGAGGCCCCGGCAGCGGCACTTTTTTTAATAATAATGCCGGCAGATCCGGCATGACCGGCGGCGGTGCAGGCGCTGCTCCGGGCGCGGGAACCGGCAGACCGGCAGCCGGAGACGTTCCGGGCCCCCGGTTTGGCCCTGCCGGACTTTTTTCAAGACCGCTCCTGCCGCCTCCGGGTTTCCGCAACAAGAACATCGCGCATATGATCATGGGGACGATCGGGTACCTGATGATCATTTCCATCGCTGTGGCCCTGGATTCGCCCCTGGACACGATCTTTTTTGCCATCGCCTCCCTGACGGTGGTGGATATCTGCACGGAATGGACCGGCGCTTTCAATAAGCTGGCCGGTGTCACCAGCACCAGTACGGTTGTGCGCTTCTTTGCCAAAACCGGGTGGAGTTTCCTGTTTTTCCTGGCGTGGATCGTCCTGATGGCGATTCTGGAGGGAATGCTCATCTGAGCATATATCTGACGAGGAGAACCGTCCCGGGCGGTGCACTGGCGGAGGTGGAGCATGGACTTTTATCAGGAATACAGAAATAAGCTCCGCACGCCGGAGCAGGCTGTACAGATGGTCAAAAGCGGGGACTGGGTGGATTACGGGACCAATGTGTGCTTCCCGACGCTGCTGGACGCGGCGCTCGCCAGGCGCAGGGATGAGCTCCTGGACGTCAAGATCCGGGGAAATCTGTGCTTCGGGCCGATCCAGGTGGTGGAGGCGGATCCCACCAGGGAGCATTTCTGCTACAACAGCTGGCACTGCTCGGCCTATGAGCGGAAGCTGGTGGACCGGGGCCTGTGCAATTATATTCCCATGATCTTCCGCAACCTGGTGCCCTACTACCGGCATTTCCTCACGGTCAATGTGGCCATGATGTGCGTGACGCCCATGGACCGGCACGGTTTTTTCAACCTGTCCTGCGGGGCGGGGATCGCGCGCGGGATCCTCAAGGACGCGGATATCGTGATTCTGGAGGTCAATGAGCACCTGCCCAGGATCCTGGGCGGGTTCGACGAGAGCATCCACATCTCGGAAATCGATTATGTCGTGGAGGGGGACCACCCGGAACTGCCGGAATTTCCCGTTCCGGATCCGACGCCGGAGGATGTCGCCATCGCCAATATCCTGGTGCCCCATATCCGGGACGGTTCGACGCTGCAGCTGGGCATCGGTTCCATGCCCAATGTGGTGGGCTCGATACTGGCGCAGTCGGACGTGCGGGACCTGGGCATGCACACGGAGCTGTGCGGAGACGCCTACTATGAGCTCTACAAGGCGGGAAAGCTGACCAACAACCGCAAGACCTTCCGCCCGGGCAAGGGCGTGACGGGTATCGTGTTCGGCTCGCATGAGCTCTATGACTGGGTGGACAGCAATCCCGGGGTCATTATCGAGCCGCTGGAATATGTAAACGCGGCGGAGACCATTGCGCGCCAGTACAACATGGTGTCGATCAACAGCTGTATTTCCGTCGATCTCTACGGCCAGGTCAATGCGGAGAGCGCGGGCCTGCGGCACATCAGCGGGACCGGCGGACAGCTGGATTACCTGACCGGCGCCGCCATGGCGCGGGGCGGCAAGGCCTTCATCTGTATGACCAGCACTCATGTGGATCATGACGGTGTGCGCCGGTCTCGGATTCTGCCGCACTTCAACGGCGAGATCATCACCAACCCGCGCAGCCAGAGCTATTACATTGTGACGGAATTCGGTGCCGTCAACCTGACCGGCCGGACAACCTGGGAGCGGGCGGAAATGCTCGTCAGCATCGCCCACCCCGATTTCAGGGATGACCTGATCCGGGCCGCACAGGATCAGAAGATCTGGCGAAGATCAAACAGGAGATGATGCTGTTCTGCAGCCTGCATAGAACGCACATGTGCAGGACTTACAGGAGAGCCCGGTGATTTCTGACTTTTTTCATACGCAGCACCGGTATATTTAAAAGCGAATAAAAACGAATAAAATAACGGATAAAAAAACGGAGGTCATGGATCCGATATGGCTGACGACAAGATCAAGCTCCTGCGGCTGATGGAGCTGCTGCTCGAAGAAACGGACAGTGAACATCCCTTGAATGCCTCGCAGATCTATGAGAAAATGAACGCCCGGTTCGGTTATGACTACCGCCGGAAGACCATCTACAGCGACATCGGGATCCTGAAGGACTATGGCCTGTCGATCGGGCAGGACAAGGGCGCCAGCTTCGGCTATTACATTGACCGGCGCAGGTTTGAACTGCCGGAGCTCAAGCTCCTGGTGGACGCGGTCCAGTCCTCCAAGTTCATCACGAAAGAAAAATCAGAGGACCTGATCAAAAAGCTGGAGGGCCTGACCAGCAGTGCCAATGCGAAACAGCTCCAGCGCCAGGTCTTTATCTATAACCGGATCAAGGCCGGCAATGATTCCATCTACGAGAATGTCGACGCGATCCACGCCGCCATTCACGGGAACCGGCAGATCAGCTACTGCTACTGCGAGTGGACCATCCGCAAGGAGCTGGTCCGGCGCAAAAACGGAGCGGTCTATACGGTCTCGCCCTGGGCGCTGACCTGGGATGACGAGAATTATTACCTGGTGGCTTTTGATGCGGAAACAGACATGATCCGGCACTACCGCGTGGACAAGATGCAGGAGATCCGGATCACGGAGGAGGCCCGTCTGGGGCGGGACCACTTCGAAAACTTCGACCTGGCCGCCTACGCCCGCAAGACCTTCGGCATGTACGGCGGGGAGGACCGGAAGCTGACCCTGGAGGCGGACAGGCACCTGGCGGGTGTCATCATCGACCGCTTCGGGACGGATGTCATGATGGTCCCGAAAGGGGAGGACCGCTTTCGCACGGTCGTGACGGTGAGCGTCAGTCCGCAGTTTTTCGGCTGGATGGCCGGCATCGGCAGCGGCATCCGGATCGCCGGCCCCGAAGATGTGCGGGAAGCATACAGAGACTACCTGCAGGGCATTCTGGAGAACGGCTGACAGGTCCGGGGAAGGATCTTTCCGAACAGAAATACAATTATCCTGATAATAAGCATTCCGGGAACGAGCGGTCCGGAAAACGGGAAAAATCCTGAAAAAGGACTTTGCTCCCGGAAACAGGTATAAAAGGGGAGAAGAGTATTATGGAGAAGGAACAGACAATGGAGGAATCGACAGTTTCCCGTGACAGCGTGATCATCCGCACCAGCGTCATCGGGATCCTGACCAATGTTTTTCTGGCGGCCTTCAAGGCCGCTGTGGGCATTGTGTCCCACTCGATCGCGGTCACGCTCGATGCAGTCAACAACCTGTCCGACGCGCTGTCCTCGATCATCACGATCGTGGGAACTAAGCTGGCAGGTAAGAGCCCGGACAAAAAGCATCCCCTCGGCCACGGCCGTGTCGAGTACCTGAGCGCAATGATCGTCTCCGGCATCGTGCTTTACGCGGGCATCACATCCGCGGTGGAGTCGGTCAAGAAGATCATCCACCCGGAGGCGGCAGAGTACAGCACCGTCTCCCTGATCATCATCGCGGTCGCCATTGCCGTCAAGCTGATCCTGGGAAAATATGTGAAAAAACAGGGTGAAATGGTGAATTCCGGTTCACTGGTCGCATCCGGTTCCGACGCCACTTTTGACGCGATCCTGTCCGCCTCTGTCCTGGCTTCCGCCATCATTTTCCTGACGACAGGTATCTCGCTCGAGGCATGGGTCGGCGTGGTGATCGCCGTCTTTATCATCCGCTCGGGCATTGAGATGGTGACAGAGACCCTGGACGATATCCTGGGCAAGCGCGCCGACAGCGACGTCACGGTCCGGATCAAGCGGATCCTGTCGGAGGAGCCGGAGGTGCGGGGCGCCTATGATCTCTTCCTCTACAATTACGGGCCGGACAGGGACTATGGATCGGTCCATATCGAGCTGCCGGACACCATGACCGTCGAGGAGGTGGACCGCCTCACCAGGCGCCTGGAGGCGAAGGTGTACGACCAGACCGGCGTCGTCCTGACCGGCATCGGCGTGTACTCCTATAACACCAGCGGAGAGGCTGTGAAGCTCCGCAGTGAAGTGACGAAGCGGGTCATGGCCCATGACTGGGCGCTTCAGATCCACGGCTTTTACTTTGACATGGAAAGCAGAGAGGTCCGCTTTGACGTGGTCATGAGCTTTGATATCGATCATGGGGAAGGTGTAAAGATCCTGACAGAAGAGATGCAGGAGGCCTTCCCGGACTATCATTTCATCGTTGTTCCGGATATCGATATTTCGGACTGAACTGTCCGGCACAAAAACGTCTGGAAAAACCGCCAGGAAACAGAAACCGCCCGGGACGTATCTCAGTGGTAGGAAAAGAACCACAGAGACCCGTCCCGGGCGGTTTATTGACCATTATTATGCTTTTTCAGATCATTATTCCAGTCCGGTCGCCTCGTCCAGCCCCAGCATGATGTTCATGTTCTGGACGGCGGCGCCGGAGGCACCTTTGCCGAGGTTGTCAAAGAGGGCAGTGACGCTGGTCTGGTCCTCGTGGCCGCAGACGACGATCTGCAGGCGGTTGGTGCCTGCCAGCTGTGCGGCGTAGAGGGTGGAGGCGTTTGTGCCGAAGGGCAGGACGCTGACGAAATGGCTGCCGGCATAGTAGGCCTGCAGGGTCTCGCAGATTCCCTGCGCGGCGGGGGCAGTGCCCGACGCTGTTTTGCGCAGCATGCTGTTGTGGAGCATGATGGTGGTGGCCATGCCCTTGTAGTAGTCGTCTACGACGGGCAGAAAGACAGGCGGCTTTGTGAGCCCGCAGACCTTCTGCATCTCGGGCAGGTGCTTGTGGCGCAGGGTCAGGCCGTAGATACCGGGGGCATCCAGGGCAGGATTCCTGTCCGCCGCCTCGTAGTCGGCGATCATCTTTTTGCCGCCGCCGGAGTAGCCGGTGAGGGAGAAGCAGGTGAAGGGGTAGTCGGCCGGGACCAGGCCTGTCCGCACGAGGGGGGCGGCGCAGGAGATGAAGCCGGTGGCATGGCAGCCGGGATTGGCGACGCGGTGGCTCCGCGCGATCGCCTCGCGCTGCTCCGGGCTGAGCTCGGGATATCCGTAGGTCCAGTCGTCGCTGGTCCGGTGGGCAGTGGAGGCATCGATCACCCGCACGTCGGGGTTGTCGATCAGGGAGACCGCCTCGCGCGCGCCGTCGTCCGGCAGGCACAGGAAGACGATGTCCGCGGCGTTCAGGAAACGGCGCCGTTCTTCGTTGTCGTGCCGCTTGTCCTCGTCGATCCGCAGCAGCTCCAGGTCGTCCCTGGATCCGATCCGGTCGTAGATCTGCAGGCCGGTCGTCCCGCTCTGCCCGTCAATGTATACCCTTGTTCTGCCATTCTTGATCTGCATTTTATCAGTTTTCCTTTCTTGTATCCTTATCTCCGGTCTCCGGCACTTGCTGTCTATGAACACCGCGGGACGTAGATTTCACTTGCATCCTCATCTCCGGTCTCCGGCGGGCGATGCCCTCAGCTGTTTTCCCGGATCATGATCTTGTTGTTAAAAAAGAAGGCCTTTTTCTCCGGCATCCTGTCGTAGACCAGATATTCAAAGAGCACCCGCATGGAAAAGCGCCCCTGCTTGGTGAGACCGCCGGTCAGGGTGCAGGCGACTTCCTGTTTCTGGAGCAAGTCCCGGATCTCCTTGTATTTTTCATAGCAGATGATGACCGGCTGCGCGAAGCCGGGATGGTCTCTGCGGTAATCCTGCACAGCGCGGCAGATGTCCGTGACACAGCCGCAGGTGATGAAGAGCGCGTTGAGCGTGGGCGCATCGCGCAGCAGGTCCATGGTCTGCTGATAGGCGTCCTCGGGAGTCTCCTCGATGTAGCGGGTCTGCAGGACTTCGCTGCCGGCGGCACCGGAACCCTGCGCAAGGCTCTCGACAAAGGAGCGCTCACGCTGTTCGTGGGAGAGCATGTTGTGACAGGAGATGATGCCGATCCTGGCCGGCTCCTTCAGAAAGAGATCCATCATCCGTACGGCGACGCTGCCGGACTGGAGCATGTTCTGGCCGACATAGCACAGGATCCCGTCCAGCTGTAGCTCTGAGTTGACGATCACCACCGGGATCTTCTTCTTCAGAAGTTCCCCGATCGCCTCCTCGACCGCCGCTGAGCGGATGGGCAGGATCAGGGCGCCGGACACGTTTTCCTCCGCCAGCTGCCGGATGCAGGCCGCCTGGGCTTCGGCATCGGACGCACCGACTTCATAGTAATCGACTTGAATGTTGAAGCTGTGGAAATCCTGATAGACGACAGAGATGCCCTTTTTGATATCGGGAGCAGCGGTGATCTGCGGCAGGACGACCGCAACCCGCATCTTGCGCTTCTGATAATTGAGCGCCTTGGCGAGTGGGTTGGCCTCATATCCGTGCTCCTTCAGGAGCTTTTTGATTTCCTGACGTTTCTTCTCGCTGACGCCCGGCCGTTCATGAATGACTTTGTCCACTGTGGATTTTGTCGTGCCGGCCATTTCAGCGATCTGCTGTAATGTGATTCCCATTCCAGAATCCTTTCTGACAAACCGGAAATGTCTTCTTCACTGTCACAGTATATGCAGCGTGCCGGCAGGTGCAGCCGTTTGGTTGAATGTTTTCATGAAGAGTGTGCAAAACCGCACTTTCATCACGGAAAATACAAAGACACGCAGGCCGGATTTCAACAGGTCTGTGAAACCTACTGCAACAGAGACATAAAGTATATGAAAAAATTATATAAGAAAGTCTTTCTTTATTCAAGAAACGCGTATCGTAAATGCTGTATAAGGTTCAGGGCAGAAAACAGAGCGGGATCAGGAACGGGTGCCGGGGGATAATGCACATGTGTGACTTGCCGGAAAGCACGCATCACCGGGGACTCAAATATGCCGAAACACTGTCAATATGGCAAAATGCATAAATCATTGACGAATGTTTTATGAAATCTGTCAATGGATTTTTTAATAGAATATGAATAAAATATAAACCAACGACACCGGTATCGTAAATCTGCGAGACGGCGTGAACCGGTATCGTTGTTTTTTTTACAACACTGAGATACCGGTATCGTAAACCGGATGAACAGACCGGTGAACAGGTCATAGGACATTCGGAGGGGTAACGGGAAACAAAAGGTCATTCAAAAAGCCTGAAAGGAGAAAAAAGTAATGTTGAAGGTTGGTATCATTGGATGCGGTATGATCGGCAAAGAGCATGCAAAGAGGATCCAGTACAAGATCCAGGGCGCGGAAGTCGTAGCAGTCTGTGACGTTTTCGAGGCAGGCGCAAAGGCAGCTTCCGATCTGGTCGGCGGCGTGAAGATCTACACAGACGCAGACCAGCTGATCGCTGATCCCGAGGTTGACGCAGTCGTCGTCACGACGCCCGGCAACTTCCACAAGAATCCCATCCTCTCCGCCATCAAGGCCGGCAAGCCCGTCTTCACGGAGAAGCCCCTTACAACGACGGCAGCTGACTGCAAGGAAATCGTCGATGCAGAGATGGCATCCGGCAAGCACCTCGTTCAGGTCGGCTTCATGCGCCGCTATGACCGTGGTTACAACCAGGTCAGAGAGATGATCCAGAGCGGTGAGTTCGGCAAGCCCATGATCCTGAAGTGCACACACCGCGCCGAGAGCGTCGCGGACGATTACACCACGGAGATGGCTGTCACAGATACCGCGATCCACGAGATCGATGTTCTCCCCTGGCTCATCGGCGACGGCGAGGAGTGGGACGAGGTTCAGTGCCTCTTCCCCCGCGTGACCAAGAATGCGCATGAAGGCCTCAAGGATCCCCAGGTCATGATCATGAAGACCAAGAGCGGCGTTGTCGTCATCCTCGAAGTCAATGTCAACTGCGGTTTCGGCTATGACATCAACTGCGAAGTCGTCTGCGAGGACGGCGTCATCAACCTTCCCTGCCCTTCCTTCCCCACCACCAGGAAGAACTTCGAAGTCGCGACCGCGATCGAGAAGAACTGGATCCTTCGCTTCATCGATTCCTATGATGTTGAGCTTCAGGACTGGGTGGACTGCGTAGCCAAGGGCACGACCGGCGGCTCCTCCGCATGGGACGGCTATGTAGCAGCGCTGACTGCTGACGCTCTCGTCGCGGCGCAGAAGTCCGGCAAGACCGAGAAGGTCGTCACCGGCGGTACACCTGACTTCTACAAGAAATAATTCAGACAGCTCCGTATTCCTGAACGGGCCTGTACCGGATCCGCGAAGCGGCTGCGGTGCAGAAAAGAAATGAGAAATTTTCTGATCAGGTCAGATCAAGATACATACGGGATTCTGATCCCGGGACGGATATACCCTACTTCAGGACGGAATCACCACTTTAGCGTTACATCCTCAGATTCCGGGCGGCCGGCCCTGTCGGCCCCCGGGCTCTGGCGATATCATATCTATCAGACATCAATTCAAAACGATTTAGAATAATATCCAGTCATAAGCATCACAGGCATAAGACAATTTATAAAATATATAAGGAGAAAATTTAAATGAAGATCGGTTTTAACGAAGGCTGCAACCGTTTCTGTGAGAATCATTCCGTTCTCGAAGACCTCGACCTCTGCGAGAAGTACGGCGTAGATTATATCGACATCCAGTCCGAGTGCCTGGACAGAGAGATCGCTGCCGGCAAGTACACCATCGATGATCTGGCCGCATGGTTCGCGGATCCCAAGCATCACCTCAAGATGCTCTCCTACAACGCGCTGGTCTTCTTCAACATGAAAGAGACCCAGGAGGAGAAGGACGCCGTCATGGCAGAGCTGGACAAGATCATCGACATCTGCAACAAGCTGCAGTGCAAGATGATCGTCGTGGTTCCTTCCATGGATATCGAGTGGTGCGAGCCCACCATCGATGACATCCGCAAGGATGCAGTCGAGGTCCTGCGCGAGATGGTCAAGAAGTGCGACCCTCACGGCATCAAGCTCTCCATCGAGTTCATCGGCCAGCCGACCATGACCATCAACCGTTTCGAGGATGCCCTCGCCATCGTCGAGGAAGTCGGTTCCCCCAACGTCGGCATCACCCTTGACCAGTACCACTTCCACGGCCAGGCTTCCTCCTTCGAGTCCCTCGAGAAGGCCGACGGCAAGAGGATCTTCATCTGGCACCTGAACGGTGTTGAGAATGTTCCCTGCGGTGCCAAGTACAACACCGACGAGAAGCGCCTGTGGCCTGATGAGCCCGGCGACTGCCTGCCTCACAAGAGATTTGCCGACACCCTCAAGAAGATCGGCTTCGAGGGCGACGTCTGCACGATGGAAGTTTTCCGTCCCGACTACTACAAACTGACCAACGAAGAGAACATCAAGCAGGCTGCAGAGCACACAAGGGCACATGTTGCCAAGTATTGGGACAACTGAATAGCCTGAAAGGACAGTTTCCTGATTGAAAACATGCCCGATAAGCCGCGGCTTTATGCGGTTTGCCCGGATTATGTGCAAAACGACAAGCACAGAATGAAACAGGGCAAAAATAGAGCATGTATGTTGCGGGCATTTGCAATAAAATAGTAGACAGTTAGAAAAAAATTGCTGAAAGTCAGGCGCCGCAAGATACTCTGAATGTACAGAATGCCAAAAATGATTAAAAACCACTGATTGGGTTTGTGCAGTGTGACCGTTCGCGCAAACGGACGGTCACACACTTGTATAGAAACTGTAGTAGAGCAAAAATCATGGAGGTTATTGCTGATGAAGGTCGCATTTGATGTGGACGTGCTCGCGAAACAGATGAGCATCAAGGACATGGTCTACAAGGTTGCGGACTGGGGCTACAAGTACATTGAGCAGTCCCCCCACCCCAGGATCAATCCCTTTTACAAGCACCCGCTCTTTTCCAAGGAGTGTGAGGCGGAGTACCGCCAGGCCCTGAAGGACACCGGCGTGGAGATCTCCTCCTTCATCGTCGTCTACCGCTGGTCCGGCCCCACCGAGGAGCAGAGACAGCACGCGGTCGCCAACTGGAAGAAGATCATCGAGATCGCCGTCAACATGGGCGTTCCGGTCATCAACACCGAGTTCTCCGGCGACCCC
>OCTW011593960.1_pt1 | contig 11497 bp, 13 predicted proteins | sample 1539671 | NCBI WGS metagenome assembly OCTW01 (sample SAMN02144230, study PRJEB22623) | gut metagenome | biome: sheep rumen | host: Ovis aries | place: New Zealand | reverse complement strand
AGCTGACAGGACCATCGATTTCAACTTCTTCAGAGCCGCAAGAAGGCTCGGCTTTTCTCTGCCGATCTCATTCTTCCGCTTCATGCACTTCGCGGAATACTCATTCATAACTTTTTCAATTGTGTCAGCATCTCTTGCCTTGAAGAAAACCGTATATTTCGGCGGGTCCAGGTATTTGCTCTTAACGATGGCAAAATCCATGCCGTAGCGCCTTGCGATCGGCTTGAAATCGCCGATGCCAAGCTCCGCGATATCGATGTTTTTTGCTCCCTCGTCTTTTTTCAGGAGTTCCTTCACAGACATCTCTTTGCCCGGTCCATTCAGCATCTCCATCACTTTGCCCGGCGCTGTTTTCATGAGTTCAATCAGTTTCCTCAGAGCCTTTTCGTCCAGCTGCACAGCCTTCCGGACAAAATATCTTGTCACCTCCTTCCCCGGCTTTGCCGCAGTTTCAACTGTTTCCCTTGCAACCTCTTCATTCATTAATACAATCACCTCCTCCCCCGGCAGCTTTCCTGGCTTTTCATCTGAGTTTTCATGTCCGATGACTCGCAGATATCACTTCCGGAGTCCTGCGGCAGCCGGTCACGCATAACCGATCACGCCATTCAGCGTTGTGACGATGACCTTCGCCTTTCTAGCGATGGCGATGTCGTCTCTTACTTCCTCATTCCGCACATCCCCGCAGATTACAAGAAAACGCGAGCGGTGCAGTATTTCACCGCATCATCCTTCGCAACCACCGGATGATCATTCCACGCCGACGTGACATAAGCTCTTGGAATTGTTCTGCTCAATTCTGATTCCTCCCTTCAGTCCACTTCCAGCGCGGAAAATGTCAGCCATCCGGCTCTAAGCTCTGTCATGCGGCTTTCCAGAATGCTCTGCACATGATGGATCTCCTCTTCTGTAAGCGGCTTCATCGCTTTAAGTTCACCCTTGACGACCATAAAGCTTCCGACAAAATATTTGCTTCCATCAACCTTTAAAGTTTTCTTCTCGCTGTAAAAGACCATGTATCTACCATCATCAATCCAGATAATTCCGAGATCGTTACCCAGCTTGTCTATGAATTCATAAAACTCCATGGGCCTTATCAGCCGCGTCTCTCCGTCTGTTGCAATGACCGGTACATAGAGGTCCTTCTCTACAGAAGATTTTTCTCTCTCCTCCTCGAATACCAGACCATCCTTCACAGGATCCAGCATGATATCAATTCTCACATTGCTCACTTCATTCCTTCCTGCCCGGCAGTTGTTCTCCGGGACTTATTAAATATATCCGGTTGGGTTTTCCCTGCCCCTGCCGGATCTTCTCTATTAGTCCAATAGTCTGTAACTCCGTCAGAATTTTTCCTGCCGTTCTGACAGAACATCCAAGCTCTTCCGAGACCTGCCGGATTGTGCAGTAGACATAAGACCGACCTTCCCTGTCCCGCCAGCCGTATTTTTCCGAAATCCGGGATCTGTCTATCAGAAGCCCGTAGAGCTGTTTTGACAGCAGTGATGCTCCATCCGGAAATTTTGCATCTGCATGGGACTTTGAAATCCGGCAAAATCCGTGCTGCTCCGGTTCCGCCGCCGGTATACTGTCAGCCGTTTTGCAGGGTTTCATGTTGCCTTTTCAGATTTTGGTAACAGGGAAAACAGTAATCCCGCCCTTTTCCATAGCAGCATGGATGTGGGCAGTTTTGTGGCTGCACAGGTTTTGGAGGAAATGCCGCCGGGATGGAATCCATTCTGCCGGCGCCGATCCACTGTGAGTTATAGACTCTGCACATCAGATTGCCTCGCCTCCCTTCTCCTTGCGGACATGGGCATGTTCCGATTTATGCTCCTTTTCCTCCGATACACGCTGCGTCTTCTCTGCAAGGTTCCCGAGAAGTGATTTTTTGCTTCTGGTTTCGTTCTGCCATGCTTCAAACTGTTCTGCCCGCTCAAAGATGTGTTCCCTGCTGTCAAAGTGATATGCATGATCACTGAGCCGATCCTCTGGTTTTAATTCTGTCTGATTGACCTCTCTGACAAGTGCGCTCATCTCCGCCGCACGAAAGCTTCCATCATCCTTCACCAGAATCACCTCATGAATGCTGGATGGGAGTACATAGAAATCTCCGTCGAGCTGCTGCGCAGCCTGATCAAGGAATCCCGGATAAGCAATCACGCCAGCACCATGAGCCCCATCAGGAGATGACGCAACAAAGAGAAACTCTTCCCCAAACAGGTCCTTGTCCAGCATCATGGACATGCCTGTGATTGACGCCGGCCGTATCCGGGGCACATTTTCCAATGCGTCAAGGAACAGCTGTTCTGATGTAATGCCATACTGCTCCAGCAGGGCGTTGTTTATGAGAACTGTGCCTTTGGACAGACTCCCGGTTCCCAGCATGACCTTACACACAAATGGCAGATCTGCCATCTTTCCATGAGGTATTCCATCAAGATTCTGATTCGCTGGCACAAGATCAATCATCAGCCTGTCCTTCACCTGCTCATAATCCGTAATGGAATTCAGACTTACGGAGAACAGCTGATCCAATGAATCTCCGATATGGTGAGCCATGTTTTGCGCGATCACGTCTAACGGCGTTCCATTCTGATATGCCTCATAGGCCTTGGATAAATTCGTCCTGACCACTACATCACTTCCGGTCATCTTCACACTTACCGCCTCATAACTGCCGGCGTCTGTCCCGACCGTTCCCACGCCGACAGTGATATGCTCATGACCGTCCTCCCGCAGCCGGTCAATCAGCTTATCTGTCACTCTGTCCGCAAACTCTTCAAATTCTTTTGTCATAAGCTCCTTCCTCCTGAATCTACCGGTCCTCGTCGGTTTCCGGGCATAAGAAAAGCGCCAGACCCGTGACGTTTCTGTCACGAGCTGACGCTCAATTAATGTTTATGCTGTTTTCTTCTGCAAAAGAAGGACGACGGTCCGGGAACTCCCGCTCCCTTTCCGATTGTCCAGTATAAGAATATCACCCGTAAAATCGGCTGGAAATACTCATGCGGTACTCCTCTGGTACTCAGTTGGTACTCATAATCCGAAAGCTCCGTCGCTCTTACACTTCCGGCTGGCATCCGAAATTCATTCCTCCATCTACCCCATATTTGCTATATTGCCGGCAATGTCCCTAAAAGTACATACATTTAGGGACATTTTGCAATTGCATTACTGTTTTGAAGACGTACTGGATGCAGATGATCGCGATGGTTTTCCCAATTTGGAATCTCCGCTCTACTTTATCCCCTGTTCAATTTCCTCAATTGTCGGCATGGAGTGCTTAAAATGCTCCGGTATGAGCTTGGATAATTCATATTCTGAGATCCCGATCGGCACATTCACGCTGTTCAACGCATATTTGGCAAGCACAGCATCCTTGGTCTTACAGATTAGAAGTCCGATGGTCGGTGTATCCCCATCTTTCTTGAGAATACCATCCACAGCGGCAACATAAGTGCCGAGCTGTCCCATATCGCCAGGCTCGAAGGCTCTGGTCTTCACCTCTATGACCATATAGCAATGCAATGAAATGTTGTAAAACAGTTCATCAATGTACTGTTCCGTCTTTCCTACGACAAGCCTGTACTCCCGCCCGACAAACGCAAAGCCGGTTCCAAGTTCTAGGAGAAACTTCTGAATGTTGTCCATCAGAGCATCCTTCAGCTCTTTTTCATCGTACCGTTCCCGCAGCGTCAGGAAATCAAAATTATACGGATCCTTTGTCATCTGCTGCGCAAGATCACTCTCTATATCCGGAAGCCGTTTGTCAAAATTTGTTATGGCCTTCCCTTGACGCTCATAGAGGTCTGTATCAAGGAAATTCAGGAGGACAGACCGGGACCAGTTGTTCTCCAGTGTCTTCTGAACATAAAACAGGGCTTTTCCGGCATTTCCATCGCACTGATCAATAATGCATTTTTGATGTCCCCAGGGAATGGAAAAAATAATGTGGTCCTGCAATTGTGCATCAATCTGAGGCAAAATTGAATTATCAGCACTTTTTGCCCCAACCTGGGGCAAAATTACTCTTTCATACAACCGGTAGAACTGGTTCATATAGGCCAGATTCCTCGGAGAGAAGGATTTCACATCAGGTAAATACTTCTGAAGATCCTTACTCACCTGAGGATAAAAATGTGATCCCCAAGGATACTTTTTCTTTTCATTCTCCAAATCCCTCCCGAGTCTCCAGTAGAACTTCAGCATTTCCGTGTTTACCTTGGATGCTGCCTTGATCTGACTTTTCCGGAAATCACTGCTGATCTGTCGGATCCAGTCTTTGTATTCATCATCTATATCTATTTTCACCAAATTACTCATGGCGTCTCCCCTATAACGTAAAAAGCGACAGATTGTCTCCATTCAATTTTGCATGTCCGACAATCTCTGCAGCATTCTGGTTTTTCGATCAGTGAAAAGAACCGCCAGGAGAATAAACACTGCTCCTATGACACACATTCCATTGATCACCACTTCAATTCTCTCCGGGCTGTAATGGAGTCCGACGAAGAATGGTTTCCATATGCCTTCCGCCAGAAATCCGAAAATACTGATGGCAGACAGACCATACAGCACTCCGGAAATAATCCCCGCCGGGACTCCTCTGCTTCCCTGCTCTTCCGGGAGATTTCGAAGATTGAGCTGTACCGCAAATGCTGAGAGAAACAGATAGACAACTGACACAAACAAACAGTAGCCAACAGAATCCGGGGTCAGTCCTTCAAAGACGACGGCTCCGATCGCGCCCATGAAAGCACAGCAGAAGAACGTAATCGCCGCCTTGGAAACATGTCTCATATGCATCAAAACAGCAATCCCCAACTCAACGATTGCCAGAATCACGATAAAACACATCTTCGGATGTCCGGGGATCCATGTCTGAATGCCCGGATTCTGGCTGTATATGATCAGGCTGGCAATACCACCAAGCACGTACGGCATATACAACAGAGTAAGGCTCATCGCTGCAGCCGCTATGCAGACAGCCATGTAAATCAGGTACAGTATGATTCCAATCGCAAGTGCCATAACCGGTTCTCCTCCCTCAAAACTATTTTTTGATCATTTTCTCCATCGCCACCTGATATGCGATCAGCCGGAGAACATAATCCGGCATCTTCCGGTGGCCTAGCTCCCAATCCGTGATTGTCGGATAGGGAATCCTGAAATACGCAGCAAATTCCTTCCGGTTCATTCCGGTACTCTCGCGAATCCGGCGAATCTCATCAGCCTGATTTTTCTTCTCCAGATTATCGTTTTTGTCCATCACAATCGCCCCTATGTTTTATGCATTGCATATCTGTGTAATTTCAGTATATTTTTGCGCTGCAAAAATATCAAGCACTTTTCACACGAACTGCAATATTCTTCACTGTCATATTCTTCTTAAAAACTGCATCGCCTTCCGCGCTTGTGTTTTCTCAGCGCCGCGCAAGTTCCGGTATATCATGGTTCACCTCCGCCTGATAATATCCGTCGATCGTTGCCGGAGCGTTGAACAGGGCAGCAAGCATGTATTTGCGGACGTTGCGGACTTTTGTCGTATTTGCGAGTATGCAGTCCATCACGTAGTGAATGTGATCACATCGCAGTTTCCGGAACCGCTCCCTGACAAGAGACATCGGCAGACGGCTGCTGGCAATCACAATGGTCTCTGACTGTGATGCCTCAATCTCAAGCATCAGCTCGCAGATCCCGTCCAACATCTCCGTCTGAAAAGGATATTCCTTTCGGAGTGCTACATAATCGATTCTGCCTCGAATCTCCCCCAGCAGATTCGCCGCTTCCGTCACGTCTCCGGATTCTGCCACTCTGTCATCTGCCATGTAGCCACTGTCAGGCAAGGCTGCCATGGTCCGGACGAGTGACTGTCCGGGGGAAGATACGAGAAGATCAGATAAGATATCCTTTCTCTCTGTATCATTTATTTTGGTATTACTCTTTTTATTCTTATTAGGGTTTGTTTTTCCAACTTCTAGAGGTTTATTTTTCCAACTTCTAGAAGTTGGATTTTCGGACTTCTTGAAGTTTATATTTCCAACTTCTAGATCCCTGTCCTCCGGCTTCTCCGTAGACTCCGCCTGCGTTCTTCCGGCATCGGTCGGAATGAAAAAGTTCTTGACGTAGATCAGCGTCGGCTTTCCCTGCCCCTGTCTCTTCTTCTCAATCAGCCCGATTCCCTTCTCGCTGTCCAGTTCGCAGAGCAGCTGCACGGCCTTATTCTTCCTGCAGTTCAGATATTCCATTGTATCCTCTACAGAAAAGTAGATATATACACGGTTTTGCTCATCCACCCAGTGATTTTTGATCGAAAGGCTGATCCGGTCCAGCATCAGTCCGTACAGCACCTTCGCTTCTGTGGAGAGGTCCCGAAAAAAACTATTCGTAAACAGCGGCTTCGGAATGCGGTAGAACGTGAACTGGTCCGCCTCGCCGCCGGTAAAATATTTAAAAATCGGCTTCTCATCCATCGCGATCCCCCTCTCCAGAAGTGCACAATTTACACTTCATGATGATTTACCGGAGAGAAATTGCGGATGTAAATCCGGTTTGGCAGTCCACGGCCCTGCTTCTTTCGCTCGAGCAGTCCGATTTTCTCCAACTCCAGAAGGCAGCTCTTCACTTTCCTCTCGGAAAGATGCAGATCTGCCGTGAGTTCAGAGATCGGATAAATGACATATGCATACCCGTTCTCATCCTGCCATCGGTTTTTGGTAGAGGAACGCATCCTGTCAAACAAAAGCCCGTACAGGATCTTTGCCGGATTGGAAAGCTCCGCGAAGTACGCATTGCTGATCAGGAGTTTCGGAATACAGACAAAACTGTACTCTTCCGCCTCTCTTCTGGTGATATACGAAAACTGCATTCCGCTCTCCTTCTTAATTCTGCTGATTCTCCGCGCTCCATTCCTGCAGGAGCTTCAAGATAATTTCTTCTCTCTGCTGTCCGGAGAAGTGCGGCGGAAAATACTTGTTGAGTTTTGCGCCGGAGAATGTCACCCGCCCGGTGTCCTTGGGCTTCGGAAGGGCATCATTCATCAGCTGGATCATCGTGTACTGTGTCAGCTGCTCCGGATGGTCCACAGAGCGGACTGCCATGATCTGTTCTCTTTTCAGAAAGCCATTTTCCTTCACATACTCATAGATCCAGCCCTGAATCTGCTTATCCAGATAGGAAATCTCCACGGCAAGGGCGATTGCCACCCGTTTCTGATCGACGAGACCCAGGAGACGAGGATCCAGTTCGGTCAGGCGGATGTACTTCTGTACCTGCCTGCCGCCGATACCTGCTTCCTGCCCAACCTCTTCCCGGCTCCAGTTCTCTTCTAACTTCTGGAACTGAGTTCCAGAAGTTCCGCCTGTGATCTTATCTACTGACCTTGTTGTCTTGTTTGTTCCTGCAGAATTCAAATCCGCCCGATACCCCTGCCTGCGCATCGCATCCATCTTCATCTTCAGGGAAAACGCCCGCTCACTGGGGAGAATTTCTTCTCTCTGCATATTCGCGTCTACCATGGCGATGGTCGCCTCATCGTCGGTCATCGGTTTGATGATTGCGGGGATCGTGACAAGGCCCGCCAACTTTGCCGCATGCATTCTGCGGTGACCGGAGATCATCTCATATGTTCCCTCATCATCCGGACGCACCATCACCGGAACAAGGACGCCGTGCTGTCGGATGCTCTCCACAAGCTCCTGCATTCTGTCATCATCCAGCACCTTGAACGGATGATTCTCAAACGGAAAAATCTGGTCGATCCGGATTTCCGTCGTTGCGTCCTTTACCTCCGGCGCGCCGAGCAGTTCCTCGACGGATTCAAAGTGCACCTTTTCTCTCTTTGCTGTCATGCTCAAGAACCTCCTTTGTAAGTTCCATGTAGGCTTTCGCCGCTTTCCCATGAGGGTCATAATCGTAGATATTCTTTGCTGCCTGGCTGGTCTCCGAAGCCCGCACCGACATCGGAATCACCATCTGGAAAATTGGGATCGTGTCCCCGTAGGCCTGATTCACCTCTTCCACAATTTCTTTTGCGTACAGCGTTCTCCGGTCCACCATCGTGAACAGAATTCCTTCCATCGTAAGCGCGCTGTTCAGACGACGCTTTACCGTATAGATTGTCCGGATCAGCTGCTGCAGGCCGCGCACCGGAAGATATGCCGGCTGCACCGGGATCAGGACACTTTCCGCACAGGTCAGAGCATTTACCGTGAGGATTCCTAGCGACGGCATGCAGTCGATCAGGATATAGTCATAGCCGCTCCTGACCTGTTCCATGTAGGAACGCAGCACAAACTCACGGCTCATGGCGTTCACCATGGAAACCTCCGTCGCGGAGAGATCAATACTTGAGGGGATCAGATCCAGCCGCTCCGCAACCGGATGGATACCGAACCCTTCCGGAATCGCTTCATCATTCACGACCTTCATAAAAATATCTGCAATGGTTCCTTCCAGCTTGTCCGGTTCCCGGAATCCCATGCTGATTGTGAGAGATGCCTGCGGATCCAGATCCACCAGCAGGACTTTCTTTCCTTCGCCGGCAAGTCCTGCTCCCAGATTGACAACCGTTGTGGTTTTCCCAACACCGCCCTTCTGGTTCGCGATGGCTATGATCTTACTCATTTTGTGCTTTCCTTTCCGCCATAAGCTTTTCCAGTTTTTGAAGATGCCTCATCTTTTGATATTGTGACTCCTGCATGACCGGATGCTTATCCGGTTTCTTCGTCTTATCCTGAAACGCCTCCAGAATTTCCAACATGGTACTGACGGGAGTCATCAGCTCTTCATGAATTTCCGATGTGTCGGCCAGTCTCTGGAGCTGTTCCAGAATGCTTCTGAGATCGCTCCGGAACTGAACCAGCATCTGCGCATCTCCAACCGCCTGCACCTCGTTGTGAAGAACTGCGTAAATCAGGTAATCCTGCTTCGTCCGATAACCCAGCAGCTTCACTCTGTCGTTTAATTGCGCTTCTTCCTCCGGCGACATTCGGAACGCAATCGTCCTCGAGCGCAGGCGGCCGCGATCATCCCTGTTCTTTCGTGACATTCAGAATTGCCTCTCTTTCCTTATTGAGCTCCGATGCCATTTCCGTCTGGATCGACGGGAACAGATGCGCATACCGGTACGTGATATCGACTGCCTCATGTCCTACACGGTTGCCGATCGCGAGAGCGGAATAGCCCATATTAATGAGCAGTGATACATGGCTGTGCCGGAGATCATGAATGCGGATCCGTTTCACGCCTGTTTTCTTAACGCCTCGATCCATCTCATGATGGAGAAAACTCTTGCTGATACTGAAAATCCGCTCTGAAGGACCGACCTTATAGAGATGGCTAAGGTACTCCTTCACCTCCAGTGTCAGAAATTCCGGCATCACAATAACGCGGTTACTCTTCGGCGTCTTAGGGTCTGTAATAACATCCTCGCTATGAATCCGCTGGAGGGATTTATTAATGCGAAGGGTATTTCTCTCCAGGTCAAAATCTTCCGTTGTCAGCGCAAGCAGTTCTCCAAGGCGGATGCCGCACCAGTACAGGATTTCAAATGCCATGTACGTCTCTTCTTTGTCGGCAACAGCCTCTACAAAGGTCTCATATTCGTTCTGCGTCCAGAACCGCATTTCCCCGGTTTCTTCCTTGCCCATATTTCCCGCTCTTCTCGCAGAATTTGTCCTGAGACCGTACAAGTTCACCGCATGATTCAGAATCGCACTCATCTGATTGTGGATCGTCTTCAGATACGTCTTGGAATATCCCTCTCCGAAGGAATTCCGATAGCTCAGAAGTTCATTCTGCCAGTTCACAATATCGGAAGGCGTGATGTCCGCAATCTTCTTATCCTTGAAATAGGGCAGGATCTTCGTACGGATAATGTGCTCTTTGCTGTTCCAGGTATTGAGCCGGAGCCTCGGCTTCATATCGCTGCTGTAGATCTCCACAAAATCCGAAAACTTCATAGACATGTCATAATGCTTCTGAAGCTTGAATGCCCGCTCCCATTCCACGGCATCCTGCTTTTTTTCGAATCCCCGCTTGGTCTTCTGCCTGCGCTGCCCAGTCCAGTCTTCGTAGTAGGTTCTGACCTCCCATTTCCCGGTTTTTTCATTCTTAATAACTGCCATCGCTTAATCCTCATCGGAAGAGCTGCCATAAAACACCTCTTCAAAATACTTCCGGCTGATTCTTCCTCTTACCGTGTGATACCCCTTTGCAAGCATCTCATCATTCAGCTGGCGGATAATCTTATAAGCCATGCTGTCCGAAACACCAAGAACCTCCTGAATGTCCGCTGCCTTCATAAATCTGTTGTTATTCATTACTTTTCCTCCTTGTTTTTTGTCTTTGTTCTTATCAGTTCATTTTTGAACTGTTTCTATGCTTTATCATAACAGTTCATTTCTGTACTGTCAATGTATTTAAAGGTAAAACATTTCATTTCTGAACTGTTAATGATATACTTACCATAGTTCTGAAGCTCTTCACGACGGCTGATGAACATAGAAAACCCGACAACCAGGTACGAAAGAAGGAAGCCTATGCCCGATCATCATTCCCCATTTATTCACTCCATCGGCGACAAAATCCGCATCTACCGGAAATACCGCGGGATGACGCAAAAGGAACTCGGCGAGAAATGCGGCCTTGGCGAGTCCACCATCCGAAACTATGAACTTGGCAACCGCTATCCGGACAGACAGACGCTGACGCAGATCGCGGATGTGCTGCGCATTGATATGTTCAGCCTGCTGGATCCGGATCCCACAGATCCCACCAGTGCACTGCACGTTCTTTTTGATCTGGAACGATGCTACGGCCTGATCCCAAAGAAAATGGAAGACGGCCAGCTGTGCATTGTCCTCGATCAGAACGCGGATACCGGTATCAAGAAAGCTCTCACCTCCCAGGAAAAACAAAAGCGTCTGCAATTCCGCGAAAATTTGTCCTTATGGGCACATGTCCGCAAAGTCTACGACGAGGGCAATCTCCTGGACGAAGAATATGACGACTGGAAGATCGCCTGGCCGGACTTCATCGATCAGGATCAGTTGCACGGCTATACAGAAGATCCTGAAATCGCAGAGCAGTTGCAAAAACAGTTCAGTGAAAATAAAACGACTGCCAAAACTGAATCGGAAGGCAGGGCAAAAAGAAAGCGCAAGCCGAAGAAACAGCAGGAATCCGGCTGATTTGTGGCTGTGAGGTTAAAAAAAGCCGGGTTTCTCACCCGGTAAATTCATGGAAAACTGTCCCGAACAGGACAAGATAAAAAGACGGAAGAAAATTTAACATCATTCATTCAGTGACGACTCATTTTTTTATATTGTCATTGTATTGTCACTGAACAGAAAGAGAGGCTGTAAACCCGCTAAATATAAGGGTCTACAGCCTCTCGCTTATCATTCCAATTCGATCCTGTCAAGCATAAAATTAAACTTTTATGCTAAGTTTTGTAAGCTGTCGTATCTCTGGTATTCGTATTAGACTATTT
>OCTW011582630.1_pt1 | contig 11503 bp, 5 predicted proteins | sample 1539671 | NCBI WGS metagenome assembly OCTW01 (sample SAMN02144230, study PRJEB22623) | gut metagenome | biome: sheep rumen | host: Ovis aries | place: New Zealand | reverse complement strand
CTTCCTCGGATTCGAGGGCAAGCCGGCCGGCTACTTCGTGATGTTCTGCTTCTGCGGTGTGGCCTACCTCATCGCCTGGGCCATCATGAAGGCCCTGGTCCCGAAGTACAAGCCTATCGAACTGTAGCGTCTTCCGTCTCTTGAAAATAGACCCGTGCACTGCCTTGGTGCGCGGGTTTATTATTTATTCCGGGGATGGTGCTCCAGGATGGCGGCCTGCCAGGTGGAGGAGTCGATGTGGGTGTAGATCTCGGTGGTGAGGATGGATTCGTGGCCCAGCATCTCCTGGACGACCCGCAGGTCGGCCCCGCCTTCGATGAGGTGGGTGGCGAAGGAGTGGCGGAAGGTGTGCGGAGAGATCTCCTTGTGGATGCCGGCGGCCATCGCCTGTTCCTTCACGAGGTTGAAGACGGAGACGCGGCTGAGCGGCCGGCCGGCCCGGTTCAGGAAAAGGATATCCTCGAAAGGGCGGGCGGCCGGTTCCGGCCGGACCGGAAGATAGTTCCGGATGGCTTCCGCGGCCATTTCCCCGAGGGGGACGATGCGCTGCTTGTTGCCCTTGCCGACGACATCGACATACCCCTCGTCCAGATGGACATGGGAAATCCTGAGGCCGGTGCATTCGCTCACGCGGAGACCGCATCCGTACAGGACTTCCAGGATGGCGCGGCTGCGGAGTCCGGTCGCCGTCTTCGTGTCCACGGAGGAGAGGATGGCATCGACTTCCTCCACCGACAGGACGGCGGGAAGGTACTTGCCCAGCTTCGGGGCGTCGATGCGGTCGCAGGGATTCTCCTTCACTTCGCCCTCTTCCACGCACCAGTTGAAGAAAGACCGGAAAGAGCTGAGCATCCGGGCCTGGGAACGCTTGGCAAGGCCTTTTTCGATCCGTTCCGAGAGATACCGTTCGATCTCGGCCGTGCCGATGTCCGCGGCCCGGTACCCTTCATAGGCGCCGAGAAGCCCTTCCACATCCCGCGAATAGGACGCCACCGTATTCGGCGACATGCCCCGTTCGATCCGCAGGTAGTTGCGGTAGTCCTCGGCAATCCGGTTCATCAGAGGGCGCCGTACTTCTTGCCGTACTCGAGCATCTGGCCCAGGTAATCGTCGGTATAGACGACCTCGTAATCGACCACGGCCCCGTCCTTGACCACCGGACGGATCTCCGGATTGATGAAGCCGCCGTAGGGCTTGAGGTCCAGGGCCTCGTAGCGGTCCTTGACTTCCTTGTGGAGGACCGGGTCGATGTGGACGGCATAGGTCTCGATGAGGTTCTTGCCGGCCGCGTAATCGCCTTCGGACTTGATGCGCTGGATCTCGGCGAGGAGTTCGGCGAAGAGGGCGCGGAGCTTCACGTAGTCGTTCACGACGAAATAGGTCTTCCCGTCACGGACCTTCTTTTCGATGACGTTGTCCGCGGCGCCCTTTTCGTAGCACCATTCGGCGATGAGTTTGCGGTTCTGCATGTGGGCCTCGGTGTTGGGACGGCCCAGCTCCACGCGGGTGAACTGGACCATGAGGCCGTTGCGGATGTAATTGTCATATTCCGCCTTGTAGGCCTCCGGGTCGGGCATGATGCCCAGCTCCACCATCTTCGGGTCGGCCGTGTAGTAGAGACCGAAGAGGTCCGCGCGGGCCTCCTCCAGGGCGGAGGCGTATTCGCCCATCGCGGTCGTGCTCACCCCGGGCAGGAGCTGGCCGGAGCCGTGGCCGAGGCACTCGTGCAGGTCGGTGTGGATCTCATCGGCCACCGTGCCCCATTTCTTGGCGCGGGCGATTTCGGCTTCGTCCCAGGCGAACTCGGCGAGCGTGCTCTTCGGGGATTCCTGGGCGGAGAGGTCGTAGGTATGGGTGATGTTCGCGATGGTCACGCTCTTGGAACCGTGGTCCTTGCGGATCCAGTCCGCGTTCGGAAGGTTGATGCCGATCGGGGTGGAAGGATAGCTGTCACCGGCCAGGCACACGGCGTTGATCACCTTGGCGGAAACGCCCTTGACCACGGCTTTGCGGAAGCGCGGATCCACGGGGGAGTGGTCCTCGAACCACTGGGCGTTGGCGCTGAGCTTCTCCGTCCGGGCCGATGCCTCGAAGTCCTTGATGTTCACGTATCCTTCCCAGGCGCCCTTGCGGCCCAGCGGGTCATTGTAGTCCTCCACGAAGCCGTTGATGAAATCCACGGTGCCGATGGTGTCCTTCACCCATTCGATGTTGAACGCGTCCCACTTGCGGAGGTCGCCGGTGCGGTAGTAGTCCACCAGCAGCCCCAGCGCCCGGGCCTGGATGTCATTTTCGGCCACTTCCCGGGCCTTCAGGAGTTCGTCGCAGATGTGTTCGATGGCGGGGGAGTAGATGCCGCCCACTTTCCAGGGATGTTCCCGGATGACCCCGTCCGGATCCTTGACCACTTTCGTGTTCAGGCCGTAGGAGATGGGCTGCGGATCCTTCGGGTCCACGATGCCGGCATAGTACTTCTCCACCTCGTCCCGGGTGACGCCGTCATAAAAATTCACGGCGGAGAGGGCGACGATGTCGCCGGAAGTCTCCGTGGACCGGCGCTGCGGATATCTTTCGGGATTGTAGATGACGTCCAGAAGGTCCTCATCCTCGATGCCAACGGCCTTCAGCAGGCCTTCAAAGTATGCCTGGGGGCAGGTCGGGAAGAACTTGTCCTCCGCATAGTGATGGTGGATGCCGTTGGAGAAGAACAGGCGCTTCGCATAGACCGTGAAGGCCTCGAAATCGGCCGTAGAACGGTCTCCCTGGTAGTTTTCGAGAATGTTCTCCACGGCGTGGCGCACGCGGAGGTTGTCCTTGCAGTTCTGGTCCCACAGGATGTCGCGGCCCCACTTGGCGGCCTCGGCAAGGTGGTAGGCATATTCCTTCTGGCGAAGGCTCAGGCTGTCCCAGCCGGGAACCTGATAGCGCATGACCTTGAGGTCCGCGAAGGCATCGACCGTATAGCGGAAGGGCTCTTCCCCTTTCTTCTCCGAGCAGGCGCCGGCCAGGGCGGCGGCTGTTCCCATGAGCATCATCATTTGGCAAAAACGTTTCATAGGTAGTACATTTGTGCAAAAATAGAAATAAATCGTTAACTTTGTCCGGTTGTACCTGCGTTTTTATGAAAGGTGTGCGCTTCATATCCCTCCTGACCGGACTGGTCCTCCTGCTCTCCTGCCAGCGGGACGGACTGGACCTTACGCTTACCGTGGGCCCTTACGGACACGAGACCCGCAAAGTGATGCTCCTGTATGAAGCCGGGTTCAATTCCCTGGGCAGCGACATCTCCGCGAACATCGCGGCGCTCCAGGAAGGATACCTGCCCGGGAATGGTCGTAATGACGATATCTTCCTCGTATTCAGCCATGTGCCCCAGAGATACCGGGTTTATACGGCGGAGACGTCTCCCGTCTTGATGCGTATGTACCAGGTGCACGGAGAGCCCCGCATGGACACCCTGCACGTCTGGCCCGTCGGTACGTCGGCCGCGAACGCAGCCATGGTCACGGAAGTGCTCAATCTGGTGAAGGAGGAATTCCCCGCATCCGGATATGGCGCCGTTTTCTCCTCCCATGCGACGGGCTGGCTCCCGGAGGGCTATTTCAGCAATCCCAAACCCTATGAGGGGACGGACCGGGGAACCCGGAGCAGCGATGGAACACAGCCCCGGCAACATACCTTCGGTCAGGAATATTACGCGTCCGGCAAGGAGATAGAGGAAATCGAACTCCATGATTTTGCCGCGGCCATTCCCTACAAACTGGATTATATCCTGTTCGATGCCTGCCTGATGGCCTCGGTGGAGGTTGCCTGGCAGCTGCGGGATGCGTGCCACTATCTGGGGGCCGCTCCCTGCGAGATCCCTGCCGCGGGATTCAATTATCATACCCTCACGCACCATCTGCTGGAGCCGGACGTGCCGGACCTGCAGGGTGCCTGTGAGGACTATTTCGCCCGGTACCAGTTCGATTCCGTCTATGGCGCCGCCATCACGATGGTGGATTGCAGCCGGCTGGATCCCCTGGCTTCCGTATGCCGGGACCTCTTCAGCCGCTATCGGGACGGAATCCGGAACCTCGACGGCGAGAATGTCCAGGTGTATGACCGTATCACGGGCAGTAAACGCTATTATGCCTTCTTTGACCTGAAGGATATGCTCCGGGAGGCCGGCGCTTCCGAGACGGATCTCGCCGCCTTGCAGGACGCCCTGGACCAGGCCATCGTGTATGAGGCCCATACGGCCCGTTTCATCAGCATCCCGCTGGAGCGCTGCTGCGGCCTCGCGATGTACTTGCCGGCCTATCCCGACTACCGCGCCGACAGCTGGCACGGCACCCGCTTCCTGGACGACCGCTACAAACAAAACGTCGCCTGGAACAAGGCGACGTCGCTGGTGGAGTAGACTCCTATTTCAAGAAATCTTTTGTTAAGTCTTTGACGGGCACAATGCTTATTAGCGTGCTTTCCTTTTTCATATTCAAGGACGTCAAATCAGTTGCTCGCTCGTGTGTATTCTGGAACCTAAGGTTTTATCCAAATATGCATTTTACTTAATTCAGGCGATGGCGGATATGTCAATCTCCAATTCAAATTCTCGATATCTGTCTTTGTAAGGTCATATCTTGCCAGAATATTGTATTCCTTTTGAACTTTTTCCGGATCTCCGCATTCTTTAATCTTTTTGTCCATAACGGTAAATGAAACATACCCTTTATATGATTGGGAATGGTCAAAGAAATACTGCCATGAAACTTTTTTACCAACGCCTTCCCATATATTATCACGAGAGTGTGGAGCTATCTCGATGCAAGGATTAATTGGATCCATTATTTTTGTTATCACATTCAATGAATCATCGGGGTATGAAGAATCAAATCCGATGCAGATACTATTGTCGCTTAGGTTCTCAAATACAATATTAAAATCTTCATTTTGTTGACACGATATAGATGATAATAACAATACTGACAATAAAGAATACAAATAGCGCATAATACTAGTAAGATTGATTGTATAGGGCCGTATTTATCAAACCATCAAAGATATCTCCGATATAAGGGAAGTAGTTTAATGCTAGATTGTACCATGTTATAATCATTGGAAATATAGAGAGTGCATCATCGTTGTCGGCGGCATTCGATTTATAGTTGTTCCATTGCATTCCATTAATAGGATTAAGCCCCATATTCCATAGTCCATTGTAATTATCATCTACATCTGATATGTCAAAATCGGAAGGATAATACTTTTTGAAATAATTGAATGCCAGTATGTTGGCATCTTGTTCGGCGGGGTTATTGTGGTGAGGACTTTCTTTAGTATTTTTACTAAACAGGCTTGGTATTCCTACTTTTGAAAGATATAGAGGTCCATATCTTTGACTCCTGATATAATGACCATATTCATGCTGGAAATAATCATTTCCGTTGTTGGCTACCAAACGCTTTCCGCCCATTATGTAACTACTTACCGTCATAGCAGTCCAACGATTATGTGTAGAGATAACTGTTGCACCATGTAAATAAGCAACATTCTCAACACCGCCAGCCAGATGGATAGTATTGATTGTATGCGCTATGAGAAAACCAATCGTTGTTTGTTCTACTTGCCATGTGAATCGAGATACCAATTCCCATATCTTTCCTCCAAGTGATTTATTATTATCTACATTGAACAAACCGCCCCAAATCTTAATATCATTCCATGCCATTTGTTTAGCTCGTTTCCATCCACCACCAATCAAACCGATAACAAATGAATCTATAACAATAAAACCACCACTTGGATCTATATATTTCAGCGGATTGTTCAAGGCATAGGAATACCTGTTGAAGTTCTGGGAGAAATCCGGCGTCTGGACAAAGGGATCCGGGCTCAGGAAACGGCCATACAGCGGATCGTACAGGCGGGCGTTCATGTTGATGAGACCGCACCAATCCAAGTGCTCGTGTCCAGTAAAGCCGCGGCCAAGGAAGAGGTCCGGTTCGTCACCGGGTTCATAGATATCCAGGGTCGCCGGATCCCGTTGCCTACCCCAAGGATCGTAACTGTATTCGACAACTAAAACCCCAGCGGAGGTAGCTACATGCGTCACGCTGCCCAGATAATCTCGGCCGATATTGTACAGCGTCCAATTGCCCGATCCTTCCTTGACGTAAACCATGGGTGCATCGTAGTAATTGCCACCAAGATACAATCTTTGATCCGTTTGTGCAACTTTTTCGTCCACTTCGTAGCAGTTCCCAAGATAATGACGCGTAAGGACTGTCGTATTGTTTTGCGCGATTGTCATCCGTGAACGCTCGTCATGTTCATTGTAGAGGAATGATGCTGTTTTTCCTCCCTGGGAAATGGAAAGCGGGCGATGATAGCTGGTATAGGATACAGATTGATCTGCTGGCGGAATTGTATTTGTGGTTGCAGGCGTCACCAATGACACTTGATAAGGATGCTCTGAAGATCCATAGTACAACGAACCTACTCCGGGCATAGAAGTGATATTACCATTGCTGTTGTATCCGACTGTCCTCGTGGTACTGCTCACACTCATCGTCGTCAACCGGTTCAAGCTGTCATATCCGAAGGTTTCCGTCTTTCCATGGATACCGTCTGTCCTCGTATGCAGGTTTCCGGTCTCTGCATCAAAGTCATAGGTGAAGCTTTGGAGAGCGCCATTGTTCATCTTCCGGTAAGTAGGGATTCCGGTTGAACTGAATCCATAGGTTCGGACTACGCTTCCAGTCAATGCGGATGTGGTGTGGCCAAGGTCGTCTTCTGCTTGAATTTGCCAGATGACCGTTCCTCCTTCAAGCTGAGTCTTCGACAAAGTACCATTAGCATATACGTATTGCTCTGTCACATCCATGCCGAGCGTTGATTGGTAACGGGTAGATGCCATGTTTCCCGTAGCACCATACGCGTAGGTTCGAGTCAGAGTCAGCGTACCGTCTTGCTCACTTTCCGTGGAAACACGCCCATAGGAGTCATAAGCATAGGTATGGGATGTGTTTCCTGTCCCTACGCTGGCAAGGCGGCCATACGAGTCATAGGTGTAGCTGATTCCGGTCGTGGCATTACTGATCCGGGCTACGCTTGTCACCCTTCCGTATTGATCTACGCTCGTATTGATGCTTCCATTGGCATTCTTGTGTTTATGAACGTATGACCCATTACTGTTGTAAGTCACTGAATCCCGCTGCACACCTGCACTCGGATCCGTAATACTTCTTCTGCGACCATATTCGTCGTACGTGAAACTGGTAACGACGCTTCCGGGAGCAGTAATTGTGATGGGCTGTCCATCAGCTCGATAGGTGTATTGGATTGTACCTCCTGGATCTTGTGCCGAGACCATTCTCCCCGCAGCATCCATTGTTTTGGTGGATGTAATTCCATCTCGGGTTTCCGTCGTGGAGAGTCCGTCATATACCCAAGTTGTCGTTTTCCCGGATGCGGCACTCTCCTGCACGGGACGATCATAATCATCGTATGTCACCGTGTTCCAAAGGGAGGCACTCGTGCCTCGGAACGGAAGCGACTCGCGGGAGATTCTTCCCAAAGCATCATATTCCCTGTCTATTTTCTGCCATTGTCCGTCGAACCGTTGCTTTTCTGAGCGTATTATTCGCTCAGATGCATCAAAGTGCTCTTTTTTCGTCGGCTTTGCATTTGAAGTCGTAGTTGTGTAATAGATGCCCTTACCACCCCAACTGAACACTTCGGAGCTTGTCTCACCCGTGGGAGCCGTCATCCCCGTCTGGTCTCCCCATGCGTCATAGCTGATTGTTGTCGTGTTGCCTAGATAATCGGTTACCGAGGTCGGTTTGCCGTATCTGTTATAGGAAGAGTAGGACGTGGTGCGTCCAAGTTCATCGGTCTCGGAAGACAGGGTTGTCCCGTCGCTGCTGTAAGTATAAGTTTTCCCGATATAAGACGTGGCAGTGTAGGGCCTGGACATTTCGGTAAGGACATTACCGTAACTATCATATGTCCATGTTGATTCTTCTGTTTTTTGTGTGCCGGACGTACCGGTGTATGTCCAGCGATGAATCAAACGGCCTTTCGTATCATAGTTGCAGGTCACTTTGTCTTTCCAGACATGGGAACCTCTTGTCCGTTGGTTGGTCGTCGTATAGGGCAGGCCAATCTGGTAGCGAGTGGAAGTCAGGGTGTTTGTGTATGTCGCGGTCTCGATCCCGTACTCTGCATTACCCCAACTTGTTAACCATTTGGTCGGTTGATTATAGGCATCATAACCGGAATAAGTGATTGTGGTAGTAGTCCCTGTAAGCAGATTCTGTTCTTGACGGGATGTTATCCTCGGATTCTGCGCTCCATTGGACTGTACGGGACCGTACCACGCTATGGTGTTTATCGATGCCTCCGTGCTGATTCGCGTAGTGACTCCTCCCATCGAAGGGTCCCGTTCTTCCAGAATCGTTTGCTCTCGGACCTGATCGGTCGTTTGGGTTTTGGTCAAGCCTCGGAATCCCAGTCCTTCTCTATTTAAAGTAGCTCCTTCATATAAATATGTCCAATCTCCGGTATGACCGCCATTTTCATAGAATCGCTTCCGAGCGAGCATCTTCATCGGAAATCGTACTTTTACATTTGGATAGGCAGTACTACTCCCGGAAGAATAGTTCCCGCTGTCCTGAAGATCGTCATAATCATAAATCCATTGATTTCCATAGCTGTCAGTAAATCCGGTCAGGATATGCTCGCCGGATTCATCGTGGTTCAAACCAACATTTATGACGGTATTCGATCCTGCTACTGCCATGCTGGAATGGAGTCCGGGATACAATTTGTTCAAAGGTACAATATCCGAATACGATGGCACGGATACACTGCCTACTGCAGTGGCGGAGATGTCTCCTCTCGTGTTTAGGTAAACACTTAAGGTTTGCCCCGTCAATGAAACCAGATCGGAGAGCCCGTCTCCGTTGATGTCGATCATTTGAATTTCCTTCATATACCCGGCAGGCCAGGATGATGGAGTCGTGGATTCAAATCCGGCCCCTGTATTGGTAAATACCTGCCATGCATAGGAGGCATTAGGCCCATCGGTATATATCCAATCTCCGTGTATCGGACAAGATAGCTGGGCATCTAAAGTCGTTCCACACTCACAACAGACTGCTGTCCCAGGATTATCAAGATAGTAAGCATACAGATCCGTGTGGCAGGAACGGCAGGAGGTGTCTAGTTCGAAACCAAGAATAGGATGGAGGACATTACAGTTCGGACATCTTGATGGAATCCATGTGGGCTGGTCCTGTGATGCGGTCGAAGTACAGTAATGATGAATGAAATCCATCAGACCATCTCCGTTGATGTCTCCTAAAATGGATTTGCGCATTACGCTTGCAGTCAGGGATGGCTCAGTCCGAAGTAATGTCATCGTGGTATTATTGACCGTATAAAAGCTTGTCCCACTCGACGTTGAGACGCACAATTCCGTTCGCCCGTCGCCATCGATATCCATCGCACGGATACCATTGACATTGCTTGCAGTTACATCGAACAGACGTGTTACGTTATAGGTGCTTCCGCTCCCGTTCAATTTAACAAGTCGATAGGAGGATTGGACACTACCATATGCTACGCTGGCGAGAAGGAATTCAGTCCGGCCGTCCCCATCAAAATCGCCTGCATAGATAATAGGATGGATGGGTTTGTATACATTATTATCCAGGATTGAGCCAGGGAAATTGATGGTGTAGGTTGTGGGCGTCCCGACCTGACCGGATGAATTTAAGCGATAGGTTGAAAACTTAATCGGCGTAGTCGTGGATGTCGGTGTCCCGGTATTGATTTTTACCAACTCGTCCATGAAATCCCCATCTACATCGACGACATTCGCCATCATAAATCCCGATTCTTTGGTTATTGTCGTGGGGTAACTCATGCCGTTGTATGCGATCCCAGTCGAATAGACCATGATGGCGGCATTTGCCGGATGCACTGTCTCGTTTTCATAGGTTACCATGACATCCGAATAATCCCCTTGGATCATTTTACCTCGATTGTAGGATAGTGTGCGGGTGTCCGATTTTTCGATGTAACCGCCTAATTGAGAAGTGCCGGTCTCCAGTGCCTCAGTAGAACTGTCTCCGGTCCCGTATGAAAAAGTCAACGGGGGAAGTTCCGCTCCTGACGAATTTTTGCACTTAATTTGTGTAAGATGTAGTCCACGTCCAGATGTTGACTGCGTCAAGTCATATTGCCGGAGAAGGTTGGTACCATTGTAGCTTTGAATTCGGGTCAGGACTTTACCCAGAGTTGAACTATGGCCAGTAAACCACTTTTCTACTCCATCGGTCCGGGTTCCATAGGTGAAAACGATACGCCCTTTATAGGAAGACGCTGTCTGGCCTCCATATCTGATTTCCGAAAGGTACATTGTCCCGGCGTGGTCCAGATAAGAATAAGTCGTAACATATCCGTTGGAATCGGTTTTCGTCGAAATCCAACTAGCAGTGGGATTGGCGGTACTGCGCGTAGAATAGGTTGCTCGTGTTCCGTCCGGATATACTACTTCGAAGTTAGCACCTCCGGAACTGGTCCTTTTGGCATAAATAAAACCCTGAGCAGTAACCCATTCATAGGAAGACATGCTGGAATTCGTATTAGATACCAGCCGGATCCCGTCCAGAACGAAAGCGGCGTCTGAGTCGTTTAGTGAAGTTGCGGGAGGACCAGTTACACCATCATAGTGAATACTCTTCCCTGTGATGGAAACGGAAGAAGCACCGCTGATGTTCCAGCCATAGCCGGCTGTGCCAGGACCTGATTGGCTGTTGTAGATAATGGCGATTTCAGGCACGCCATGTACTGGTGCTGTCATGATAGGAACCGTCACCAAGACTCCTCCGCCCGGGCTTTCGCTTTCCGTGTAGGGAATTCGTCCGACAGAGTAATTGGTAGAGATAGCCCGTACTCCTGACCGCGAATTAGAAGGAGTTGGGGCAACTACAGATTTGGAACGCAGAGTGGATTGTGCCTCTGTCGGGATGATTCCGATGATGAACAGGATTACAGATAAGACTGTACTTACTGAAATAGCCATCTTATTCATGATCCGTCCCTCCTGTCACGTTTGTAAGACTGTCTGTACTTTCTCCATGTTGTCCTACTGATTCTGGCTGACTTGCAAGTAATTCTTGACGAAGTAACGAATCAGCTAAAAACTGAAGTTCTTCCGCAGAACGATTAGAAAGAGAGGACTGTAAGGTACGACTCACGCGATTCCCTGCAGCATCATATTGGCAAACGATGGGCGAGGGCGATTGGGTCGCCCGGTCAGTTACCTGCAACATAGCAGGAAGGAAAACTAACAATATGCTGGTTCTCATGGTTTTGTGCCTTTTTTCAATTCAACATACTGTTATAGTTCGAATTGTCCGGAATAGACCGATCCGCTTTGCAGTGTGAACGTAATCCGCCACACCCCTGAAGTGCAACTGAATGGGAGATAAAACACGCCGCTTCCCATCAGTTC
>OCTW011480738.1_pt1 | contig 11503 bp, 10 predicted proteins | sample 1539671 | NCBI WGS metagenome assembly OCTW01 (sample SAMN02144230, study PRJEB22623) | gut metagenome | biome: sheep rumen | host: Ovis aries | place: New Zealand | reverse complement strand
ATCACGCTCCGCTCCATCGCCTGCGACTTTACAGGCCGGTCCTACGCGGGAGAACGGCTCCAGGACGTACGGGCGTACCTGACTTATGCCGTGGACGTATATCGTCCTTTCGATCCGGATGTAGTTCCCGCTTCCTGGGTCAACGCCGGAAGGCTGGACGAATCCGGGACAGCGGCGCTCAGCCATCCGGAAACCGTCCTCCGGGATGTCGCCACCTCCCTCGGCGGACGGATCCGCCCCTCCCTGGACTTTTATTGCTACCCGAATCCTTCCGACGGGACGGAATTCGGGCAACCGGTCACCCGGCTCGTCATCGAAGGACGGCTCCGGGGGACCACCTACTACTATCCCATCGACCTGCCGGGCCTGAAGGCCGACGTGCAGTACCGCATGGACGTAACCCTCACCCGGGCCGGAACGACCGACCCTGACATCCCGGCCGCTGCCGGAACCATCCTGCTGGAAAGCACCGTGATGGACTGGGACGGCCGGGAATGGAACGATGTACATTTCAGTTGATTGATGGAGGAGACAGGCCATGCGGAAAACCGGCGTCCTTCTCGTAGTGAGTTTGGTGACAGGATGCAGTATCGGAGAACGGCCGGGCGAGCGTGTTATGGGAGAGCTCGTCATGGAACTGGTCTCCGGGGCGCCGGCAAGGTCCACACCTCCGGACGAGTGGCTTGTCTCCGACATCAATCTTCTGATTTACAACGAAGAGGGGCTCCTGGAGGAACGGCGGTATTACCCGGCCCGAAGCTTCAGTGCGACCGGCGGCGCCGTCCGGCTCAGGACCTCCCTCCTCACCGAGGCCGCGTATGACATCTTCATCGCCGCCAATATCGGCTATGCCCTGCCCGCCCTGGGCCGGGAGGAGGTGGAGGCCTACCGGTACCATATGGCCTACCCGGACGAATACAGCCGGGGCATGCCCATGTGCGCCCGCCTGGACGGATTCGTCAGCCACGGGGAACCCTCCGTCACCGTTCCCCTTATCCGAGCCATGGCCCGGATCGACCTCCGACTGGACCGGAGCAAGCTCGACAGCGACGTCTCCTTCCAGGTAACCGCCGTCACGATCGGCAATGGTCCTTCGTCGGTATGCCTGTTCGGGGACAGCCGGGCCGAATCGGCCTCCCAGGTGTTTGCCGGGGGATATACGCTGAACGACCGCCAAGTCCAGCCCCTCAATACGGACCAGACCGTAGGCGTCAGCAAACCGGTCAGCCTGTACCTCCTGGAAAACCTGCAGGGAGACCTGCTGGATACGGAGGACGAACGGGAAAAGACCTTTTCCGAGGGCCGGTATCCACAGGTCTGTTCCTACCTGGAAATCAAGGGATCCTACCATTCCGACGCCTGGCATACCCGTCCCGGGGAGACCGTTTCCTACCGGTTTTACCTGGGAGACGGTCCCGGCAACTTCGACATCTACCGCAATACCGCCTGCGAAGTGACCGTATGCCTGGAGGGCGACGGACTTTCCGAGGAAGGCTGGCGCGTGGACAAGGGAGAACTCGTATCCGAAACCAGCTTCGACCTGCATCCGGCCGCCTACAACGAATGCCAGCCCGGCGACGACTACCGCATCTGGTGCGACGTATTCCCGGAAGACACCCCTTTCGAGATCGATCCGGTCGCCTGGGACGACGACGAAGGCGTCCACAACCTCTATACCTACGACATCGACCCGGACGGTCACGGCATCACCCTCCACACCTGGAAAGGCGGTTCCGCCCTCGTCTATTTCAAGGCCGGCCCGCCCGTGAACCGCGACACCCTCGCCCTCCTGGTCATCGGTCCGTAAAAATGCTTATCTTTGCAGGACGATGCCTGCGATTTCCGTCATCATACCTGCATACAATGCCGAGGCCTTCCTGGGAAGGTGCCTCGGAAGCCTGCAGGCCCAGACCTTTGAAGATTGGGAAGCCATTTGCATCGATGACGGAAGCACCGACGGGACGGGCGCCCGGCTGGACTCTCTCGCGGCCGACGACCGGCGGATCCGGGTCATCCACAAGGCCAACGAAGGGGTGAGTGTCGCACGGAATACGGCCCTGAAGGCCGCGGAAGGTCGATATGTCCTGTTTGTGGACAGCGATGATTTCCTGCATCCCCGGGCCATGGAGATCACCTTCAACCTGGCGGAACGGGACGGTTCCGACATCGTGTGCTTTACTTACGACCACGGATACCGGACCCGGCTGATGCTGCGGCACATCGTGGGGCTATCCGACCCCAAGCGGATGGCATTCAAAGACTTCGGCAGCTTCGAGACCCTTGTCACGGACGACATTTCCGCCCATGCGACGGAATATGCCCACCCCGGGGAAGGGTTTTGGACCAAACACTGCCAGCCGTGGCGCTGCCTGTATCGGAAAGAGATTGTCGAAGGGATCGACTTCATCCCCGGCATCATCTACGAGGATTTCCCCTGGTGGAGCGAGGTGATGCTGCGCGTGAGGAAAGCCACGCTCACGGACCTGCCGCTCTATTTCTATTATCCGAACCGCCGGAGTTACATCCTTTCGTCCCGGGAAGACTTTAAGATCCGGAGTCTCCAAACCGCCATCACGGCAGCGGAAAAGATCTATGCCCACGCCGATCCCGTCCGGAAAGAGCGCTGGGAACGGCAATTCCTCCTCCCCTTCCGGGAAAAGCTGGAGAAAAAGCTCAAGAACGCTTGATGAAGTCGATGACCGATCCGGCCGGCGCTCCATCCGCGCCGCGATAGGTCAATTTCTGGAAAAAAGCCCCTTCCGTATCGCGGGCGAACCGCTGCGGGTCATACGGTGTATCCAACGGCTGGGCTCCGAGCACATGCGTCGCGTCCTGGCCGACATGGGGCATCCTCGCGAAATGCGCTTTCGCCCGCGGATCATTCTGCACCAAGGCTTTGAACATCAACTGATGCTGGAAATAATCCATCCGGACGGTCTGATGCGTCCAGAAATCCAGGATCATCTCCCGCCAGGCTGCGAGCAGGTAATCGCCCTTCCGTGCCCGGATGAAACAATTCTGGCAGAAGCTGTACACGCTGCCGTACTTTTTCTCCGTCAGGAACATGAAGAAATCCTCCGCGGCAATCCAGTCCGGGATGGGGGCCGTCGCATAGCAAGTGGAGTCCATCCAGTAGCCTCCGTGCCGATACAGCAGGTCCACGCGGCAGATATCGGCGAAATGCGCCGTTTTAATCTTCCCTGCCCGGTACTTGTCGATAATGACCGACGGCAGGTCCACATAGTCATACAGCGTCTTCTCATCCAGCACGAGGAGCTCCTGCGAAAAATGTCGCTGCATGCTGCGGAAACAGGCCTTTACGAGCTCCGGAGCGGCATCCTCCCCCTGGAGCCAAAGCGTGAACACCTGGTCGGAGTCATCCTTTTTCAGGACAGGACCTTCCGGCAAGGCAGCCACCCCGTCCAGCAAGTTCCGGCGAAAATACCACGGCAGGGAGGCGGCGAGGACATCGCGCCGCCGCTCCCGGCGCCGCTCGCGCGGCCACCAGAGGGGATTCGTCAGATGGGCTCCGGCAAAAAGCCAGGCCTTGGCCAGGATTAAATCGGTCTTTCTCACGACTGAAAGCGGGTTTTCTTCGCAAATTTATCTATTTTTGTGGAGATATGGGCAAAAATTCCTCATCGGTGGGCTGGGCCCGCTTCCGCCTCCTCCTGGAGGGGCATCTCCTCAATCCCGTCTGGGACGGGGAGGAGCGTCACCGTGCACGCCGCTGCAAGGCCTTCGGCCGCATCCTCATGGACTATATGCGGAAGAACTGGCTGCAGGCTGCAGACAACGTCCCCGTGACCCCGGTGATCCGGAACGACCATGAAGAACGGATCTTCACCCTCTGGCTCCAGGGAGAGGAACAGGCTCCGGACATCGTCAAGTCCTGCTTCGCCAGCATCCGGAAGCACTGCACGCAGCCGCTGGTGATCCTGGACGGGAAAACCGTCTTCGACTGGATCACGCTCCCGGAAGCCATCGTGGAAAAGTACCGGGCCGGAAAGATCAAACCCGCCCATTTCGCGGACATCTGCCGCGTGGAACTCCTCCACACCTACGGTGGCTATTGGCTGGACTCCACCTGCTACGTCAGCGCCCCCATCCCGGCCTGGATCACGGAACACGATTTCTTCGTCTTCATGGCCGGAGAAAAGGTCCATGGCAATTACAGTTTCATCCAGAACTGTTTCATCCGCGCCCGAAAGGGCAGCTACCTGTTGGAGGCCTGGCGGGCGATGATCCTGGACTACTGGCTGCACGAAGACCGGCGCGTGGACTATTTCCAGCACCAGGTCATGTTCCGGACCCTCGTCACTTACAACGAGACCGCAGCAAAACTATTTGGCGAGATGGCCCAGCTGGACCAGTATCCGACGCATCTGTATCTCTATGAATACAAAGACCTTCCATACGACGAGAAGGTGCTCCTACAGGCGGCGGAAGAAGGATTTTTCTATCAGAAGACGAGCTACCGGGACCTGGAAAACATCGTTCCCGGCTCCTTTGCGGACCACCTGGTCCACGCACATTAGACGAGATCCCGGAACCGGTCCGGAATGCGGACCACGATTTTCAGTTCCATCATCCCCGGCTTGTTCCAGGCATAGGGCGGGCGGCACACGGTCTGGCAGCGGCGGGCGAACTTCGTCCAGCGTTCGAAATCCAGGGCCTTTTTCTCCGTCACCAGCCGGATGGTACGGGAACGCTTGTGCATATGTTCCCCCCAGCCCTGGTCCATCCGGTCCTGGTCGGCATAACGTGCCTGGATGCGCTCCCAGTCGAAATACCCGAAATGGAACAGGTACAGGTCCTTGGCGATGTGGAAGTTATGCCCCTTGATCCGATGGAATCCGCTGCCCCAGACGAGGGGTTTCGCGATGATGGAAGGCTTGGTGTACCGCGTCCCCAGCTGCGCGTAATGCCGCTGGTGCAGGAAGGGTTCATCCTCCCGGATGGCCTCCTCCTCGCCCAGTTTCTGGCCGAAGTCCAGGCCGAGGGCGGACACGGAGTCCTTGATTCTCAGCGTGCTGAGATACGCGGGCAGGGACAGGCCCAGTTTCGGGTCCACGACGATGAATTCGTCGGCATCGACCCCGATGACGAGGTCGTACCCGGCGGAGAGCAGTTCCGCAGCCTTGCCGGAGAGGAACCGCAGCCGGCCTTTTTCCGCCTCGATGACCTGGGAGCCGATCTTTTCCACGGCCTGCGCATGCGTGCCGGCGCAGAAATCCCCGACCACCTGGTCCAGGCCGTCCAAGAAGATGTACAGGTTCTCCCGGCCGAGCTGGGCGCCGTAGTATTCCACCCACTTGCGCAGGTAGAAGTCGTCGTTGCGGGCCATTGTGAGGGCGGCGATTCTCTTCATAGGAACAAAGATAGCGAATTCGGTCGAATTACCGCAAGTATCGGGCCGTGAAGGTATCGCCATGGGCGGCGAGATCTTCCGGTGTTCCGGCGAAGACCACTTCCCCGCCCTGGTCACCGGCGTCCGGCCCCAGGTCGATCACCCAGTCCGCGCTGCGGATGACATCCAGGTTGTGTTCCACCACGAGGACGGAATGACCGCGGGCCAGGAGCGCATCGAACGCTTTCAAAAGCTTCTCCACGTCGTAGAAATGCAGGCCCGTCGTGGGCTCGTCGAAGATGAAGAGGATCCGGTCCTTCCGCGGACGGTCCTCTCCCTTGCTCAGACTCAGGAAGTAAGCGAGCTTGATGCGCTGGCTTTCACCGCCCGAAAGCGTGCTGGAGGGCTGTCCCAGCTTGATGTACCCCAGGCCCACGTCCACGAGGGGCTGGAGATCGTCGGCGATGTTCCTGGCCAGTTCCTCCTTCTGGGCGCCGAAGAAGGCGATGGCCTCCTCCACGCTCATGTTCAGGATGTCATCGACATTCTTGTCCTTGTAGCGGACTTCCAGGATCTCGGGCTTGAAGCGCTTGCCGCCGCAGGATTCGCATACCATCGTCACGTCGGCCATGAACTGCATGCCGATCTTCACGAAGCCGTCGCCCTGGCACTCGGGGCAGCGTCCGCCGTCCTGGTTGAAGGAGAAGTAGGACGGGGTGAAGCCGTTGATCTTCGCGAACTGCTGGTCGCTCAGGAGCTTGCGGATGTCGTCATAGATCTTCAGGTAGGTGACGGCATTGGACCGGGAGCTCTTGCCGATGGGGTTCTGGTCCACGTATTCCACCCGCGTGATGCGGTCCAGGTTGCCGGACAGGCCCTTGAAGGTACCCGGCAGGTCGCCGGTCTCGTTGATCCGCCGTTTCAGGGCCGGATACAGGATATCGCCCACGAGGGAGGACTTGCCGCTGCCGGACACGCCGGTGACGACGGTCAGCACGCCCAGCGGGAACTGGACGTCGATATCCTTGAGGTTGTTCTGCATAGCCCCGTTGACGGTGATGGAATACTGCCAGGGCCGCTTCTCCCGGATATAGGGTTTCCGCTCTCCGGTCAGGTACTGCAGCGTGAGGGAACGCTTGAGCTCTTCCTCCGTAAAATGGTCCGCCAGGCCCTGGAAGACGACTTCGCCGCCATGGACGCCCGCCTTGGGGCCCATGTCGATCAGCAGGTCCGCCGCCCGGATGATCTCCGGGTCGTGCTCCACCACGACGACGGTATTGCCGATGTCGCGGAGCCGCTTGAGGACGTCGATCAGCCGGTCGGTGTCCCGCGGATGCAGGCCGATGGAAGGTTCGTCCAGGATGTACATGGAGCCCACCAGGGAACTGCCCAGGGCGGTGACGAGGTTCACCCGCTGGCTTTCGCCGCCGGACAGCGTATTCATGGTCCGGTTCAGGGTCAGGTAACCCAGTCCGACGTCCTGGATGCACCGGAGGCGGTAGGAAATCTCCTCGAGTGCCTTGCCGGCGACGCCGCGTTCGTACTCCGTCAGTTCAAGTGTGTCGATGCAGCGGACCAGGTCGTCGATGGTCATGGACATATATTCGTGGATGGTCCTGCCGCCCACTTTCACATACAGGGCCTCCTTCCGGAGCCGGCTCCCGCCGCATTCGTGGCAGGTGGTCCGTCCGGAATAGCGGCTGAGCATGTATTTGTACTGGATCTTGTAGCGGTTCGCATTGACCCATTCGAAGAATTCGTCGATGCCCACGATCGTGGTCTCGTCGTCCATCGTGGCCCGGGACTCCCAGAGGGTGCGTTTCTGCTTTTCCGTGAGTTTGCAGTAGGGTTCGAAGACGGGGATGCCGTATTTCTCGGCGTTCTTCACCACGAGGTCCTTGAACCAGCTCATCTTCTCACCCCGCCAGCAGGCGATGGCCCCTTCGTAGATGCTCTTGGTCTTGTCCGGGATGACTAGGTCCTCGCTGATGCCGATAATCTTCCCCAGGCCACCGCACACCGGGCAGGCGCCCAGCGGGCTGTTGAAGCTGAACAGGTACTCGTCCGGCTGGCGGAAGGTCAGGCCATCCTTTTCGAACCGCGAGCAGAATTCCTTGCGGACACCGTCCTTAATGATGGCCATGTCACCGTTTCCCTTGTCGAAAGCGGCCTGGATGGAGGCGTGGAGCCTGGTGAGGAGGTCCTCGTCGGCCTCGCCGGTGGTCTTGGCACGGTCCACCAGGAGATCCAGGTCGTCCGGGGCGTCCGCCCCCATCCGCATGACATCCTCGATGTCGTAAACCTGCTTCGTACTGCCCTGGAACAGACGGCCATAGCCCTCTTCCTTGAGCTGGAGCATGAGTTCCACGCGATCCTGCCGGTCCTTCCAATGCAGGTCGGAAAGGATATAGACCGTGTGCGGGGCACCGTCGAAGATGTCCCCGAGGACATCCTGGACAGTATGGGCCTTCACCTCTTCCCCACTCACGGGCGAATAGGTGCGGCCGATGCGGGCGAACAGCAGGCGCAGGTAGTCGTAGATTTCCGTCGTCGTGGCCACGGTGGAGCGGGGATTCCGGATATTGACCTTCTGCTCGATGGCGATGGCGGGCGGAATGCCTTCGATCATCTCCACGTCGGGCTTGGACATCCGGCCCAGGAACTGCCGGGCGTAGGAGGAGAGGCTCTCGGCAAAACGGCGCTGTCCTTCGGCAAAAAGCGTATCGAAGGCCAGGGAGGATTTTCCGCTGCCGGAGATGCCCGTGACCACGACGAGGCGGTTCCGCGGGATCTCTACCGTAATGTCCTTGAGGTTGTTGACTTTCGCCCTTCTGATGATGATATTTCCTTCTGCCGGCATATCCTTATCGCTAAGATTGCAAAGTTACGGATTTTTTTGCGTATTTTTGAAGGATGTTTATAAACAAGGCATGACCAAAGACCTCTATTTCGCCGCCGGCTGCTTCTGGGGCGCCCAGAAATTCTTCTCCCTCGTGAAGGGAGTCACCTTCACCGAGGTGGGCTTCGCCAACGGGTTCACCGAGAATCCCACGTACAAGGAAGTCTATACGGACAAGACCGGCTATGCCGAGACCGTCCACCTGCAATACGACACCGAGACCATCGGGGAGGAAAAACTCACCGACCTGTTCCTGAAGGCCATCGACCCGCTGAGTCTCAACAAGCAGGGCGAGGACGAAGGAACACGCTACCGCACAGGCGTTTACTTCGTTTCCGAAGAGCAGGTCCCGCCCATCCGGGCCGCCCTGGACCGCTGCGCCGCCGCCTTGGGCCAGCCCCTCGCCGTGGAGCTCCTTCCCCTCCGGAACTTCTACAGGGCCGAGGAGTACCACCAGGAGTATCTGGAAAAGAACCCCACCGGGTACTGCCACCTTTCCCCTGCCATTTTCAAGATCGCCCAAGACAGTTAACCAGAACCCTAGACCGATATGTCACCTGAAACCGCTGCCGCCATCGACCAGATCCAGGTAACCCTGAATGCAGGTGGGATGAACACCATCAATATCGTGCTTGCCTTTGTCATGTACGGCGTCTCGCTGGGCATCAAGCCGGGCACTTTCGTGGACGTGTTTAAGAAGCCCAAATCCGTCATCCTGGGCGCCACGTGCCAGTTCGTCCTGCTGCCGGCCTTCACCTGCCTGCTCGCCATCCTCATCAGCCGGTGGATCTCCCCGATGATGGGCCTGGGCATGATCCTGGTGGCGTCCTGCCCCGGCGGGAACATCTCCAATTTCATGTCTTCCCTGGCCAAGGCCAATGTCGAGCTTTCCGTGAGCCTCACCGCCATCTCCACGGCCCTCGCCGTCGTGATGACCCCGTTCAATTTCTGGCTCTGGGGCAACGCCTACCTGCATTTCGCCGCGGTCCATGCCGACATCCCGACCCTGGCTATCCCGCTGATGGACGTGTTCCGGACCATCTTCATCCTGCTGGGCATTCCGCTCGCGGCGGGCATCCTGACCGCCCGGTACCTCCCGAAGGTGGCGGACTTCCTCAAGAAGCCCCTCCAGTATATCTCCATCGCCTTTTTCATCGCGATGGTCATCCTCTCCTTCGCCGGCAACATGGACGCCTTCCTGAAGTGCATCAAATACATCTTCCTGATCGTGCTGATCCACAACCTCGTGGCCCTTTCCATCGGCTACAACGTCGCCGCCATCTTCCGGCTTCCCGAGGCCGACAAGCGCACCCTGACCATCGAAACCGGCATCCAGAATTCCGGACTGGGCCTCGTACTCCTGCTGGGCACGCCCCTCTTCGCTTATTTCCCGCCCCATGGCGGCATGCTCGTCATCACGGCCTGGTGGGGGATCTGGCACATCGTTTCCGGGCTGGCCACAGCCTTCTACTTCAACCGTAAATCATGGAGAAAAACCGCGCAAGAGAAATCCGCTATCGCATCCTGAAGTTCTGGTGCGACTGCAATACGGGGCGTAGTTATTCCCGGACGACCATCCATGGAGCCATTCCCCGGGACGGAGCCGTCCTCATCGCCCCGAACCATACGAATACCTTGATGGATCCGCTCGTGATCCTGCGTTCCCGGAAAACGGCGACCTCCTTCGGGGCCCGTTCCGACGTCTTCAAGAAACCCGCCGTCGAGAAGTTCCTCCGCTTCCTGCACATCCTGCCGCTGGCCCGCATCCGCAACGGTGCCGCCGCCGTGCTCCAGAACCTGGAAACCTTCCGGGAGGTGGACGGGATCCTGGCCGAAGGCACCCCTTTCTGCATGTTCGCCGAAGGCCGGCATCGGCCCAAACACTCCCTCCTGCCCATCCAGAAGGGCATCGCCCGCATCGCCTTTGCGAGCGCCGAAAAGCGGCAGACCTGGGTGATTCCCACCGGCATCGAATACGGCGATTATTTCCATTTCAGGACCACCTGCGACATCCGCTACGGCGAACCCATCGACGTGAACGCCTTCCTCGCGGAGCATAAGGATTGCACGGAGGCGGAGACTTACAAGGATTTCCGGGAACTGCTGTTCAACCGGATGAAGGAACTGATCCTGTACATTCCGGACGATGAGAACTACGAGGCCCGCCTGGCGGAAGTCAAGCCCCCGCACAAGACGAACATTCCCCTGGCGGTGCTCCTGTCGCCCCTTTTCCTCGTCAGTGCCGTCTTGACCCTGCCTCTCTGGGCCGCGGCGGAATACCTGTGCCACAAGAAACTGAAGGATCCGGCCTGGCGCAATACCGTCCGGTCCATGATCCGGATGTTCGGCCTGCCGATCCTGATCCTGCTGTGGCTGATCGTACTGCCCGGGTGGTGGAAACTGCTCTGCCTGGCGGTTCCTTTCGCCTTCGGTTTCTTCTACGATTGGCTCAATCTGTTACCTTGGCAAGAAATTGAGGTGGAATGAAGGTCGTCGCGACCGCGATGAATCCTTCGATGGCGACCAGCAGACGGCGGTCTTTCCGGATCCGCTTGATATACCCTTCCGCCCCCTTTAACGGGCCTTCCAGCACGCGGACCCTGTCCCCTTGCCGGTAGCGGGTGAATTCCTCGTCGCAGAAGAATTCCAGCCCGTCCGCTCCGGAAGAACAGACCAGCATGAAGATGCCCATCTCCCGGTCCGGGATGATGGAAGGACGCTGGTGGTCGGCCATCTTATAAAGGAAGCCCCTCCCCTGCAGGGCATTCTCGATCTCCTGGAGCCGGCTGGCCGGCGCCCGGACAAAGAACAGGGAATTCACGACCGGCTCCCGCTTGAAGATGACCGGGCCCGCCTGCATGTATTGGTTGTCGATCCGGCGGTCGTCCGGAGTTGCCAGCCTTTTTGCGATCCGGAGATGCTCTTCGCCCTGGAGCTGGACTTTCCGGACCGGGATGAAACTCTCCAGGCCCAGCTCGTCCGCCAGGGCCTCCATCTCGAAGACCTTGTTGAAGAAAACCTTGAGGGCGTACCAGTGCAGTTCGGGCTGTCGTTCCATCACTCTTGCAAAGTTACGTTTTTCGGACGAAATGGCCAAAATCCCGCCATTTTGTCATAACTTATTGTCATTTAGTCAGTTACAGCTGCCATTTTGTCCATTCTCAGGCCATGGCCCCGGATTTGCCTTTCCTTGGGCGAACACGGTTCCCACCGAGGGAACGTGAAAATGGAAAGTAAAACAAAATAAAAATAGG
>OCTW011610122.1_pt1 | contig 11508 bp, 9 predicted proteins | sample 1539671 | NCBI WGS metagenome assembly OCTW01 (sample SAMN02144230, study PRJEB22623) | gut metagenome | biome: sheep rumen | host: Ovis aries | place: New Zealand | reverse complement strand
TGCGCCAAATCAATATTACTTTCTGGTAAAATATCAGAAACTTGTTCAAGAAGTTCTTCCAAATCTGTCAACGCTGCCAAGATTGCCTCATTTTTAACAAGCTTACGAGCTTCGTTGAGGACTTGATGACTTTCACCAAAAAGGTATGGTAAATTTTTCAAAAAGTCATCAAACTCACTTGGATACTTCTTAGTCAACTCATTTAGCTGTGTGATATTTTTATCTTTAACGGCTACGTCCAATTCTTTTTCGGCCGCAACTGGCAAATTCAAATCTTCAAAAATCGTTTGTAAAATTCCTGCATGTGAAAATTCAAATTGATAAGAAGGAATATCTGCTTTATCAAGTGACGCTTTCGCTGAAGCAATTGCCTCGTAAACCGCTTCTTTAGCAGGATAACCAACAATTTCAATCCCAGCTTGCGTGTGTTCGTTCATCAATCCACGCATTTCTTCATTGTATTTAAAAACTTTGCCAGAATATGAAAATTTGATTGGTGTTTCAACTTGCGTCGAAGCAATAACACGACCAATTTGACTGGTAATATCTGGCCGAAGTGTCAACAGTTCACCGCTTTTATCAAAAAAATTGTAATTATTTTTAGTAATGGTATCACTAAAGACTTCGAAATGTTCCAAGGTAGGTGTTTCAATGCGATTAAAACCTTGACTCATCAAAAAGTCACTAATATCTCGTTCAATTTTGTAGGTCACACGTGCTCGTTTGAATAATTTGTCGTGCATTCCTACAGGTAATGTTGTCTTCTTCATTCAATCACTCCTCAAATCATTTCACATTAAAGTGCTAAAAAATCCTTAATTGCCTTAAGCACTTCTTCCATTTCATCTTGTCTACCGATTGAAATACGCAAATGATTTTTAATACGTTCAACTTTCGGGAAGTAACGGACATAAATATTTTTTGCTTGCAGGTAATTAAATAGATCACCTGCACATTTTTTAGGACATTTCGCTAAAATAAAATTAGTTTTGGATTCTAAAACTGTAAAATCTAGAAATCTTAATTCTTTGGTAAACCAATCTCTAGTTGTCATGATTTTCTGACAAGTATCTTCGTAATAATCCCAAGACTCAACGGCTGCAAGTGCTAAGTTTTCAGCAATTAAATCAACATTGTAAGGATTCACCGAGTTTTTAACGGCATTGATTACTGCCATTAATTTTGGACTCCCCATACCATAACCAACACGAAGACCGGCAAGAGAGGCATCTTTTGAAAATGTACGTGTGATGAAGACATTTTCATATTTTTTAAGCAATGGCAGAGCTGTTTCACCACCAAAGTTGATATAAGCTTCATCAATAACAACCACCACGTCTTGATTTGCACGAATAATCTTTTCTAGCTCATCAAGTGACTTATAAATTCCAGTTGGTGCATTTGGATTAGTAATGATAACTCCGCCATTATCAGCAATATAATCACTTGAATTAATTTCAAAATCACTATTAAGTGGAACCTCACGATAATTCACGCGATATAAATCTGCCCATACCTTATAAAATCCGTAAGTCAAATCAGGAAATAGAACCGGTTCATCACTATTGAAAAATGCTAAGAATGCCATTGATAAAATATCATCAGAACCATTACCAACAATAATTTGATCTGGATCAAGACCATGTTGCTTAGCGAGTGCAATACGCAATGATTTTTGATCTAATGTTGAATATTTTCGCAATTGATGGACGTCAAAATGCGCAAAAACTTCTGCTACTTTTGGACTTGGTCCGTAAGCATTTTCGTTTGTATTTAATTTAATTAAATTTTCACCGCTTGGTTGACTTCCGGCAACATAAGGTTTAATCTCTCTCAATCCTTTTATAGTTGTCATAATATGTTCCTTTCTATTTTCTGATATAAAAAAGACGCCCTCGCAAAAAATCTTTGCAAGGACGTTAAAAACGTGGTTCCACCTCTGATTCAACAGCCAGTCGCCTAGACTGTTCTCATGAAGTACGTGACTTCTATTCCGTAACGTGGAATCACCCGTCGTGCACTACTAACTGATAAAAGCAGCATTCGCACACGCACTCAAGAATGTGTCGCCCAAGGATTGCACGCTTTTCTCACCACCAAGCACTCTCTGTCTGTTGTCTCAGGCTTTTTCTATCGTCGCTTTTTTATATTAAAGTTATTTTACAAGAAAATTCTGAAAATAGCAAGCCATATTTTCGGATTTTTTACATTTATTTAAATTCCTGTAAATATTGTATAAATACCAATATATTATGTATAAAAAAAAAAGACAATCCAAGGATTGTCTTTTTAACTTTATTTAGAAACGAATTTGTTCACGTGTCTTTTCATATGATGATACAAAACGATCAGTAACACCTGGTTCAACTGTTTCAAGAGCATATGAGATTTCATCAAATGATGCTTGATAATCGTTGTCTACTTCAAAAAGATGCAAAGCATGTTCGAAACTACTTTGAACGCTTGGTTCAAAGCTACGGTAACGGTTTGAGTATTGTAACAATTGTTCAGTCAATGTTGCATTTTGAACAACTTGGTAAGTTGCTTCTTCAAGATTAGCAATTGCTGCAGTAGCAACGTCTGTCAAACGAGACACTGCTTCAATATCAATACGTCCACGACTAAGTTCATCAATCAATACTTCTAACTGTTTACTTGTTGTAAAGAATGCACTCAAGAAATCTTGAGGAATTCCTGGCAAGTTACGTTTTTCCATGTAACGTTTGATTGAATGCAAACGATTAATGTATTGATCCAAGCTTTGACGAGCAACACTTTCAATCTGTTCAATGTTCTTAACTTGTTCAAAGACTTGCATTTGACCTTCTTCAACCGCATCAAGAGTTTTCAATGTGCGATCAAAAATCAATTGAAGTTCTGAGAATGGTTTATCTTGATTATCAAATACTTCAACGATTGGCAAGGTTTCTTGTTCAATTTCATCCAAGTTCTTAGTGAATGAACGAAGGCTAAGATTTTCATTGTCATTCAAGATGTATTTGTGAGACAAACGTTTGATTTCGTGTTCCAATTTTTCATTATTGGCTTTAGCATGTGCCAAATAATCTGGAATAATTTTACTGTCTTTAAGCGCAGCCTTGTGAGCAGCAATTTCACGTTCAAACAATTCATACAATGAATCAATTTTTTCTTGAATGTGTTCATTTTCATCACGCGCACGATCCAAGTCCAAAGTTACAAGTTCAGAAGAATTTGCACGAATGGCATCACGAACTTCTTGGAAACGAGATTCGATGTCTCTTTCAGCAAAGTGATAATTTTGTTCAAGCAAACGACGGTAACCTTGTTCCAAATCATCAAGTTGATCTGGAAAATCATCTTCCAATTTAGCAACAATTGCTGGAATTTGCTCTGAAATTTGACCAAGTGCAATAGTGTGTTCTTCAGCACGATCAAGCACTTCTGACGCTTCAACCGGGTCACCAGTTGAGTTAAGTGTCACAAATTGAGAGAACTCAGTTTCAATGTTCTTCAATTGTTTCTCAACTTCAGACATTGTTGAACCAAAATTGTCTTCTTTTTCTGAAATAGACGCTTGAAGTGTTTCATACAAGTCCAAAGCATGTTTAACTCGAGCACTGTTCTTTTCTTCTTGTTCTTTCAAAACAGCAAGTGCTTCTCGAATAGCATTAATATCTTCTTCAACCAAGTTCAATTGGCTTTCAACGTTGTCAATTTCATGTTTAGCACTGATAAATTTGAAACTATCATTAAGGTCTTCTGCTTCAAAAATATGGTTTTCAATATCTGAAAATGAATTTAATGAAAGGTCAACCCATTTTTGGTTCCATTCACGAAATGTTGTTTGACTTTGCCCGATAAGATGAAGGTTTTTGACAGCTTCTACTTCTTCATTGACTGGTAATCCAAATAACGATTGCTTTCTTTCTTCTAAACTTGCAATCAATGAATCATTTCGTTTGCGTACAATGACGCCAACTAAATAAGCAATAATGACTAAAACAACTATTGCTACAAGCAGTAAAATAATTCCGCTCGACATTTAAAACTCCTTATAAATTGTCTTTTTTATCGTAAAAAATAGCTATAACATTACGATTATAACATACTTAGAGATTGTGTGCAGTATTTTTATGTTAATATTCGATTAAATATCAAGCGTACTATAAACCGCATTTTCTTCGATGAACTCACGACGTGGTTCAACCTTATCTCCCATAAGCATATCAAAAATCTTATCTGCTTCGGCAGCGTCATCAACAGAGACACGTGCCATTAAACGATTTTCTGGATCCATTGTTGTTGCCCAGAGTTGGTGATCATCCATTTCTCCAAGACCTTTGTATCGTTGAACAGATGGTTTTGAACGACCATTGCTATAACGTTCAATCGCTGCTTGTAGTTCAACTTCTTGGTTAGCTCCAGGTTGGATATATTCTTTAATTTCGCTACCAACTTTAACACCGTAAATTGGTGGCTGCGCGATGTAAACATAACCTGCCTCCAATACAGGACGCATGAAACGATAAATCAACGTCAAAAGCAACGTGCGAATGTGAGCACCATCGACATCGGCATCGGTCATGATAACAAGTTTATGGTAACGTGCTTTAGTAACGTCAAAATCAGCTCCGAAACCTGTTCCCATAGCAGTAAACAGACTACGAATTTCTTCGTTAGCAAGAATTTTATCCATACTTGCTTTTTCAACGTTCAAGATTTTACCACGGATTGGTAAAATCGCTTGGTGCTCGCGGTCACGTCCTGATTTTGCAGAACCACCCGCAGAGTCCCCTTCGACGATGAATAATTCATTCATTGTCGCATCGTTTGAAGAACAGTCAGCCAATTTACCAGGAAGGTTTGAAATTTCAAGCCCTGATTTCTTACGTGTTACTTCACGCGCACGTTTCGCAGCAATACGAGCTTTAGAAGCAAGAATACCTTTTTCAACGATTTTCTTAGCGATTTGAGGATTTTCTAATAAGAAACGTCCAAAGGCATCGCTAAACAAACGGTTAGTAATTTTAACAACTTCTGAGTTACCAAGTTTTGTTTTGGTTTGTCCTTCAAATTGTGGATTAGGGTGTTTAACAGAAATAACAGCTGTTAAACCTTCGCGGACATCATCACCTGTTAAATTATCGTCTTTTTCTTTCAACAGTTTGTTTTGACGAGCATAATCGTTAATCACACGTGTCAAGGCTGTACGGAAACCTTGCTCGTGAGTACCACCTTCATGCGTGTGAATGTTATTCGCAAAACTCATCACTGTCTCATGATAGCCAGTTGTGTATTGCATAGCAACTTCAACTGAGATACCGTCCATTTCACCGTCAGTATAAATTGGTGTATCAAAGATGACATCTTTATTTTCGTTAATAAATTCAACGTAACTTGAGATACCACCTTCGTAGTGATAATGCTGTTCTTGTTCGATACCTTCACGTTTATCAGTAATTGAAATACGTAAACCGCGATTCAAGAAAGCAAGTTCTTGAATACGTTTAGCTAATTTATCAAAATCAAATACTGTTGTTTCTGTGAAAATTTCACCATCTGGAGTAAAGTGAACTGTTGTTCCGTGACGATCTGTATCGCCAATGACTTTCAAATCATCAACGACATGACCACGGCGGTATTCTTGATAATGGATTTTACCATCACGATAAACCGAAACATCCAATTGTGTTGAAAGGGCGTTAACAACAGATGAACCTACCCCGTGTAGACCACCTGAAACTTTATAACCGCCTCCACCGAATTTACCTCCGGCGTGCAAGACTGTAAAGACTGTTTCAACGGCTGGACGACCAGTTTTTTCTTGAATATCTACCGGAATACCACGTCCATCATCGACAACTGTAATTGAATTATCTTTCTCAATGAAAACCTCAATGTGTGTTGCAAATCCTGCTAAGGCTTCATCGATTGAGTTATCAACGATTTCCCAGACTAAGTGGTGCAAACCTTCTTTTGAAGTTGAACCGATATACATACCTGGGCGCATACGTACAGCTTCAAGTCCTTCTAAGACCTGAATCTGACTGGCATCGTACTCTTTCGCTAATTCTGCTAAATTTTTATTTTCTTCCGTCATTTACTTCACTATCTCCAATAAGGATTTTTTTCCATCAACTAACAAGGTATCAAAGCCAGCAGCCTGACCAGCTTCTTTATCAATTTCACGATCTCCAATAACTAAAGCATTATCAATCTTATACTTTTTCTTAAGGTATAACATTGATTCTGGGTTAGGTTTACGAGCAAAGCCGCTTTCTGAGGTAACGACTTCTGTGAAATAAGGGAGTACCTTTGTTTTTTCTAAAATATCAAGGACTTGTTTATTTCGATGAGAAACCAAGAAATTTCTCCCACCGCTTGCCACAATTGCCTGCAAAACTTCGCTGGCGCCCGTAAAAAGAACCGGTGTTTTCAAATATTCAGCCTCTAATGCCTTATATGCTTTCAAAAATTGTGGTTGGTTTGGGATAAATTTCTTAACAGCGGCATCTGTTGATTCTTTTAGCTTTTCATAAACGTCATCGTGTGACGCTTGGCATCCAAAATCAGCTAAAGTTTTCACAAAAGCCTGAGTGGACATTTCATAATTATCGAGTAAAGTGCCACCCAAATCCCAGATATAATCATGGTAATTCATAACCAATATTATATCACATTTTTACATTTTTTTATAGTCTCTACCTAATCAATTTCTGGCACTAAAAAAGGTTTGGGAAATGTCCCAAACCAACTTAGTAACGTGCACTTCTTCTGAAATGTTCTTCAATTTCTTGCTCATGATGCAAATTATTTTGGTAACTCATCGATAAAATCAAACCAACACAAATCAAATTAGAAATCAATGATGAACCACCTTGTGAAATGAATGGCAAAGGAATGCCAGTCAAAGGTAGAATACCAATAGCTGCGCCAATATTTTCGAAAATATGGAACAAAATCATCATGATAAATCCTGTTGAGATGTAAGTGTAGAATCGATTATTTGATTCAAAAGTCACACGGAGCATTCGATAAATCAAAACAAGATACAAAGTCATGATAACCGCACAGCCAATAAAGCCAAAATCTTCTGCAATGACAGTGAAAATCATATCACTTTCACGAACTGGGACTGAAAGATCAATCACGTTAAAACCTTTACCACCAAGTCCTCCACTACCAATCGAAATCATACCTTGTGTTTGTTGATAAGCGATTGACTTAGCGTATGAAAAAGGATCTAACCAAGCCGAAATACGGTTGATTTGATAAGTATCCATCCCCAATCCATAGAAAATATCTTTGCCATGTGGTGATAGAAAAAGTGCTAAAAATCCACCAATGATTACCGTTACAGCAATAACAACAGGTAAGATAATCCACCAAGAAATTCCAGACAACAAAACCAAGCCAGCTAAAATAGCCGAGAAGACCATAGCTGTTCCCAGGTCTTTTTGTAAACCAAGAAGAATCATCACTGGCAAGGTAATCAACGCAAAGATTCCGAGTAACTTCCAATCATTTTTTAAGTTATCTTCTGGAACCTTATGTCGGAACCAAATCGATGCTCTAGCGAGCATCAAAATATAGGAAACCTTCATGAATTCAGAAGGTTGAAATAAGGTCACAGACCCAATGGTTACCCAGTTTTTTGCCCCGGTTGACTCTACTAATTCTGGACTGTAAAAAATTAATGGTAAAACCATTAAAGCCAATCCCAATACATACAAATAAGGGGTGACTTTCCATAAAAATTCGGTACTAAAGAGCATGACAACAAAGGCAACTACGCATCCTAAGAAAATCCAAACGCCTTGTTGTGTCATTACTTTTGTAATTGTTCCAGGGTAGTCATTTGAAGTTGCAATATAGACAGCCACCAAACCAATTAGCAAAAGAAAAAAAACAGGTAAAATTACAGAATAGTCGATACGACTATCAATAGAATATTTTTTTCTTGCCATTTTACTTCCTTCGTTTCTAGTCAAAAAATATTATATCATTTTTTATTTAGAATAGAGGAAAAATACTAGTGAAAATAAGAGAATTTTTCAGAAAAAATAATCCATTTTTTCAACTATTTTTAAATGTCATTTCAAAAAAATAAGACTATTTACTAAAAATAATTCTAACAAAATACGCAACTTTTTGGGGATAAATTTCGAGTAAATTATATATGATAACAAAAAAGCCCTTGAAACCAAGAGCTTCTAACTAGCTTATATCTCCCCTGCCGGAATCGAACCAGCAACTACTCCTTAGGAGGGAGTTGTTATATCCATTGAACTAAGGGGAGCTATGAAAAAATCTGTCGCTAGGACAGATTTTTATCATCGAATATTTATCGTCAAAATTAACGACGGATTTCTTTAATACGAGCAGCTTTACCTTGCAATGCACGCAAGTAGTAAAGTTTAGCACGACGTACTTTACCGTGACGAACAACTTCGATTTTTTCTACACGTGGAGTGTGAACTGGGAATGTACGTTCAACACCGATACCACTTGAAATTTTACGAACTGTGTACATTTCTGAGATCCCTTGACCTTTACGTGAAATTACCACACCTTCGAAAATTTGGATACGTTCGCGGCTTCCTTCAACAACTTTTGCGTGAACACGAACAGTATCACCAGGTTGGAATGCAGGGATGTCAGTACGTAGTTGACCTTCAGTCAAGCTTTGAATTAATGGATTCATTTATTTATTCTCCTATCTTACTAATCATTAGGTGCTTGTCCCAGCGGATTAGCCGTATTTTAGTGCGTCCATTACACACTCTTCGTATTTTACCAAAAATCACTATAGCTGTAAAGCGAAATGAATGATTTTTTTGAGTGTTTTTACTAAAACGTAAGGACTTCTTGCCCTGTATAAATAGAGTACTTACGGTTAAGACTATAGGCAAAAATCATAACCAAAGCAAAGTAAGGAAGATTAACAAAACCAAAAACTTCTCCGCCAATAAAAATCGGTGCCAAAAAAGTATTTGTCGCACTTCCAAAAACACTAATATAACCTGATGCAGCAACAAATTCAATTGGCAATCCAAAAATATTAGCCAAAACCACACCAAGTGATGCTCCAATAGCAAAGAGCGGTGTTACTTCTCCACCTTGAAAGCCAACCGCTAAAGTGGCCACTGTTAACAAGAGCTTCAAAAGCCAATCATAAAAGTAAATGTCTTTTCCAGAAAAGCTTGCCTCAATCAGATTTGTTCCAAGTCCAGAATAACGTCCATGATAAAGCATTAAGAAAATAAGACTTAATAGAATACCACCAAATAAAATACGATAATAAGGATTATCCATAACTTCTTTAGCTTTTTGTTTAGCATAAGTCAAAAATGCTGCAAAAACATTTCCCACTATCCCAAAAATAATTCCTAATAAAGCTAAACGACAAAAGACTGATGCATTAAGAGGCAAAGAAACATTCACAAAATGAGAGAATTTTTCTAGTCCTAATGCGTGTGATGTTGCGCTTGCGACAAATGAAGCAATTGTCATCGGAACAAGAGCTGGCAATTGTAACTTGCCAAGAACTAAGATTTCAAGTGCGAAGAAAACTGCAGCTAAAGGTGTTTGAAATAAACCAGCAAAACCAGCAGCCATACCAGTCACTAAAAAGATGCGAGAGCTATTTTCAAATGAGAAAAACTTACTAAAAGCATGTGAAATGGTTGCACCAAGTTGAACGGCTACTCCTTCTCGACCAGCACTACCTCCAAAAAGATGAGTTAACCATGTTGCCACAGACACTAACGGCAACATAACTAAGGGAATTTCTTTTTCTTTCCCCTGACCAACTTCAAAAACTAATCCCATTCCTTGGCTAGCTCGTACATCGGCTTTTTGATAAAAAAAGACAATCATAAGTCCAACTAACCCTAAAAATGGAATCAGATAGTTAAAATGTCCCACTCTAAAGGCACTAAGCAGTAGTAAAACACGTCCAAAAACAGTGTCAACACAGCCTACCAGGATACCAATAATAAAACTAGCACCAATTACCTTTAAAAGGGCTCCATAAGAATAGTCTTGATTATCTTTTAGCTTTTTAACCATTATTAGCACCTCTTAGGCCAAATCGTCACTCAATTGTTTTGCTTGATAATCGCGTGAATTTTTCATAATATCTGCAAAAGTATTGACAAGCGTTGTTTCAAAATCTTTATTTTGAACACGGCTAGCCACTTTATTTAAGATGACTTCTTCACGGCTCGTATCTAAAATAGGTTTTCCAGTAGCTTTTTTGTATGCTGCCACTTGATTCACCAAAGTCATACGTTTTTCAAGAAGAGCCACCAATTCTTGATCCACCTGGTCAATTTCTTGACGGATTACATCCAATTCTTTTACTGACATGTCCCTCTAACCTTATCTTTCCAATTTCTACTATAAAGTTACTTTTTCTTTTTTCGTTTGAAATAACTTCCCAACAAAGTGATTGAAACAAACACAACAAAAAGTACAATGATACGTTTTATATTTCCTGCAACGACAGCATCTCCACCTAGAGCATATAATAAACTACTAGGAGCAACACCGACCGTAACATAGAAAAACCACCTGCGCCAAGGCAATTTGATTTTTGCCACATGATAATTAATTAAAATCGTTGGAATCACAGGAATCATATAACCTATCATAATTCCAAGTTCCTGATTTTCAACAGCATCAATGACATTTTTTAAACTAGCAAAATGTTTTTTTAGCTTTGTATCATTTTCTTTCAAGTCAATCATTTCTAGAATTTTAACAAAAACAAAATTGCCCAAGACATTTGCCGTTAAATTCATCAAAAAGCCAATCACTGGACCGTAAATCAAGCCATTAAAGACAGCAAAAATAGCATTTGACATAAATGGAATTGCTGCTGTCAAAGCTGTAAAAAATAACAGAACAGAGATATTCAAAAGATTTTTTGTCCGCAGCCGCATAAAAAACTCAGTTAAAGCCGTCTTGGAGCTCGATTGCCAAAAGGTAGTAATGAGTTGCCAATGTCTTACGACATAAATGATAAAATAGCAGGCCACACTAAGCAAACTAAAAATCACTAAGAATTTGCACAGTTGACTATATCTGTACTTGTGTTTTTTCATATCGCTTCCATTATAAAGAAAAGTTTATAGCTTGACAAGAAAACTTTAAAGATAATGCCTTCTTCTGAAAAAAGATAGTTTATCCAACAGAACCTTCCATACTCATGGTAATGAGACTGTTCATTTCAACAGCATATTCCATAGGAAGTTCTTTAGTAATTGGCTCCATAAAACCATTAACAATCATAGCTGTTGCTTCTTCTTCTGAAATTCCTCGGCTCATCATATAATAAAGTTGTTCTTCTGAAACTTTTGAAACTTTAGCTTCGTGTTCTAAAGAAACATTTGAATTATGAATTTCATTAAAAGGTATCGTATCAGAACTAGATTCTTCATCCATCAAAATTGTATCGCATTCAATATGAGATTTTGAGCCACTGCTATTTTTTCCAAAATAGACCGAACCGCGATAATCAGT
>OCTW011405476.1_pt1 | contig 11508 bp, 13 predicted proteins | sample 1539671 | NCBI WGS metagenome assembly OCTW01 (sample SAMN02144230, study PRJEB22623) | gut metagenome | biome: sheep rumen | host: Ovis aries | place: New Zealand | reverse complement strand
AAAGCAGCGGAAGAATACCGCAATACCATTGCAGAACGGATGCACTACAACCCGGAAGGAACGGGAACCACATTGGACAGTATCATGAAGACACTGGAAGAAGCAGGACAGGCAGCAAAGGCAGCCGGAAAGCCTGCCCCGGTCTGTGTCCTGGACTATCTGCATTTGATAACCACAGATAAGAGGGAAGAACAGACGGAAATATTGAAAAAGGCAGTTGCAGAATTAAAAGCATGGGCAATCCGTTATGATACATTTGTGTTTGCAATATCTGCCAGTAACAGAACATCCAACAGCAGCGGCGTTCAATCGTTGGATTCCGGGCGTGACACGTCCGCAATCGAATATTCCGCAGACGTCCAGCTGGCACTGAACTATGCAGCCTTGGCAGACCACAGGAAGAAGGACAACGGGGAATACTACAAAGCAAGCAACCCGGACGATATGGCGGAATTGCAGCGGGGGGACATAAACGGCAACCGGGAAATGCTTGTCCAGGTATTGAAAAACAGATTGAACGCCCCCGGCGGCAAACTGTATCTGTCATTCAATCCGGCGGCAAGTGTGTTCTTTCCTGTGGACAAATACGCCACACCCCCGGCATATTACAAGGGTGGATTCACACCGATTGACGATGAAGACCCGGACAATCCTTTTATCTGATAACTGAACAGCACCGAAAAGGCAGGGAACCCACAGCGGGAACCCTGCTTTTTTCATGCCTATTCTATGTTAAGGTCTAAAAAGACTTTTGCATAGAAACATGATGCAGATAAAATACAGCGTGTGTCCTCTGTATCTTGATTTTTCTATGTATCTATGGTATAATGAACACATGGGATATTCTGTACATGAAAGGCAGGCGGAATATATGAGAACAAAAACATATTATAGAACCTGCCCGCACTGTGGCAGCAATCTTGATCCCGGCGAACGTTGCGATTGCCGGAACACACAGGAAAGGGGGCGAACGCATGAAAACAAAGACCGTTTACAGACTGGCAGCGTTTATTGTTTCCCTGGCACTGGCAGCAGGCTTCCTTGTGGGCTGTACAAGCACCCGGCAAGACGCAGTGACCTTGTACGAAACAGACACGCTTAAAATCGAACGGCAGGGCGCAGAAACACGCATTTATGACCTTGTGGGCGATTCTGAATATACCTTCACCGCACACCGCACAAGAGTAAAGAAGGACGCTGCGCAGGCTGTACAGGAAGCCAGGATCAGCACAGTAACGGACACAATCACGATCAGCACCGTTCACAACATTATCATTGTGAACACAGCAGACGGAAAAACACTGTATATCAGATGAAAGGAAGGTGAAGACGTGGCAATGACAGATGCGGCAAGGGAAGCCCGCAACGCATACAAGCGCAAATGGTACAAGGAAAACCCGGACAAGCGCAGGGAATACCAGGAACGTTACTGGCAGAAGAAAACGCAATCTGACAGGCAGAAAACGGCAGAAACCGGCGGAAAAGAAGGTGAACGCAAATGACGATGTATTACATACATTTGAAGGGCAACAAACGCCGCTATTACATCGAAACCACAGCAGGGAAGCCCGTTGCATGGTTTGATGAACTGGACACAGCAGCCCTTGTCCTGCGTTATCTGACGGGCGCAGAAATGACCCCGGAAGACGTGGCGGCAGCACATGCAGCAATGCAGAAATACGATGCCGGGAAGGTAGGTGACAGCGATTGACACCGAACAAACAAAGGGCATTGCAAGCACTGCTGACACAGCCCACAAAGAAAGCTGCGGCGGAAGCTGCGGGAATAGCGCCCCGCACCCTGCGGGATTACCTGGCAGACCCGGAATTTCAGAAGGAATACAAGAAAGCATTTGGGCAGCTTGTCCAGGATGCCACACGGCAGGCGCAGCAGTCCTTGTCCCCGGCAATTTCCGCCCTGCGTGACATCGTGGAAGACGATAACGAAAACAGCAGCGCAAGGATTGCAGCGGCCCGCAGCCTGCTTGAATACGGACTGCGCTTGACGGAATTTTCGGACGTCCTGGCGGAACTGGAATCCGTGGAAGGTGATTCATAATGTACTATGACAGACTGAAAAGACGTGTCCGTACCGTGGTAAAGGCAAAGCAGGAAGCAGCAGCCCCGCACATTGATATTGTGGACTGTATAGCAGCCTGTTATATGCCGATTCACAAGGAAGTCCAGGACGGGACGCATACCATATTCCATTTACCCGGCGGACGTGGCAGCGCAAAAAGCAGTTTTATTTCCCTGGAAATCGTGGACGGGATCATGAACGATCCCACAGCAAACGGAATTGTGTTCCGGCGATATGCAAACACCCTGCGGGAAAGCGTCTTTTCACAAATTGCCTGGGCTATTGATGCCCTGGGCGTGGCGCACCTGTGGCGTGGCAGCGTGTCCCCGATGGTTTACACCTACATTCCCACAGGGCAGCAGGTATTTTTCCGGGGGCTGGACGATGCAAGCAAGCTGAAATCCATAAAACCCCGCAACGGCACGTTCAAATATGTTTGGTTTGAAGAATTTAGCGAATTGAACGGCGGGAACCAGGTTAGAAACGTCCTGCAATCCGTTGTCCGTGGCGGCAATGATTTTCGGATCTTCAATTCCTTCAATCCCCCGTTGTCCGTCAATTCCTGGGCGAACAAGTATATTTTAATCCCGGATGATAGGGCAGTTGTGTTCCGTACTGATTACACCATGATTCCGGCGGAATGGCTGGGGGAAGCGTTCATCCTGGAAGCGGAACGCCTGCAAGCCGTGAATGAACGTGCATACCTTCACGAATACATGGGCGAACCCGTCGGAAGCGGCGGCGAAGTGTTCCCGAACGTGGAAGCAAGGGAAATCACAGACGCAGAAATAGAACAGATGCAATATTTCTACTGTGGCATTGACTGGGGATTCAGCGTTGATCCGTTCGCATTCATCCGATGCAGTTATGACCGCAGGACACAGACAATTTACCTACTGGATGAAATCGTCAAACGTGGATGCAGTAACAGCGATATTGCGGACATGATAAAGGCGAAGGGATATGACAAAGCAACCCCGGCGGAATATCACTATTCCGTATTCGGAAGCGAAGTATACAGGGAACGGCAGCTTGTTATATGCGATTCTGCGGAACCGAAAAGCGTTGCAGACCTGCGGAAGCAGGATATAAAAGCCATAGAATGCAAGAAATATCCCGGTTCCGTCAATTATGGCATTCGATGGTTACAGTCAAAGCACATTATCATTGATCCCCGCCGGACACCCCACGCATTCAAAGAATTTACAGAATATGAGTACGAACAGACCAGGGACGGGGAATTTTTGGCAAGCGTCCCGGACAAGGACAACCATTGTGTCGACGGACTTCGCTATGCATTGGATATGCTGATAAACAACGCAAAATACAGCGCATGACGAAAGGTAAGGTCTGAACAGACTTAAACATAGAAAGAAGGTGAAGACATGGGATTTTTACGGATTCATTGCGATTACTGCGGCGGAACCTGGGACGTTTACGGGCGTGACGATTGGAAGACCACACGCAGCCGGACTTGTCCGCACTGTCAGACGAAGATTGACGGGCAGGACTGGAATAATCAGATTGTCCCGGCATTTGCTGCAATGCAGGATGCGAACAGGGAATTGATGAAGACCCACACGGGCTATCACGCACCCTTGTTCACTGTGGACTACATCGAAGACCATTACTTTCCGAATGCAGCCAGGGCGGCGGAAACAGCCGTGTTCAACCTGGAAACACGCATTGAAGAACTGCGGGACGTTGTGGAAGACATGACGGAAGCAGTCGGGACAATGGCAGCGGCAATCATTACCACACAGAAAGGAAGTGAAGACGCATGATGTACAACCCCTATTTTGACCAGCGAAGGACACCCCCTGCGGAACCGGAAGACGCAGAATATAACGAAGTTGACCAGTACGGAAGACGTTTCCGCAAAGTCGGACACTGCATTGAATATGAACCCGTATTAAACGGGCTGCCCCGCAGCGTGTTCTTTGCCAGTCAAAAGGCACAGAAACAGCGGGATGAAGAAAACCGCAAACGGGAAGCCGCAGCAATGGCAGCAGCGCAGACCGGGAAGGACTGCCCCTTCAAACTCGGCAGAAATAACGTGAAATGCAGCTGTGAAAAGTCCTGCGCATTCTACCAGGACACAGCCTGCATATTTGCCAGTATGGACAGACCCGCCACAAGGGACACAAAGGACATGGATTGTATCATTGCCAGGAAATGCAATGAACGCTGCGCAATGTACAACCAGGGATGCACACTAATTGATTTTGTTAAGGGCATGAAGCCCGGAAAGGATAATCATGGAAAATATTGTTGATACCGTTTACAACACTCTGGACAGCCACACCGAAGAAATCGGGAAGGTGATTGCGGAACGTGACGCACTGGAAGAAAAAATCAAATCCAACAGGTACACCCCGCAGGTATTGAAAGAAGAAGTTTACCCGAAGCGGGACGAACTGAAAAGGAAGATTGAAACCATGTGCGACACCGCATTCAGTGAAGCCAGGGGACACATTGCACAGTACAGGGCGGACACTGCGGATTCTAACCGCCTTGACCCGTCACAGTTGACGGACGATGTAAAGTTATTGCAGCCGGGAATTAAACTGAACGCAGCGGACATCCAGGGCATGATTAAAAGGAACGAAGGGAACCGCACCATGTTACAAATCATCCTGCGTTATGCGGAAGATAACGGGATTGATACCGGCGGAACCCTGTATGTGGGCGGACAGCAGGAAGAAGAAACCGCCCGCAACCTGGAAGGGATTATGTATTACTATAAGAACTGGATTGACAAGCCGAACGCAAAGGATATGTTAAACAGATTTTTCAACAGGACGGAAGTTGAAACGTTCTGACACAGCAGCACAACCCCACGGGCGGAACCTTCACGGGAACCGCCCTTTTATTTTGCCCTGTGTGGCGTTTTTCGTGGCGTGGTAATGGTTTTATATGCCTGGACAGTAAAAACGATTCTACGGGCATTCTGACGCATTACAGGGTATATCCGCAAAACTACCCCCGGAAACATCGTGAAAATGGGGATTCCTGCCCGCATTTTGCCCCTGTGATTCTATGTTAAGGTCTGCCCGGACTTTTACACAGACAGCCCGGACAGGGCAGACAGAATATATTTGTTCTGTGTGCTTGACAGACGGGAACAAAAACTATATAATGATAGAGGAATAGGAAAAGGACTGCCCCGCACCCTGGAAAAGTAAAGGACAGTCCCCGCAGCAATCAAATTGCCTTGTCTGCATCTGTGGTATAATGCAGGCGGCAGGAAAGGGCAGGAAGGATCATGAACGAAATTATCACAACCACAGGGGCGGCGATCATCCCCGCAGCAGGTATTCAAACACTACTGGAACGATTCATTGACTATATCAATGTGAAGGAAGTCACAGTCAAGTCATACGGCGTTTGCCTGCGCTGCTTTATGGAATGGCTGCATGATAACAACATCCAGCAGCCACAGCGGGCGGACATCCTGGACTATGTAAAATACCTGGCAGCACCGCACCCCCGCAGACAGCGTTGTGACAGACCAGGAACGGAACCCGGCAGCGTGATTACATTTTCCGCCGGAACACAGGCACGTTACCTGCGGGCAGTCAAAATGTTTTTCAAATGGACTGCGCAGGAAGGATTTTACCCGAACATTTCCGACAACGTGAAGGGGGCAAAAGTCCGGGCAGATAATACGAAACGTGACCCGTTACAGAAGGACGATGCAAAAAAGTTACTGGATTCCATAGACACCGCAGACGATGCCGGAAAACGTGACTTTGCAATGATACTGTTATCCATTACCGCAGGGCTGCGCATTATCGAAATGCAGCGGGCAAATATCGGCAATATGGAAACCCTAGCAGGGGAACACGTTCTTTTCATCCAGGGCAAGGGACGCAGTGAAGCGGACGAATACAAGAAGCTGACCCCGGAAGTCTATTCCGCAATCATGGCATACTTGGACACACGGGCAAAGAAGGATGCCGCAGCACCGTTATTTGCAAGCACCGGGAACCGCAGCAGGGGACAGCGTTTGACGGAACCTTCAATTTCCCGGATCATCAAAGGCAGGTTGATTGCTGCCGGATATGATACCCACAGGATCAGCGCACACAGCCTGCGGCACTCGTCCGTTACATTCCTACTGGAAGCAGGGGCAACGATCCAGGAAGCGCAGCACCACGCAAGACACGCAAGCCCGGAAACAACAAACATTTACGCACACAACATTGACCAGCGGAAGGAACACAGCGAACAGCGGATTTATAATTTCCTGTTTGACGTGGAAACAGACGCAGCAACGCAGGCGGCGGACTGTATGCGCAGAATGACCGCAACACAGCAGCGGCAGGCATTGCAGTTATTACAGGCGATTGCCGGATAAAGGAAGGAAGGTGATACAATGAAACATCCAGGCGGAAGACCCCGGAAGGAAGTAACCGCAGCGGACATCCCGCAGCAGGACTATTTCACAGTACAGGAAGCAGCGGCAATCCTGGACGTACACAAACACACCGTACAAGCCCGCCTGCGGGACGGGACATTGAAGGGAAAGAAGCTGGGCGGCGTGTGGCGGATTTACCGCGATTCCCTTGTCAATGATAAAGTAGCCGCAGACCTTAACATAGAAAGAAGGTGAAAAAACATGATTCTAACTGTGGCATTCGGGAAGGGCGGAACCGGGAAGACCAGCACCGCAGCAGCCCTTGTCAATTATGCCAGGATGCAGGGCAAGTCCGTTCTATCTGTGGACGCAGACCCGCAGGCAAATTTCACGTTTGCATTGCAAGGGAACGCAGCAGCCCCCGGACTGTTTGACGTTCTGACAGACAGGACACGGGCGGCAGACGTGATACAGCAGACACCGCAGACACATTTAATTGCGGCAGGTCTGAACCTGGCAGCAGCGGAACAGGCGATTGCAAACAAGCCTGGACGGGACTTTATCTTGAAAGGCGCATTGCAGGACATCCGGGGAAGGTATGATCTGATTGTCATTGACACGCAGCCGGACTTGAACAGTCTATTGATAAATGCCCTGTCCGTGTCGGATTCCGTATTGCTGCCGATGCAGGCGAACAGCTTTTCAATAATGGGGCTGTATCAGATGCGGGAAACCATTTCACAGGTACAGCGTTATTGCAACCCTGCGTTGACCGTTGCCGGAATTGTTCTGACGAAGTACAAGCCCCGGCAGACCCTGGCAAACGATCTGCGGGAAAGCATTGTCCAGCAGGCGCAGGAAATGGGAACGAAGGTATTTGATACCTATATCCGGGAAGGCGTGGCAGTTGAACAGGCGCAGGCAATGCAGCAATCCTTGTTTGACTATGCCCCGAACAGCAACCCGGCAAAGGACTATGCAGCACTATTTGCAGAAATGAACATATAACGAAAGGAAGGAACAATCATGGCAAAGCAGAAATTCACAGCCCCACAGGGGAATGTATACGGAAGCGTTATTCAATCCACAGAAAGGCGGCAGCCGGAACCCGCAGCAAAGACGGAATATTACCGTTTCAACGCAAAATTGCCGATGGAATGCAAGGACTATTTGCAGGAAATGGCATGGCGGAACCGTACCACGATAACGGAATATCTGACCCGGTTAATCCTGGCGGACATGGAAGCACACCCGAACTGGCGGGACACACTGGACGTATTAAACAAATGACATACACGGGACACATTAAATATTCTGTGTGTCCTTTGTGTCGAAAGTAGGTGAAGCATGAAACTAAACGAAATACGGGAACGCCTGGACGCACTGACAGAAATGCAACCCGGCGAACGTATAGAAGACTATTCACAAAGGGCATGGGAAGGGCTGCCCCGGATGCCGTACAAGGAACTGCCCCGCAGCCTGCAACAGAACGTCCGGGAACGGTTTACAGCGGACATCCTGCGGGACTTCCTGCGGGAAGGTTACAACATGACGGACTTTTCAGCAAACGTCCTTAAAATGGACGCTGCGCACGTTGCAGACCTGCCGTTGCCGTTTGAAGACGAAATCACAGCGGGCATACCTGCGGAAGACCTGGACAGAATATTGATACGCACCAGGAACACGGCAGTTTATACCGTGGAATATGAAGCCCCTGGACAGCTTGCCCCGATGCTTTACGGGGACCACGCTATTGCAGCGTTTGAAACTGCTATTGATGAATACCGGGAGCGCCTGGAAGAAAAGCAGCAGCAGAAACAGGCAAGGGAAAAGGGACAGAAACCACGGCGGACGCAGCGGGCAGGCAACCTTGTTTCTGCGGGATTCTATCAGTATTTAATATCTGATAAGAAATACCGGGGCGCATTGACCACGCAGCAGAACAAGAATGCTTATATTGCATTGATGAACCCGGACTTTTTCAAACGCCTGGATTTTGAGAACGGAACAGTTATGTTTGACCAGGAAACAGCCGGGATTGTAAAGAAGTACAGCAAAGGGAAATACACAGACGTTCAAGACCTGGACTTCCCGTTGCTGACGCAGATTTACACCGCAGCAGTGAAAAGCAACGTCCGGCACGATGCTTTTACAATCACAGTATCATTGCCACAGTTTTTTCGGGAAATGGGGATTGAAGTATCAAAGGGCAATGCCCCGGACATCATGGGGAAGCTGCATTCCTTTGAAAACTGTGTCGGCATTATGCCGGGGACGCAGACTGTATCAAAACTGTTTTCTATAATCCAGTTGGACATGAAAAATCAGACAATGACGTTTGCAGTCCCCTATATCATGCGATTGTTTGAAGTCCTGGGGGAAAAGAACCACATTGAAAAGAAGACCAGGCAGGGCGCATTGATTGACTATCAGCAGCCATACCATAACACACTTGTTCACAGCAGCATTGCAAAGGAACGGAACAAAACTGCCGTTGAACTTGTGTATTTAATTACCACCGGACTGTTGCAGCGTGGTTACGTCCCGGACGTGAAGACATACCGCAGGAAGGATGCAAAAACGAAATACCCGGAACGTGTGACGTATTCAATCAGTTTTCGTAGTCTGATAAATGACGCACCGTTGCTGCGGGGACGGATTCAGTCATACAAGGACGTGAAGGACAAGAACCGGGCATTGCGCAGGGCATTTGAAAAGGCATACGAACTGATAGACAAGAAGACGGATGCCGCAGAATGGTTTGTTGACCTGGAAGGGAACAAGATTATCCCCACAATGACCACACTTGACGATGATTTAACCTTCACCCACAACGGCAGGAACGGCGATTACAAGCCGAAAAAATGAATTTCCCTGCGAAAAAACGGGGGGAAGTGTCCTTGAAAACGGGGGGAAGTGTCCCCGGAACCGGGGGGAAGTGTCCGTGAAAACGGGGGGAAGTGTCCTAATGAAAACAGCCGAAATCCCTTGTACCACAGGACTTTTTCGCATTTTGACACCCCGCAATTACTTAGTTATATAGTAACTTAGTACCATGCAGGCGGGGGCATTGAATGCCCCGCCGCTGTGGGATAGAATGGACGCAGCCCCGGAAATATAGGGGAAATGCTATGTTAAGGTCTACTGATACTTGAACATAGCCGCCGGAAAGAAGGTGATAACCGATGCCGAACGAATGAAAAAGGGATTGCCGCAGCCTGGACAGCATGAACGGCAACCCCGCAGCACCACAACGGGCGCACTGTGGTTATTATAACCGCCTGCGCCTGGAATATCAACGGAAGGAAGGCATAAAACCATGACGAAAACAGAAAACATCCCGGCATATCTGCGGGAACATGGACTGTTTAATGTTTGGCGATATGAAACAGACCAAAAAGGGCGCAGAACAAAGATGCCGTATAATCCGAACAGCCCGCAGTACAGGGGGGACAGCACAGACCGCAGCACGTTTGCACCGCTGAACACAGCAGCAGCAAGGACGAACGATTTTGACGGAATAGGAATAGGGATATTTGATTCCGTGGCAGCGATTGACATTGACCATTGCATGAAGGACGGGAAGTTGTCTGCAATGGCGGCGGACATCGTGGAAACAATGGACGCATATACGGAAACAAGCCCGTCCGGGGAAGGTCTGCGCATTTTGTTTCTTGCCCCTGGATTCCGTTATGATGATAACAAGTATTACATAAACAATCGGAAGAACGGACTTGAAATATATCTGCCGGGAATGACGAATAAATATGTCACAGTCACGGGAAACACATTGCGCAGGCGTGACATGATAGACAGAACGGACAGACTGCAACCGATCCTGGACAAGTACATGAAGAAACCGCAGCAGCCCACGCAGACCGCAGCACCGATGCCGGGAACCCCTGCGGACATATCAGACCGGGAATTGCTGGACAAGGCAAGGAACGCAGCGAACGGCAGGAAGTTTGCTGAACTGTGGGACGGGGGCTTGTGTGGTTATCCTTCACAGTCGGAAGCAGACCAGGCATTGTGCAACCTGCTTGCATTTTGGACAGGGAAGGACGCTGCCAGGATGGAAGCATTGTTCCGGCAGTCGGGACTATGCAGGGAAAGCGGCGGGAAGTACAAAAGCCCTGCGCACTATACAAAGTACCTGCAAAAGACCATAGCAAAGGCGATTGCCAGTTGTGGGGACGTGTACACACCCCCGCAGGAACGCCCACAAGCCCCACAGGGCGCAGGAAAGGCAGGACAAGGGGAAATCCCTTCACCTGGACAGAAAACGCCACAGGAAGCCCCACAGCCCCGGAAAACGGCATTGCAGTTGTTTGATGAATTTATGGGGAAGGTACAGACGGAAGCATACAAGCCCCTGCAAACTGGAATGCCTGCGTTTGATAGATTGCTGGGCGGCGGCATTGTCCGGCAAGCCCTTGTGATCTTGACCGCAGCACCCGGAGCGGGAAAGACTACGTTTGTATCACAGGTATTTGAAGAAATGGCAAAGCAGGGGGCGGACGTTATCTTCCTTAACCTGGAAATGTCACGGGAACAGCTACTTGCCCGCAGCGTGTCCCGTATCGCATACAGGAACGGGAACAAGTCCATATCTGCGGCGGATGTATTGCAAGGTTATCTGTGGAAGGATAATGACATCCGCAGGGATGCTATATTGAAAGCAGCGGAAGAATACCGCAATACCATTGCAGAACGGATGCACTACAACCCGGAAGGAACGGGAACCACATTGGACAGTATCATGAAGACACTGGAAGAAGCAGGACAGGCAGCAAAGGCAGCCGGAAAGCCTGCCCCGGTCTGTGTCCTGGACTATCTGCATTTGATAACCACAGATAAGAGGGAAGAACAGACGGAAATATTGAAAAAGGCAGTTGCAGAATTAAAAGCATGGGCAATCCGTTATGATACATTTGTGTTTGCAATATCTGCCAGTAACAGAACATCCAACAGCAGCGGCGTTCAATCGTTGGATTCCGGGCGTGACACGTCCGCAATCGAATATTCCGCAGACGTCCAGCTGGCACTGAACTATGCAGCCTTGGCAGACC
>OCTW011491225.1_pt1 | contig 11509 bp, 8 predicted proteins | sample 1539671 | NCBI WGS metagenome assembly OCTW01 (sample SAMN02144230, study PRJEB22623) | gut metagenome | biome: sheep rumen | host: Ovis aries | place: New Zealand | reverse complement strand
TTCTCCGGATACAGCATCTCATCTGCGGTTGTGAATCCCGTCTGCATGCACACGTCAAGGTGCATCCTGCGGATCGCGATGAGACCTGCCAGCATGTCGGATCTGCCTTCCGGGTCCGGCTGGTGCAGCATTCCTTTGTAACCGGTGCCCTTCGTGCGAGGCTTGTTGGTGTAGATCCGGGGGATTATGAAGATCCGGTCCTTTACTTCTTCGGCGACTTTCCAAAGACGCGTGCAGTAGTCGAGTACCGCCTTCTCATTGTCAGCCGAGCAGGGACCGATCACAAGAATAAACCGGTCGTCTCTGCCTGCGAGGATATTTTTAAGCTGCTCGTCGCGTCTTTGCTTGTTGTCCCGAATCTGCTGCGTCACGGGATACATCTCCCGGATGACTTCCGGATCCGGCATCAGCCTCTCGTATGTGATGTTCATGTACCCAAAAATCCCTTCTGAAAATAAAAAAGCTCCCGGCGGCCTCGCATTCCATCCGTCGTCGTATGTGTTTGCACTGGATGCAGGCCAGGCACCTCGCGGCGCCCTCGTCCCGAACCGGTGAGCTTTACAGTATTATACCGCCTTTCGGCATTTATACAAACATTTGCCATCTTTAAGTTTACCGGATTTTGTTTTATACTGAACCGGCAGAGTATTAACACAGGCGCAAGCCGGCTTATATCCGGCCAGGAAGGAAGCTATGAAAGAGTACAGCCCCATCAAAGAAGGCAAGGTGCGCGAGATCTATGACATCGGCGATGAACTGGTCATGGTTGCAACGGACCGCATTTCCGCATTTGACGTAATCCTGAAGAACAAGGTCACCAAAAAGGGCACCGTTCTGACGCAGATGTCAAAGTTCTGGTTTGATTACACGAAGGACATCATGCCGAATCACATGATCAGCACAGATGTGAACGACATGCCGGAATTCTTCAGGAAGCCGGAGTTCACAGGCAACAGCATGCTCTGCCGGAAGCTGACGATGATCCCGATCGAGTGCATCGTGCGCGGCTACATCACGGGAAGCGGCTGGGCAAGTTATCAGAAGAACGGAACCGTCTGCGGAATCCCGCTTCCGGAAGGCCTCAAGGAATGCCAGAAGCTTCCGGAGCCGATCTATACGCCGTCCACCAAGGCCGAGCTCGGTGACCACGACGAGAATATCAGCTACGAACAGAGCATCGATGTTCTCGAGAAGAAATTCCCGGGGCACGGAAAGGAATATGCAACAAAAATCCGCGACTGTACCATCGCGCTTTACAAAAAGTGCGCTGATTACGCGCTGTCCCGCGGCATCATCATCGCCGACACGAAGTTCGAGTTCGGTCTGGATGAAAACGGAGAAGTTGTACTGGGCGACGAAATGCTCACGCCGGACAGCAGCCGCTTCTGGCCGCTGGAAGGGTACGAAGCCGGTCACAGCCAGCCTTCCTTTGACAAGCAGTTCGTGCGTGACTGGCTGAAAGCGCATCCGGACAGCGACTACAACCTCCCGCAGGACATCATCGACAAGACCATCGCCAAGTACAAGGAAGCCTATAAACTTCTGACCGGCTCGGATCTGGACTGATTTCCGGCGCAGGTGCATTTACACACTTCTTAAGATTTATCCCGGCGGGCTGAAACAGTCCGCCGGTTTTTTCTTGCTTATTCCCTAGTAATATGGTATGAATAAGCCGTATCCGAAAGCAGTAAATGATTAGAAGAGAAAGAGGAACCCTATGGACTATGCAAAAGAATCTCTGCGGCTTCATGCCGAATGGAAGGGAAAACTTGAAGTGACACCGCGCGTTCCGGTCAGCAGCCGGGACGATCTGTCCCTCGCCTACACCCCCGGCGTCGCGGCACCCTGCCTTGCCATTCAGAAAGATATCAGCAAAAGTTTTGAACTCACCCGCCGCTGGAACACTGTGGCCGTCGTGACCGACGGCACCGCAGTTCTTGGCCTGGGTGACATCGGCCCGGAGGCGGGCATGCCTGTCATGGAGGGCAAATGTGTCCTCTTCAAGGCATTCGGAGGCGTGGATGCCATACCGCTGTGCATCCGCAGCAAGGACACAGATGATATCGTGAACACCGTGGCGCTGCTGGCCGGGTCCTTTGGCGGCATAAACCTGGAGGATATTTCCGCGCCGCGCTGCTTTGAGATCGAACAGCGTCTGAAAGAGCGCTGCGACATACCGGTGTTCCACGACGATCAGCACGGCACGGCCGTCATCACGCTGGCCGGCCTCATAAATGCCCTGAAGCTGACCGGAAAGAAACTCTCAGACGTGCGCATCGTCGTGAACGGTGCCGGCGCCGCCGCCATATCCATCAGCAAGCTCCTGATCTCTGCCGGCGCAGAGGACATCACGCTTGTCGACCGCCGGGGTGCCATCTATGAAGGCCGTGAAAACCTGAATCCAGTCAAGACCGAAATGGCCCGCATCACCAACCGGGGTAAACGCGCCGGGGCTCTGGCCGACGTGATCAAAGGAGCGGATGTGTTCATCGGCGTGTCTGCCCCCGGCGTTCTCAGCACAGACATGGTCCGGACGATGAACAAAGACGCCATCATCTTCGCCTGCGCCAACCCGACGCCGGAGATCTTCCCGGACGACGCGAAGGCAGGCGGTGCCGCCGTCGTCGCGACCGGACGCAGTGATTTTCCAAATCAGATCAACAATGTCCTGGCCTTCCCGGGGATCTTCCGCGGTGCGCTGGATGCCCGCGCATCGGATATCAACGACACGATGCTGATCGCAGCCGCTGATGCGCTTGCCTCACTTGTCGGCGACAAACTGTCCGCCGACTACATCATCCCCGAGGCATTCGACCCGAGAGTTGCCGGGGCTGTGTCAGAAGCCGTGAACAAAGCCGCGCACACGTCCGGCGTTGCCAGAATCTGAAGCCTCAGATATCCTCGCGGTAGATATTCGTCGACAGATACTTGAACGCATTGTCGGCGCAGACACATACGATTGTTTTGCCGGACGCCTCAGGGCGTTCGGCAATTTTTCGTGCCGCAAGCACCGCAGCGGATGCCGACTGACCGAGAAAGATTCCATCGCTTCTGACCAGGTCGCGCCCCGTCGCATACGCCTCATCCGCGTCAAGATCAAGAACCTCGTCACAGTGGATCTGCAATTCCTCAAAGAAATTCGGCACCGCGTCCTCATCCACACCGTAGAATGCCGTCACACCGTCGATCGTGTCGCGGTCCGGGTGTGCGCTGTCCTTGCGGGAACCGGGGGAGGGCTGCGCGCCGATCACCTTCAGGTCCGGATTCTTCTCCTTGAGAAACTTTCCGCATCCGGCGAGCGTACCGCCCGTCCCGGACAGCGCCGTGAAATAGTCCACATGTCCCTTCGTGGCCGCCCAGATCTCCGGCCCTGTGCCGCAGTAGTGTGCCTGCACATTGGCGTGGTTCGTCCCCTGATTGATAAAAAAGTAACCGTGCGCATCGGCATATTTCTGGAGAAGTTCATAGAACCGCCCGAAATTCAGCCCATCCGTCTGCATCATCTCCATGACGCCCGGAATGTCCTGAAACTCCAGAAAGATACTTCCGTACGCCTTGAGAATCTGCGTGCGCTCTTTTGATACGCCCGGCTGCAGCACAGCCGCAAAGCGGTATCCGAGCGCATTGCAGTAGGCCGCCAGCGCGATCCCTGTGTTTCCGCTGGTGAAATCCAGGATCACATCACCCTTGCGAATCTTCCCTTCTTTTTCTGCAGCGCGGATCATCCAGAAGGCTGCGCGATCCTTCACCGAGCCCGACGGCTCAAAATACTCCAGCTTGGCAAGGATACGGGCTGACAGTCCGTGTTCCTTTTCAAATCCTGTGAGCTCCACGAGCGGGGTGTGCCCCACCAGTTCTCCGATCGACGAATACAGCCTGTCCTCCATGGCATCCTCCCTTTCTCTGATGCATTACACTATACCACGGATTGCCGCCCGCCTTCATTGGCAAATGTTACCGCCACCAAAAGCCTGAGGCTATATCCCCCGACAGAATCCTCATCTCCCGCTGTAAGCTGTGTTATGGAACCCTTCAACCTTCTGCCATGGTCCCGTCACCTGGTCGGAAGCGAGCAGAACGATCCGACCAGGATTCCGTTCCGATTTGACAAACAGATAGTATCTTCCGTCCTCCTGACAGACAGCCGAGTCGATGTAAGAGTGTCCTTCGTACCGGCTCTCCGTCCGGCGTCTTTTTCTCGCGGAAATGCACAAAAAGATACCTTGTCATGCTCAGCTCTCCGCCAGTTCAAGGAATTTCATCTCAAGCGGAGAAAGCGTCAGGGAGATCCGGCTCTCCGCCGTGCCGCGGGCAATGCGGATATTGGTCTGCTGCTTTTCCTGTGAATTATTGACGACGACAAGCACCTGCGAGGACGGGTAATACGCGCACTCGCACCACGGGTTGTCCGGCAGAAAACTGCGGTTCAGTCCGTGACCGGTCGCCTTCAGGATGATGTTGAGCAGCATTCTCGCATTCGGATACGTGAACGCAAAGGATGAGAGATACACGCCCATGCCCTCGCCAAACGGATGCATCGTCAGAGCCGGCTCCGGGTCCGGGAAGCCGGCCATGGAAAGCGTCTGCCCTGCCACGACGTCCGTGTGGGCGCCGTCCGTCAGGATCCTCCCTCTGCGCGCATGAATGTACGCGTCTGCCGGTATAAGCCCCGGCTCTTCTTTCGTCGTAAAGGCGTACCGCCCCTCGCATACCCGCGCCCCGGTGTCTTCATCGACTCCGAGCACATGGGCCATGCGGAAGAACGACATGGCACCGCCTGCAGCGGACGGCTCATTGACGCCTATGAACACGCCGCCCTCCTCTGTCCATCTTGTGAGTTCCGCCACCACTTCCGGGTCCTTCCAGGCATCACCGCCACTCCAGGCCGTCCCGGCGCGCCCTGCGTTGATCACGACATCCACGCCGGCAAGCTCCCCGCGCTTCACATCATCAAAATCCACAAAGGAGACCTGCAGCGGAAGCCCCGCAAGCGCCTCGTTGATATGGATCAAATCCTGCATATAGGTCTCATGGAAATGTCCGGAAAGAGTCCAGGAGCGCAGCTTTCCCCAGGCGTGCAGCACCGCCACACGGATCGGAAGCGTGTAGACATCTCCCTCTTTCTGCAACTGCTGAATGCGCCGGAACTCGTCCGCAATCCTGCCGATACAGTCGACAAATTCCGGATACCCCTTCACCAGGTGAAGATATCCGCCGAGCCCGATCCGGTCGACGCACTGCCGCAGAAGCGCGCGGCGGATATGCGTCCAGTAGAGCATCGCGTCGCGCTCCGGGTGCCCTCCCTCCGAAAAGGTGGGAGCACCGCCAAGTCCTGTCGGGAACAGATACGGGTGAAGCCGGATCTCGTGGATCTTCGTCGGGACATTGCCGCACAGCCGCACCTCATATCCGGAGAACACGCACTTGATGATGCCGTCAAAATTCATATCCGGAAAATACCGGCTGTACGGCTCCGTGCCAACCCAGCTGTCATCATAGAACAGCAGCGCCTTTTTTCCGTGCGCATGCACGATGTCGACAAGCTTTCTGCCAAACTCCATGACGAACCAGGTGGTGAATTCCATGTAGTCAAGCAGCTTCGTATCCGGCGGCATGTGGGTGGCATGCCGTTTCCCCTGATGGATGAAATCTTCCGATGTGAGCGCATAGCCGTACTGCTTCTCAAATTCCCTGAGCGCCAGAGGGCTCACGGTAAAATCGTAAGACCCCCAGTCCGTGAACCGGTTCTGCCGCTTCGGGTCGCTTCCCCAGATCCAGACAAAATTGTAAAAAAGCGACGTGAAGCGGACCGTGTCAGTGTCCGGATGCTCCTTGCACCAGCTTTCCATCCAGGCAAGAAGATACTCCTGGGCCTCACGGCTTCTCGGATCAATCGGCATCAGATGCTCTGATGTCCATCCGTTGGTGATGTGATTGTACATGGAGATTTCTTCCCAGATGCGGTATGCGAGAAAATTGACGGTGTACTGATGATACGGCACGGTGCCCGTAATCACGACATTGCCCGCCTCCGCCTCGTACTGCCACTGCGCCCCCGGCACCTGGCTCTGCGCGGTGCGGTCAAAGACCTGCCAGAGTTTCACGCTCTCCGGGCTGTCGTTGACCCGGAACTGTTCGGTGAGATACCCGTCCGTCAGGTGAATGCTGACAGCGCTGTCGCGCGCGATGACAGGGTCAGACATCAGAAACGTCTGCTGCAGATCCTGCGGGTGCTTTGCCGCCCAGGCATTATGCCCGCGAATGCAGCAGATGGTTGAGTATATCTCATATCCGGCGTCGAGCAGCTTACCGGAAAGGCTCGTCCCGTCGCTGTCCCGTATCACATCCGCGCCCCATTTTGAAGCCAGTTCCAGTGTCAGGTCCTCGTATCCGGATTCGCCCGGAAGTGTGAAATTACCGCGTTTCATGTGAATTTCTCCTCGCTTGTGCATCGGTATCGATCAATGGTGTTACAATATTTTATACAATTAGAGTTTTATGTACCGGAGCTTTACTATGAATACATCGCATATACAATCTGTTGAATACCGTCCGTACGAGCTGGACAGTAATTTTCCTGTTCTGGCCCTTCAGGGGGATTCGTGGCGCCTGTCCGATGTGCGCTCTCCGAGACTACACTTCCACAACTGCCTGGAAATCGGGTTCTGCCGGGAGGGAAATGCCCGGATGATTCTGGGTGAGGAAGAAGTAGCAGTGCATGCAGGGGATATAACCTGCGTCGGCAGTGAAGTTGTCCACACCACCTGGTCAGATCCCGGGACCAGAAGTCTGTGGAGCTATATCTTCGTTGACCTCGGACAGCTGCTGGAAAGCGTGGGCGGACTCCCTGCGCTGCAGGGGCAGGATATTTTCTACAACATGCAGCATCTCTACAGTGCCGTACTTCCAGGCGATGAACATCCCGGCATCCGGAATCTGATTCAGACTTCCCTGAATGAATTCGTATGGAACTGCGACAATTTCGAGTATGCTGTGCGCGGATACTTCCTCGCCTTCACCGTTCATGTCATGAATATCTACCGCCGCCAGTTCTTTATCGGGAGTCCCCTTGTTCATACACACCAGAACACAGTATCGCTCATGCCGGCTCTTGACTATATGCGCCGGCACAGTCAGGAGGATTTTTCCGTCGACAGTCTCGCCGCTCTGTGCCACATGAGCCCCGCCAGTTTCCGCAGGACCTTCTCTTCCGTGATGGGGACAAGCCCTCTGAATTATCTGATTCAGCTCCGGATTCACAATGCCGTCAGCCTTCTCAGCACAACAGACATGTCTGTACTGGACATCTCGGAGGCTGTCGGCTTCCACTCCATCTCCAGCTTCAACCGCAACTTTTACGCAATCATGCAGAAAAAACCAAGCGAATGGAGAAAAACTCCCGGCCCCGCAGCGGCGAAAAAGCAGGTGAAGACTCTCGCCGGCTGGATGGCACCGGAAGCATTGTGATCATCCTTTGACCGCCATGATCGCTGCTGCCTGAAGGACTTCCGGCGTACTCGTCACGGCTGCTGCCTCCGAGAGAGTCGTGGTCTGCGCTTCTGTCGCGGAGGAAACCATCTGTGACAGCCTGTTCTTCCAGAGTTACATCCGAAAATTTTCATGGAAATATTGCATATTTCCACGCGCTCCTTATGCATATTATTATATGTTTTTACCAATTTTCTTCTTTTCAGATTTTCATCCAAACTATGCAATTTCAATCAAAAAAACGGAAACTCCTGTAATTCTGGAGTCTCCGTCATTTTTTGCTCTCAGTACCTGACTGCGGATTTTGAAAAGAAATCTGGCGCCGGGAATCCGCTCAGAACTGTCCGTTTCCGGAAGTTTGTTTTTTACTTTCAACCTGCCTCCTGGCGCGCACATGCGGCAGAAGAACCTGATATACGGCCTTCAGCAGAATAAAGTATACAATGGTGTCGACAGGAAGCTGGATCAGGTTCGAGATGATCCGCGCCGGCAGGATCACCTGGAATGCCTTCCCGTAGAGCATGTTGAGCCAGAGCGTGTTCAGCCCGACATTGACGATGAGCTTTACGAGAAACTGTGAGAAGAAAAACCGGACGATGGTCAGCTTCTTTTTGTACAGAATCAGTCCGTAGATGACGGCCGCCACAGCGGCGCTCACCGTGAATCCCGGAAAAAAAGCGCCGTCCGGGTGGATCATGTATTTCAGCGTATTCATCAGTGCGCCGAAGACGCCGCCCACGGCCGGCCCGAAGAATGCGTCCACGATGATATTCGGTATGGCGCTGAACCCGATTTTGATCGTCGGTCCCACCGAAATGCTGGCGAATGTTCCGAGCACAATGGACAGTGCGCCCATCATGCCACAGAAGACAATGACAGAAAGCTTTCTGAATTCTCCTGCCGAGTCTCTGAAACTGCCGATGATGCTTTTAAACCACATAAAAAACACCTCCTCTGCAGTATCTCGTACCACATAAAGAGGTGTAATGCCCTGTATGCAGCAGCGGGATGCGGATCCGACACGGCGAATCTTTTCGCGTCGGTTCTCTTACCGCACCTGAAAAGATCCTTCGTTCTGCCGGCAACTCTCCGTCCGTCAGACACTTGACCCGTCGAAACCTACTCTGCTAATCGTAATATGCACAGCCGCCTGTGGCTGTCACAAGCAAAAGAATAGATCATCCCAGAAGAAAAAGCAAGAGCCTGCCGGTATGAACGCAGCAGCACAGGAATGCCATATCTGAAGTGCTGGGATAAATAAAAAAGCTCGGAAAACCGCACATCTACGGTCTTCCGGGCCTTATTCATGGAGCATATGGGATTCGAACCCACGACCTCCTCCATGCCATGCCGACATCGATCAAAAAACATTGAAAGGACGGCGTTTCCTGTCTCTTATTTTTTACTAACCCCTATTTAACATACACATGAATGTTGAAAATATTTCTGCCGGTTTCTGGTAATCAACAGAAAAATCGAATCTCACCAAATTGTTCTATCCATCGTTCCTCAGTATGCCTCCTTCTTTGGAAAACTCAATAATGAGATGAGCATTGTCTCGTACAAGTTTCTTAAAATAAGCCATCTCAGTATCATTATATCCATTGCACTCCCATTTATAGCCCGGAAGCCAGCATGTGGCATTATGAAATCCATCTTTCAGGTCAGGAGTTTCAATATATACCTTCACCTGCCCATCCGGTTTCATCTCAGAATGAGTGATTTCCGTATCATCGTTAAGTGTCATATATGGATACATCATAATAGTTACCTCCGATCCGAAGCACCATTCTCTCCTGAAAACAGTATACTTCTAAATACCCGTTATTTCCATGCGCTTAATACATTGAAAAGAAAGTTTTCTTCTGGTAATACAAGCAGCATTCCGTATCAACATGCTGCTTCCCATTCCCCTGGAAATTTCGCCTCGACGGCACAGCGCTTTCGATAATCGAGGCATGGCCGTTCCGGTGCTAACTGCATGGCTTTTCGCCTGAATGGAGGTTAGTATTGATCAGTGTTATAGTTCTTTCGTAGTCATAACAAATACAAACTACGAAAGGACCGTGACATGCTGATGCCGGTCCGCATCCTGTGATTTTTCTGAAAAATGTCGCATATTTGTCGCACGCGCCTGTTTTCAGGCAACAAAAAAGGCCCAAAAAACCGCTTATTTACGGTATTCCGGGTCTTTTGGTGTAATGGAGCATACGGGACTTGAACCCGTGACCTCCTCCATGCCATGGAGACGCGCTCCCAACTGCGCTAATGCCCCTTACTCGCTTTATTGTACAGGGCGGCGCCAGAACTTGCAATCATTTTTTTGACGCCGGGTCCCGCGGAAGTGGCCGGGTCATCACCTGCTGTGATATTTTGATTTTACCAGATACATCTCCCGGTCAGCACCCGCTGTGAACTTTCCCGGGTCATCCTTTCCATTCCACACGGCCACACCAGTACTGAAGAGAATCCGGCAGGGCATCTTTCTCTCATCTGAGAGAACGGAGATCTCTTTCACCACATCATCCAGATACCGCCGAATCTCTCCCTCGTCAGCGGAAGAAAGAACGACGGCAAACTCATCTCCTCCGTACCGGCACACATCAGGGCGGTTTCTGCGGCTGTACGCGCATTTCCGCATGGCATCCGCCATGATCACAAGAGCTACATCGCCGACGGTATGTCCGTATGTATCATTGATCGACTTGAAATCATTGATATCAATCATCGCAAAGTACAGACGATTTTCTTCTCTCAGATTCCGCATCATGATGACGATTTCGCGCAGAAAACTTCTCCGGTTATCCAGACTTGTCAGCGGATCTGTGTATATGAGCTGCTCCATGGCATCCGTGAAAATGATGATCGAAAAAATAGTCATCGCCGGGCACATGACCGGCAGACTGGGGTAAAAATACTGAACAAGCCCTGCTGTTATCGGCACCGCAGGAAACACACCGAGCAGTATATAATATCCTCTGTCCGCATAGTTTTCCCCGCGGAACGCGTCTGCCAGCGATCGCGCAGACATCGCAGCAGCATAAGCAAAGCACAGAATATAGGTCACCTCAAAGGACGGTCCTCTTCTGTAGATCTGTGCATTGTCTATACGAAATAAAAATCCGTAACGAATATTAAGAAGTACAAGTACACTATAGAAATAAACCGGAATACCGGCCCAGAATGCAAAACGGCGCTTTACCGACCATGTGGAATTCCGGCAGTGCTCAAAATAAACGAAACAGGTGCAGGAACAAAGCACACAGGCGACAAAATACATGCTTTTAAATAAGATGAACAGCCTGTAGGTATCGCCGTTTATATGGTTCAGCAGGCCCTCCGACAACGCTTCCGAAATAAAGAGAATAACTTCCCAGACAAGAAGCCGCCTGAATTCCCGCTGTCCCCGTATTCGACTGTCGATGATCAGACGAAACAGCAGGACCAGAACAATTAAAGTTCCAAACAAATCCACTTCCATGAAGAGCGGATAATACAGTTTGAAAATCTCCGCACTCAAAATGACCATCCCCCTGGAGCGCCTTGCCTGAAATCTCGCCTTTCTCTCCAGTCTCGCTCCATTTTTTACATAAGGAAAAGGCCAGTTCTCACAAGAGAACCAGCCTGTATGTCATTCAGCCAGCACCAGCTGGCCGTCCGAACGATTTATCAGAATTTTCCGGCCTTTGCCGCTTCCTCTACGGAAACCGCAACGGCAACGGTAGCGCCTACCATCGGGTTGTTGCCCATGCCGATGAGGCCCATCATCTCAACGTGAGCCGGAACGGACGAAGAGCCCGCGAACTGCGCGTCAGAGTGCATGCGGCCCATCGTATCGGTCATGCCGTAGGAAGCCGGGCCGGCTGCCATGTTGTCCGGGTGAAGGGTACGGCCTGTGCCGCCGCCGGATGCAACGGAGAAGTACTTCTTGCCTGCCTCGAGGCGCTCTTTCTTGTATGTACCGGCTACCGGATGCTGGAAGCGGGTCGGGTTGGTGGAGTTGCCGGTGATGGATACATCG
>OCTW011615457.1_pt1 | contig 11511 bp, 9 predicted proteins | sample 1539671 | NCBI WGS metagenome assembly OCTW01 (sample SAMN02144230, study PRJEB22623) | gut metagenome | biome: sheep rumen | host: Ovis aries | place: New Zealand | reverse complement strand
CCAGCATCTTCTCGGGCGTCGGGTTGGTTCCGAACATGTCGTAGAAGCCGCGTGCTCCGCCAATGGGGTCTTCGAGGCCCGCAAAGCCCGTCCTTGCCAGGTCTGCGGCGAAGATGCCGTTGCGCGCGGCGTTCGACGTCGGGAACTTGAACAGCAGCGAGCGCTCGAGCGTGGAAGCCATGGTGCCGTTGATGCAGTTGATGGCAATACCGAAGGCGTTGTGCGTCTCGTCAGCCGACATCTTGTTCAGCTTGGCGGCGCAGGCGCAAGCAGCCATGCCGTTGACGGTGCCGGTGCCGTCGAACACGTTGGCGGTGTTGAAGCCCATGGACTCGTTCAGGCGGCAGCCCAAGTCGTCGGCCACGGCGATGGCCGTCATGATTTCCTTGCCCGAAGCCTGCTCGCGCTCGCCAACGGCGAACGCGGTCGGATTGAGGCAGCTCGCGATATGCGAAGGGGTGCCCTCGCCGGTCTTGTTGTCTGCGTGGCACGGCTCGAAGTCGTTCGAACGCATCTGCATGCTGTTCATCATGGCGGCATTCAAGGCCGGAATCTTGATGCCGTGGTTCATGACGGTGGCTTCCTCGGCGCCGCCGTACTGCGTCATCAACTTCAACAGCGCATCGTTCAGCACGCCATGCTTGCCTTCCATGGTCGCGCCGAGACCGTCGGCCAGGCGCACCTTCATGCGATCAAGCAACGCCTGGTCAAGGTCATCATAAGTTGTATTTGCGACGATTTCGCTGAATATACGCGAAATGTTTTCGCTCTCTGCCATGTTTTCTCCTTTGTTTTGATTATCCTTTTGCCGGTGCGGTCAACTGACCGCGGCATGCATATGCAATCGCGACGACGATGGCGCCGACGATGGCGGCGCCGAGCGCAATGCCGAGCGCCGGGATGAACGAGCCCGTCAGATCGAAGCAGAGCCCAACCACCACTGATGCAAAGGACCCGAATATTCCGACGCCCACACGCAGCCACGCGTAGAGCTGCACGTAATTCTGCACGCCGAACATCTGGCGAACCAGCAAGGGCACGCTCACCGATATCAGCGAGTCCTGCACGCCAAACAAGAATGCGCACACCAGCAGCAGCGTTTCGTTTCGAACGAGCATGATGCCCGCCACACCCAATATGACCAGCAAGAACTCGATGTAAATGGTTCGCTGCACGCCAACGGCATCGTTCAACCATCCCATCAGTAGCTTGTCGGCGAAGCTGCCGAGCTGCAGCGCCGACAGCATCAGGGCGCCCACGGCCGGGTCAAAACCAAACGAGATAGCGATGCCGGGCATGTGGCCGTCGTAACCCGACCCTATGAACGCCGACAGGCAGCCGAACACGAACAGCATGGCAAACGACACCGAGAACAGAGCCCGCTTGTACGGAATCTCCCGCGTCTCCGGCACGTTCTTACCCGCCTCCTTCGCACTTTCTCGCTTGGCCACGTACCGGTCGATGCCGTACGGGCGCGCACCTTTATCCTCGGGGCGCAGCTTGAATACGAACAACGCCCAGGGCAGACACAGCACCACGACGATCAGCGCCTCCACCAGGTAAGCGTTGCGCCAACCAGCCGTCTCGATGACGGTGTGGTACATAGGCGACAGGAAAGCACCGGCCAAAGCCGATGCGCAGGCCGACAGGCCCATGGCCAGACCGCTTTTGCTGGCAAACCAGTTGCCGATCATTACGGCGGACGGCATCATCAGCACCAACGCGCCGAAGGCACCGACAATGGCCCCTGAAACGATCCACTGCCAAATCTCTGTATATGTGGACATCGCTGCAATAGCGGCAGCAATGACAACGATCGACACCGACATGGGAACGGTCACGTTGAACCGCGTGAGTATTTTTCCTGCAATGGGCATGGCGGGTATGGTCGCTATGAAGTATGCCGTCATCCATAGCGAAATTTCCGAACGCGCAAACCCCAGTTCATTGCAAATGGGCACGTAGAACACGCCGGCGCTCAGCAGGATTGCGCCAGTACCTCCAGCTTGCAAGAAACAGCAGCCGATAAGAATGATCCACGCCCGATGGATTTTCTTCCCGAACAAGGTCAGATACGACCTGTCCGGGACCTGAGAATTCTCGGTCCCCATTCTCTCCCTCCTGCCAGAACAGAGCAATAAACCGCAACACCCTGTGTTCAGGGCGCAGTAACACCAAGAAGACCCGAGCAGACGAACCTGTCACCTGCCCGGGTCATTCGATTAACCTGCTTTGTTGATGATTTGGAAGACGCCGAACAGCACAACCGCCCACACCGCGATGACAGCCAACGCCGCGAAAGCGTAGTCGCGCATGCGCGGAATCCGCTCGAACGTCTCGTCATCAATCGCGCTTCCGCACTTGGGACACGTCCTCGTGCGCTGCAGCAAGCGTTGTCCGCATGCGGCGCAATGCGCCGTCTCCTCCGGGTTCGCCTGCGGCAAGCGAGCATACTTCTTGAAGAACGGATTGTCCTTCGAGAACCCACCGAAGCCGCTCATGATGTGCCCCCCATCAACGAAGTGTTTACTGCTGCTCAGCAGCTTTCATGCGAGCAGCTTCCTCGGCGCGAATCTTCTTCATCGGCGACAGGCTCAGGCAAATGTTATACAGAACCAGAGACACCGCCGCCACGGCGATAAGGTAGAAGATGCAGCCGATGCCGCCCAATGCGTCGAGCACGATGGTGCTTACGACCATGGAGATCATCATGCCGGCGTTGTACGCTGCCTGACCGAACGAGCTGAGGCCGACATAAGCCTTGCGGCCGAACAGGTCGGTCATAACAATCATCGGCGTTGCCATGATGTTGCGCAGGAACGCGCAGAAGAACAAGCCGACGACCGCGATCCAAAGCACCTGGGCACCGGCCCAGATAAACAGAATCGCGAAGCCGACGATGATGCCGCCGTACAGCAGGAACAGGAATGCGCGCGAACCGAACTTGCGCTGGAAGAAGCCCAGGTACAGACCATGGATGGCACCGAAGATGCTCAGGAAGCCAACCAGGTACGAAGCCATGCCGGTGTCCATGCCGAACGTGGTGAAGAACAAGGTGCTGTAGTGCGTGAACGCACCGGCGATGATTGCGCCGCACATCATGGCAATGATGTAAATCCAGAACACGGGGGTCTTCATGGCCTCTTGCGGGGTCAGGCCGACCTCGGTGATGTCGGCTTCACCGTGCTCGGTATCCTTCATGATCTCGGCACGCTCTTCTGCGCTCGGGGGCTTGATCATCAACAAGTTGATGACAAGGCCGCACACGACGATAACGGCGCAGATGCCGCAGATCTGATGATAGTCGAAGCCGGTGCGCAGCAGGAAGCCCTGGACGAAGATCCAACCGGCGATGATGAGCGTCTGAACACCCGTAATCGAGGCGAAGATGCCCTGCGACTTGCCGCCGTAGTTCTCCTGCATCAACCCCGCAACGGAAGACAGCGTGCCGATTGCCATGGCGTAACCCGCGACGGCGCCCCAAGCGGTCCAGAGCGGATAGCTCTCGATGAAGCCGATGCCCAGAACGTAAGCCAGGGACACGATGCCGCCAGTGAACATTGCCCACTTCGGCGTCAACTTGCCGATGATGCGGCCGCCGAAGATGCCAAACACCATTGCGGACGCGCACTGCAAAGCGGTGTGCGGCGACGCCATTGCCTTGGACGTCATGCCCAGGGCCGGGTTGTGGATCATCTCGGGCAGCAACACGTTGCAAGCCCAGAACGCCGCAGCGGTGCAGAACACCTGCAAACAACAACCGATGGTAGCGATAATTGCTCGGCGGGATACCCCTTTACCTGCCATTTTGTTTCCTCTCCTCTCGAAATGCGATGCAGCGCGCACAAACGCACTGCGTCGCCTTGTGTTTTGTTTACGCGCCCGGAGCTGCCGGAGGCTTCGGGGCACCCGGAGCCTTAGGGGCTGCAGGGGCCTTCGGAGCCGCGGGAGCTCCAGCGGGCTTGCCGATGTCGGACGGATCGAATACCACGCCGGGCATGCCAGGTGCGTTCGCATCGGGCATGTCGGGCTCAACGTTCGCCAAGTCCCGGCCGCACTTGGGGCACGTGAAAATAGTCGCATCCGACTTCGTGCCGCAATCGGGGCAAGTCTTGGTGAGCGTTAGGCTTGTAGGTCTGAAGCACATGAGAACAACCTCCTTCTGATTAATCGGAATCGCACGATAAGGGCGAAACGCCTCTTTCGGAGGCGTTCCGCCCTGTACGTTCGTCTAAGACGCTAGCGCTGTCGGCATTAGTCCTTCGCGATGCCGCGGGCGGTCAGCAGCGTCCAGCGGGTCTTGCCGTCCATCTTCTTGACCAGATCCTCGACCTCGCCGTGGTACATGCACCATGCCTGGCAGTGCTGCACGCACATCGGCATTTTGCCCTTTTCCACGCGGTCCTCGCACATGTTGCAGGCCTTGGTCAGAATGGGCGTCCAGGTCCACTCCCAGCGATCTACGCCGGTCTTGCCCTCGTACGGATGAGGCATAATCTCGGTGAGCTTGATGCCATACTCACCTTCGGGAAGCTTCAGGTACTTCTTGCACGCGACCTCACAGCTATGGCAACCGGTGCAGAACTCGTTGTTGATCAGAATTCCCTTCATGAGTACTTACCCCCTATCTCTTTCTCTCGGATTTATTCGACTTCGTAATCATCGGAACCGGGAACAATTTCGTTCCAGCCCCAGCTGCGCGCTACGACCTCGGAGGGCATCTCGTCGCCTTCCTTGTAGGGGTAAATCTTGCACAGCATGGCCTTGATGGACGAGCCAACGCCACCTTCGCCAGCTTCGTAGCAACGCGTGAGGTTGTTCAGGTTCGAATCGAACGTGCCGAACAGGTTGGGAGCAGATGCTTCCTGCTCGGGGAACCACCATGCATGCTCGGCATGCACGACGCCTTCCTTGACCTTCTCGCATACATAGGCGACCTGGCGGAAACGGCCGCGGTCGGACTCGACCCAAGTCCACTCACCATTGGTGATGCCGTACTTCTCAGCATCCTTCGGATGAATGGTGAGCAGCGGCCACTTGTGGAACTCGCGCATGGTCGGCTCTTGACGGTCCTCGGAGTGGAAGAACTCGAAGGAACGGCCGCCGCCGGTCAGGATCAACGGGTACTCCTTGAACATCTTCGGAGCGGTAACCGGGCTGACCTTCGGCTCTACGTGGAACGGCCACGGAGTGAGGCCCCAAACCTTGTAGGTGAACGGCGAAAGCTCGATGCGGCCGGTCGGGGTGGAGAAGCCAGGCTGGCCATCAGGACGCAGCATGCCCTTCTCGTACTTCTTATAAGTAGCGTTGAACTGGTCGTATGCATGGCCGCCAGCCTCTTGCAGAGCCTTGAGGTTGCCAGCATACGGGAACTCTTCGCCTTCCCAGCGCTCTTGGTCGAGCTGGTTGTTCGCGGAAGCCTTGGTGCCGAAGGAAGCCAGGCCGGCGGACGGGGTCAGGAACCAGTTGACGAAGTCCTCGGCGGTGTCCCACGGGAACGCCGGCGGGTTCAGGCGCTTGCCGAGCTCGACGATGATCTCCTCGTCGGACTTGGCCTCGTAGTAGCTCGTGACCTTGGACAGCGAGCGGACAGGCGTCCACCACGAACGAGCGGAGTTGCGCTCGCAGCTCATTGCGACAGGCATGAGAACGTCTGCCAGGGCGACGGCCGTCGGAGTCATGAACGGGTCGGCGTAAGCGATGAACGGAATGTCGTTCAGGGCCTTGTACACGCGCGGGGAGTCCATGGCGGCGCAAGCCAGCTCGTTGGTCGACTGCGCATACCAAATCTTGATCGGGTAAGGCTCGCCGGTCTCCATGCAGTGCATGAGGGCCTCGGAAGCAGCCTGATGGATGAAGTCCTCGCCGTCGGTGTTGAAGACGTAGTGCATGGTCGCCTTCTTCTTGGCAGCCTCGGGGTCAACCCACTTGACGCCGTTGTCGGAGCCGCGGGAGACGTTGAAGGCGTTGTGCACGAGGATCCAACCGCCGGGGACGTCGACGTTGCCGCAGATGGCCATGAGGTCCACGCAGGCAAGGTTCAGAGCCATGGCGCTCATCTGCTGGTCCATGGCGAGACCCCACTGAATGGCGGAGTTGTTGCCAGCGGCGAACATGCGGGCGGAACCGATGATGTCCTCAACCGGAAGCTCGCAGATCTCGGCAGCGCGCTCAGGCGTCCACTCCTGGACGTGCTCCTTGATGGTGTCGAAACCGGTCGTCCACTTCTCGACGAACTCGTGATCGTACAGGTCTTCGTTGATGATGATGTTGAGCCATGCGCAAGCGAGAGCCGCGTCGGTGCCAGGACGGACGGGCAGCCAGTAATCGGCGCGGGCGCCCCACCACGTCAGACGCGGGTCGATGGAGATGATGCGCGTGCCCATCTGGACGCACTGAACCAGCCAGTGGCCATAGTAACCGTCGGCGTTGGAGGCCAGCGGCTCGTTGCCCCACATGACCAGAACCTCAGGCGGGCGGAAGGACGGGTTGATGTAGCGATCCTCGAACTGCTGGGAAGCGTCGACGATCGGGAAGTCGCCCATCGGGGCGATGGTGCCGCAGGTACGCGGCAGGTAGCAAGCATAGCCGGTGAAGCCGATGTGCGCGACGTTGGCGGTCTTGAACGCAGCCTGGAAGAAGTAGTGCAGCTGCCACACGGTGCAGCGGGCAGTGCCCTTGGTGCACATGATGGACTCGGGGCCGTAGTCTTCCCAAACCTGCTTTACTTCCTTCTCGATGATGTCATAGGCCTCGTCCCAGGAAATGCGCTCGAACTTGGTCACGTCACCACGGTACTTGCGATCGCGCTTCATGGGGTACTTCAGACGATCGGGATGGTTGAACGCCTCGACGCGGTTCAGGCAGCGCATGCACAGGTGGCCGTTTGCGCACGGATCCAGCGGGTCGCCCTCGACCCACTCGACCTTGTTGTCCTTCACATAGTAAAGAAGGCCGCAAGACGTGTGGCATCCCGGAGGCGAGTAATGGTAGGTACGGGTGACGGTGTAGCCGTCCTCCTCCCACTGATACTCGCCCGCGTGGTACGCCTCGCGGTTGATGCTGTCGAGAAATTCTTTGTAGTCAGCCATTCGCTCTCTCCTCTCGATTTCTCCAACTCGTCTCTCCGCCGAACGAATCGCATGCTTCTCCGAATACTGATCGAGTCGGTTGCCAAACCCCCATGTTTGGCGCTATCCTTCTCATTACGCGAACTCGTCAAAGGCATAGCTCTTCGATATTTCGACGCTCCCAAGGCTATCGTTTGACAAGGTTATCGGGGGTAACCGTGAGTATGCTTCGTGCTTTTGCCCGCGTTCTGCCCGTATGCTTTACTGGGTTTCGAGCGGTTTTCGCAACGCGTGCCGATTTGGGGGAGTTGGTTTTATGCGTACAGAGGGGATAGAGGCATCATCGGCGTGGCAAAACCATGACGAAGGCGTCTCGCCCATGTCGAGCGAAGGCGAGAGTGCTTCAGGGGAACCCCTACGCCAACCGGAGGACGAACCGCTCGGAAACTTTGCAACACATATATGTGAGATGTTCGGGTTTGCAGCCGCGATCGCCTGGCTGCCTTTCATGTTGGTTGCCGGGGTTTTCGTCGATCCCGACTTCCTTGCGCTTTTGCCTCCAGCGGTTCAGACGGCGTTCGGGCAGCTTTCCATACTGATTCCGCTCTGCGTTTGCCTGGCCATATGCATCGTCTTCGGGTTTGCCACCGCTGCGCTGTCCGATTTCGTCGACACGACGCGCAAGATTAAATACGCGTGGGCCACCGGGGCCGCCTTCGCCCTGGCCTCGTTCGTCCTGCACGGGCGGTTGATCAGCGTCGTTACGCTGGCAATTTCTTATTCGGTGATCATCATCTTGTGGCGACTTAGCATGGTGAACAAGACGCTGCGAGCGAAGGCCATGGTCTCCGCCGCGCTTGCATGCGCCGTGCTTCTTGCCACATGCGCCTTGCTCGACGCCATCGCCATAAGCTTCCTACCCAGTGCCCTGCTGTGCATATCGTATGCGCTGTTCGCCCCATCGATGTCAGAAATGGCACTCAATTGGCATTATGTGAAACGCCACGAAATGCTGTCGCGGAACCTACCTTGGAAAAGGATGTTCTATTCCGCGTCGACGCACCTCGTCTCCGGCGTCGCCTACGGCATACTCGTGTTTTCGTGCGACACGACAATAAGCGTGATAATCGCCGGTGGAGCATATCTCATCGCGTATGCGTGGGTGAACATCTACCAGCGCACGAGCATTATGTTGTCGCAAGCGCAATTCCGCAGCTTCACCAGCATCGCAGTCATGTTGCTCCTCGTGTTTGTCATCTTGGCACCTGACGGCTGGAGGGGCGTCTTGGCCTTATTCGCCATCGGGCTGATCATCGCCGACATGTTGAACAACGCCATAGTGCAAGCGTCTCAGAGAAAAGACGAAACGCTCAGCGACGTCTTCTACCTCGGCATGCGCCACGGGTGCAATACCCTCGCCACAGGCATAGGATTTGTCGGCCTCTACGTTATCGCAACGCTGTTCGGCTTCGAAAGCGCGCCTATATATGTGTTCCTGGGATGCACGGCTGTGCTGTTTGCGTTCGCGGTGCAGCTATTCATCGGAGCATACGAAAAGCCCGGAGAAGAGCCCGAGCAGAAAGAACCCAGCATCATGACCGTGTACGTCGATCCTTGGCATGAAAAGATGGCCCGGGTCGCCGAAGCGTACGAGCTGACCGAGAGGCAAACCGAGATTTTCGACGCTCTTTCGCGCGGGCGCAACGCCAAGTACATCATGGGACGCCTGTACCTGTCGGAAGGCACGGTAAAGAAGCAGTGCCATCAGATTTACCGCAAACTCGGGGTACACAACCAGCAAGACCTCATCACCATGGTCTTGAAAACATCGCTCGACGACGAAGCCGACTCCAAGAGCAAACCGGACCTCATGGACCAATGGGCCGAGCAACAACGTCTGGCCGCCGAAAAAGACGCCGGAGGCGAGGAAGCGCTTCGCTCGGTGAAAACGCGCAGCATCGATGCGGCGTCTTGGTAGCAAGCGGCTCCCTCGAGCGCGATAACCAGCCAACAAGGCGGCATACGATCACAAAGCATACTATCTGACCTGCCGATTCTGGCAAGGTAATACTCTCGGTTACCCTGGTTTACCCCTCGTTTGCGCTATAAAACTGGCCAACGGAAAACAGCTGAGGGGGTTTAACCGTGAAAGAATCGTTGGAGTCATACGTCAGGAGCAAGCGCAACGCTGCTGTCTTCGAAGCGCTTGACAGCCTGGCTCAACCGTTCCCGAAACCGGTGAAACTGTTCGTGTACGGACCCAAGCATTCCAGCAAGAGCACGTTCGTGCGCAGCGTCGCAAACAGTGCGCCCGCGCAATCGGAAATGATGCAAGAAACCGTGTTCGCATGCTCGGGCGCCGACATCGCCATAGCGCTTCAGTTCGAGGCCGACGACTCGTTCTTCGAGCGGCTGGGCAACGCCCCCATCGTCATCATCGACGATTTGGTGCCACTGTTATCTCACGAGAAGGGCGCTCAATTACTTGACCTCATGATCGCTCAGCGCAACCTCATCGGCGGCAGTACATTCATAATGTCGGACGTTCCGTTTAGTGAGCTTGCTCTCGGCGAAGCGCTCGACGCCCTGAACGAATTCGACCGCCATGAATTCGCCCCCCTCGACGACGAGGAGCGTGCGGAATTCGTCCGCGTCGCCATGAATCAGTACCAGAACGCTAACAGCCCCATGGTCGACAACGAAGCAGTTCGCCTAATCGTCACCAACATGGGCAACTCCTTCGTCGACATGGAGAACGCAGCACGCTACCTCATGACTGACGAAGACTGTGCCGCTCGGACAAGCATCAGCGGACAAGACGCTCGCGAACTGTTCGAGCTCGAGTAGGCCGGACGGCGGCTGCAGCAGCTACGGGCGGTGCAGCCGCTGCTATTGACGACAGAAAAACCCAAAACGGGTTGACAAACGACACGAGGTGAGAGAGGGATTTATCATGTCGAACGCACCAGAGCTTACAACCGAAACCATTCAGGAATTCATCGACACAGACGACAAGCCGGTTATGATTTGCTTTTATTCCAGCGAAGAAGACGCCCAATGGCAATTCGATGACGTCATCGAAGAACTCGCCGTCATCCAGGACAAGGTGAAAATCGGCAAAATCGACTCCTGGAAACACCCCGAACCTGCAAAATACTTCAACGCCAAGTGGTTCCCGACGAGCATTGTGTTCGTTAACGGCGAAATCAAAGACTACGTTGTCGGCGAAGACTACGCCCCTGGTATCATGCAGCGTCTTTCGCAGTTCTTCCTCGATTAGCCCGCCAACTAATGAGACTGACCTATGTGTTACCCCTGTCTAGGATGTGGTAAATGCGGACAGCCCGTGGTAAAGGCTGGAACCTGCACGTTCTGTGGATACGTTAACCCTCCTAACTCCACCGAATGCGCTAAGTGCGGGTTCCCGTTCCCAAAACCACCCGGTGTTTCTGACGTTTCGTTTCTCGGTTCGAAACAAGTAGTGCACTGGGAATCATCCTAGGCAAGCTCCTCCCCTAAAGCACATTGCTCATGTCTCCTCCTTCTTAGTGCCCCCTCCCTATTTCTCCTCCAAAAATAGGGAGGGGGCACTCCTCTTCACAGAAGGTCCAGCGATTACGCAAGTCTTTCTTATCCTGGATAGGGAGGCCCTCGGCCTGGCCTTGGCGGAGTCTAAGGGGTCGTGGGTTTTCACCATCATGCTCGTGCTCTCTTTCTTGTGCGGCTTGTCGGCTTTGCCATGCTTGACAAGTACCACGATAATGGCAATGACCGGCATCAACGCCAATAGCCCCAATACGGGTGCGAATCGCCATTTCTGCCCAGCGGACAAAAGCAGCCCGAAGACAACCACACCCATGCTGTAGCCCATTCGCCATCGTCGGCCAAAGAGTCGCGAGGCATCTGGCACGTCCCTACGGCATGTCACGGAGACGCGTCAGACGCCTCCCCGTGACATGCGGGCCGCGGGTGGGAGTACAATGGCATCCGTTTCTTGGTGCAAGTGGAACGAGGATGGCATGGAACGTGATATCAAGCTGGTCGCATGCGATGTGGACGGCACGTTGCTGTTCGATTACGCGCCCGCCCTTCCCGCGAGCACGCTCGAGGTCGTGGGGCGGCTGCTCGACCAAGGCATCATGTTCGTGCCGGCAAGCGGGCGCTCCTACGATAGCCTGTGTAAGCTGTTCGGGCCGCTTGCGCCGCGCATGACCTTGGTGGCCAACAACGGCACCATCGCCTACCGTGCGGGCGAGGTGGTGTTCCGCTCGGTCATGGACCGCGCGCTCGGCGACGAGCTCATCGACACGATGCTTGCCAACGACGACTGCGAAGCCCTGGTCACGGGCGCGCGCACGAGTTACATGCAGCCGAAGAACCCCGCCTTCATCCCGTTCATGCGCGAGACCGTGGGCTTCGACATCACCATCGTCGACGACCT
>OCTW011603368.1_pt1 | contig 11513 bp, 6 predicted proteins | sample 1539671 | NCBI WGS metagenome assembly OCTW01 (sample SAMN02144230, study PRJEB22623) | gut metagenome | biome: sheep rumen | host: Ovis aries | place: New Zealand | reverse complement strand
TTGACCGATGCTGACAATCCGTCCTTCAATGCGGTGCGTATGGTTGTCAGGCGGCTATATCTCACACCCGGTTTCGATAAATCTTCAGTTTCTTCGGATGCACACGCCGCCTGCCCGCCTCCGCGTACAGCTGCCGCGTTCCCCCGTCCGTAATCCCTGCTCAGCCGGATGCGTCTGTGCAGTGCAGAAAGTAGACACCGGACGGGCGCAGGGTGTATGCTGAGAAACTGACAAAGACCTGCACGGACAGATCCGCTCTGTTCCGGGAAATCCGCATCAGATCGGACGGCAGATCATCCGCCTGAGGCGATCGAGAACAGACAGAAAGGATCGATCAATATGGAGTTATATGACGGCAGACCGGAGACGAACGCCGGCCGGGAAGAAAAAGAAATCCGGGTTTATGATCTTCTGGATTCTCTGGGAATCCGCTATCAGCGCACCGATCATGCGCCGGCTACGACCATGGCGGTCTGCGAGGACATTGATAAGGTTCTGGGATGCCTGATCTGCAAGAACCTGTTTCTCTGCAACCGGCAGCAGACCAGCTTCTATCTTCTGATGATGCCCGGGGATAAAGTTTTCAAAACAAAGGAGCTGTCTCATCAGATCGGTTCGGCAAGACTCAGCTTCGCGCCGGAAGAAAAAATGGCGGAATATCTGGATATCCTTCCCGGAGCCGTCAGCGTCATGGGACTGATGAATGATACGGAGCATCATGTCCGGCTGCTGGTGGACGAAGACGTCCTGAGCGGAGAATATGTCGGCTGCCATCCATGTGTGAACACATCCTCTCTCAAAATCAGAACCGACGATGTGTTTCACACATTTCTGAGTGCGGTGCATCATGATTATCAGACGGTCAGGCTGACCGGGGAATGAATACCGGCATCATTCAGCTTTCCGCGGAGTAATCCGTCACAATCTGATCCGAATCATGCCGCTTGGCAAGGAACATGTACCGGTCTGCTCGGGAGACAATCGACTTGAGGTCATCCTCCTGCCGCACCACCGTGATGCCGATTGCCGCCTGGCAGGCCACCTGGTGTCCGTCCACGACAATTTCCGTCCGGTTGGACAGCTGCAGAAAACGTTTCGCCGCGTTCTCAATCTCCTCCGGCCGCCTGAGCTGGAGCAGGCCCACAAACTCATCCCCGCCCCATCGGCAGAACCGGTCGGCCCGTCTTCCGTACTTGCGGAGACGAATCCCGAGTTCCTGCAGCAGGCAGTCTCCCACATTGTGTCCGTAGCGGTTGTTGACATCATGAAAGCGGTCCATGTCCGCAAACAGCACCGCAAAAGGATGTCCGGTGCGCTGGTAGCGTTCAAGTTCCTCCCCGATGCATGTTTCCATGTACGTTCTGCCCGGCAGGCAGGTAAGCGGATCCCGGGTCGCCACCTCATAAATATCCCGCAGGATATTCTGATCATAAGTCCCGTCGCCAAGTGATCTGAACAGGGCAGCCAGCTCAATGACTCTCCCCCGGTCGTCCCGTATCGGCACCAGCGTGTTCCGGACCAGAAGGTTCTCCCCGTCCTTTTTGCGAATGAGCATCTGCATCGTCTGCACCTGTCCGGAGCGGTACGCGACCAGAGCCGGGCAGCTTCCTCCCGTGATCTTATCTCCGCTCACAAACGAACAGCCGAAAGCCAGATCAACGCAGCGTTTTCCCACCACTTCATCGAAACGGTACCCGAGGAGCCGTTCGGCCTCCTTGTTCCAGTACAGCACCGTCTGGTCCGGCGTCAGAATGTAGCTGCCCAGAGGAACTTCATTCAGAAACTGCTCCAGCGAGGCGATCTGCGTCTCTCCTCTCCTCACGGACGTCTGCCCGGAGATGTTCTCCTCAAACAGTTCGGAAAAAACCGTTTTCCTGAACCGCATCGCCTCATCGCCGTACGCGGCCTTTACTTTAGTAAAAAGGGTGCAGGGAATGCTGTCCACCCGATGGATTGCCTCAATGCCCGCGGAGAACCTTCCGGCCTCCTCCCACAGTACATCGCGTGATGGCGCTGCCATGATGATGCCGTACCTTCCGATACCGAGCACCGCCGCCGTCGCATCGGAACCGGCTGTCTCCGCGATCACCTTCCCGCAGACCTGCTGCACCCGGGACGCGGCCTTCTTTCCATAGCGCTCCGCGATACGGGACAGCTCCGGGATCCGAATCATGATGATTCCAAAAGGACGTTTTCCCTCCCGGTTTTCGCTCTCATAGTCTGATAGATCCTGCAAAAATTCCGCCGCGGTATTCAGTCCTCCCTTTCGTTCTCTGTCTTCGTCCTTCGCCTTTTCCAACACCGACTCCAGCACCTGGGCATCGAGGAAAAATCCCATCAGTCCGCTGATCCTGCCGTCCCGGTAAGTCGGCCACTTGGTGGCATAGATAGAACGGGCTGTTCCTTTTGCGATGCAGCGGCCCGGCACCAGTGCCTGCATCTCACCGGTCGCGATAACCTGCTCCTCCGCTTTTTTGTAGACTTCATTGTTTGGATGCCAGTTCATCTCCTCATCGTTCCTGCCCAGAACCGCAGATTCGTCCGCAAAGCCGAAATAGTCAAGGAAGAAGCGGCTTGCGCCGAGGAATCTCCGCTCCCGGTCCTTCCAAAACAGGGCAAGCGGAATATGCAGCATCAGATCCTCCCACAGGGCGTCCTTTGCCCCGGAAGACTTCTGAATCAAGGCGCGGTACGGATCGTCCCCACGCCGCTGTATCTCCTCCATGGCGTTTTCCGCATCCATGGAGCGGATCAGATACAGAACCATCTTCCGCTCCGTTCCCTCCGCATACAGAAGCCGATGGGACATCCAGCGGTAGCTGCCCTGCTCTGTCCGTGTCCGGAAGGCCTCCCTCAGAATCCCGTCTTCTGTCTGTTTCAGCCGCTCTCTTATGGTTTTCAGATCCAGAAAAGCGCGGCATCTCTCCCTGTCAGCCGGAAAAATGTTCGGCAGTATCCCTGCCGGTGATCCGTCCTCCCTCAGCAGAGGCACGCCGCCTGACGCTTCATCCAGATCATCGGAAAAATGCAGACTCCGAATACTCTCCGCTCCGGGATCAATGCAGAAGACGTACTGATAAAGCTTCAGAATATTCAGCAGAAGTTTGTTTTTCTGAAAAAGCTTTTTCTGGCTGTCCGGATAGTCATTGATGCGGACACGGAAAAGGCCCCGGTCATCCAGAACCGCCAGCAGACGAAAACGGAGAAACCGCATCTTTTCCCGGACGGTCAGCAGGAGCTCTCCTTCCCGATTCGTAGAGACGGCATAACGGGCAGCCTCTCTGAATCGGCCTTCCAGATCAGGCCCCTGACTGTCAAGAGCGCTCTGTATCTGTTCTTCCTCTTCAAAGCCATCTTTATGCAGCATGTTCCGGGCAGCTTCATTGGCGGAGAGCAGCCGGACACGTCCCTTCTGTTCCTCTGCAATGACTACCGGTTCGTCCGTAAGAAAATTCACCTGGCCTACAGTCTCGTAGTAAGTGCGCTGTCTGGCGTCCTCAACGGATATTCCCCGCTCCCTGCAATGGGCAAGCAGTTCATCAAATGGAAGCGGCTTACCGTAATAGTAGCCCTGAAGCTTCTCACAGCCGCACTTTTTCAAAAAGTCAGCCTGCTCTCCGGTTTCCACGCCTTCCGCCAAAGTCCGGCTTCCGATCTTTTTGTCCATGGCAATCACGGAAGCGATGATGCTGCGCGAACGCGGCGTATCCTTCCGCAGAAAAGCCATATCCATCTTGAGCACATCAAACGCATAATCCTTCAGCAGATTCAGCGTGGAATAGCCGCTCCCGAAATCATCGATCCAGATCTCATACCCCGCACTGCGGAACCGATCCAGACTGTGGGAAATTTCATCCTCGCGAGAGGTCAGGGTGCTCTCCGTCACCTCGATGTGAAGCATACGACGGGGAATGTCATACTGTTTGACCAGCGTCTCGATCTCATAAAAAATGTCACAGCACAGAAAATCCACTCTGGACAGATTCAGGGAAACCGGAATCTCGGGACAGTTTCCGGCATTTCGCTCCGCGATCTTCTCCATCACCTGGCGGATCACGCAAAGGTCCAGCTTCCAGATCAGCTGTGCCTTTTCCAGCGGCTCGATAAAAGAGGCCGGAAAAAGAAGTCCTCTCCGGGGATCCTGCCACCTCGCCAGAGCCTCCACTCCGCAGAGCTGGCCGGAAACCGCACGGATGACGGGCTGATAATAGACCTGAATCCAGTCCCTCCGGATTGCCTCATCGAGGAAAGACGTCACATATTCCGACATCTCCAGATCTTTTCCCATCGCCTCGGTGTAGAAGGAAAAGAAGGTGTTCATATGCTTTCGGTTGTCATCACAGGCGATCTTCGCACGGCTGCAGACTGTTTCCGGCGTAAGATCCGGATCCTCCCAGATACAGGCTCCGATGCTGCAGTCGATGGTGTCGGTTCCCGTCTTTTTGATCATCTCCCGAAGGTTCATAGCCTGTTTCTGTATCTGACGGAAGGGAGTGAAAACCGCAAAGTGATCCCCGCCGAAGTGGGCGGCCGCGCCTTCCGGAAAACACTCTCGGATGCACCTGCCTGCGGCCTGCAGAAAACGGTCTCCGTAGGCAATCCCGTAGCGGATGTTCATGCTCCGGAAGTTGATCAGGTTCACAAATAGAACCGCAAAGGCCGTGCCCCGATGCTCTTTTCGCTGTGACGCAAGAACCGCGAAGAAGGCGTGCATCTCCAGAAGATTTGTCATCGGATCCAGTTCCGGTATGTTCGCGTTCCTTTTTGTGACGGCAAACAGATCCATCGTAAAGTCGACGATCCAGACATGACCGTCCGCGCCCTTATGCGAACGCGCGATCGTATGGATCAGGCGCCGGTTCCCTTTTGCTGTGACAAGACTGAAGTCAAAGGACTCTGTGGAACCGATATTCCTGCCAAGTCTCAGATAGGCCGACCGCACCCGTATCACGTCTCTCGGATCCACGAAATTCCAGAACGAGCCGCTGCAGGCCGAAACAGCCTCCTCCATAGAGGACACCTCCAGCATCTCCAGACCTTTCTGATTCGCATAAACAGGAAGACGCTCGTTCTGATCCAGCCGGAATGCGTAAACCGCGCCCGGGACCGAATTCAATATTTCCATCTGCATAACAGCGGGAAGCCTGTCCTGCTCCATTTTCAGATACTCCTTTCTCCCGGCTGTTTAAAAAATCTCCGAAGTAAGCGGATCTACCTTCCGCTGCCAGTCCGTTTCTGAGGCTGCGGCAGTTTCGTCACATCTATACCTTCCAGTTCCAGCAGCGCCTTTTTCCTCATGAGTCCTCCGCCGTACCCGGTCAGACTCCCGTCCGCGCCGACGACGCGGTGGCACGGCACAATGATTCCGATCGGATTATGACCCACTGCCCCGCCTACGGCCTGCGCCGACATTCTCTCAAGGCCCCGCTCCTTTGCGATCCGTCCGGCGATCCAGCCGTATGTGACCGTCCTTCCGTACGGAATCTCGCACAGAATCTCGCCGACACGATTGCGAAACGCGGAACCGACCAGATGCATTCTGGGAAAAAAGCCCGGATCGTGTCCCGTAAAATAGATGGCAAGCCATTCCTTTGTCCGTTCAAAGTATTCCGTTTCGCGCGGAACCGCCTTCTCGCTCAGGCCCAATCCGACATACCGGCTGCCTTCCTGAAACCAAAGGCCTGTCAGCCCCTCTTCATCCCCTGCGAGCAGAATCCTTCCCAAGGGAGATTCGTATTGATCCGTATAAATCACGGTGCGCCTCCTGCTCTGTATGATTGCCATTGTCACTTTACATAAACCTGGCCGTCAGACTTTCCGGGCTCTGCCTGATTTCATCAGGAGTGCCGCACGCAATGATCCGGCCGCCTTCCTTTCCGCCGCCCGGTCCCATATCAATGATATAATCGGCATTCTTTATGACGTCAAGATCATGCTCAATGACGACGACAGTCGCCCCATGATCGATCAAAGTCTGAAAAACACGCAGCAGCGTCCTCACATCCTGCGGATGCAGGCCGATCGTCGGTTCATCGAAAACAAACACGGAATCGCTCTGGCCTTTCCCCATCTCACTGGCAAGCTTCAGCCGCTGCGCCTCACCGCCGGAAAGCCCCGGTGTTTCCTCGCCGAGCGTCAGATAGCCGAGTCCCAGATCGTGCAGCACCTGAAGGCGCTGCTGCAGCAGTCTGAGTCCGCCGAGTGCATGCAGAACCTGATCCACACTCATATTCATAAGTTCCGGCAGGCTGTACTCCTTCCCGTCCTTCGCTCTGCGGCGGATGTCAAAAGCCTCCCGGCTGTACCGGGAGCCCCTGCAGTCCGGACATGGAATCTTTACATCCGGCAGAAACTGGACATCCAGAGAGATTTCTCCCGTCCCGTCGCAGGTCGGGCAGCGGAGTTTTCCGGTATTATAGGAGAAATCCCCCGCCTTGCAGGAGTGCGCCTTCGCGTCCGCTGTTTTTGCGTAAACTTTTCTGAGTTCATCATGGACATTGGCATATGTCGCCACAGTTGAACGCACATTGATGCCGATTGGCGTCGCATCGATCAGTTTGACCTGCGTAATGCCTTCCGCTTCAATGTTTTTCACATGTCCCGGCAGCTTCTGCCCGCTGATTTCAGCCCTGAGCGCCGGAATCAGGCTTTCGAGCACCATCGTTGTCTTACCGGATCCGGAGACCCCCGTCACCACGGTGAGCCGCCCCATCGGGATCCGCACATCCAGCGGATGCACGGTGTGAATCAACCCTGTCTCAAGATGAATGAAACCTCTTTCAAACATGGCGTCCGGCTGCGCAGCCGGACGGATCCTTGACTCATACTGATCGGAAAGGTACGGTCCGATGACAGATTCCGGATTCTTTGAAACGTCCTCGATCCTTCCCTCGGAAATAACCGTCCCTCCGTCCGCTCCGGCTCCCTTCCCCATCTCGATCATCCAGTCGGCATGCTTCAAAACCTGCGTGTCATGATCGACAAGCACCACAGAGTTACCGTCCGCCCGCAGATCGTCTATCACGCCGGTCAGTCCCTTGAGATTATAAGGATGCAGGCCGATAGACGGCTCATCGAGAACATACAGTACCCCTGTCGTTCGGTTGCGGACTGCCCTTGCGAGCTGTACACGCTGCCGTTCGCCGGTCGAGAGTGTCGAGGCCGCCCGGTCAAGCGACAGATATCCAAGCCCCAGATCCATCAGCCGCTTCGAGACGTCCATAAAGGATTCGCATATATTTTCCGCCATGGGACGCATTTCTTCCGGAAGAGATGCCGGAACACCCTGTACCCAGGGGATCAGTTCCGAGAGTGTCATAGCGGCCGCCTCATCCAGCCCGATTCCCCGCAGCCGCGGCGCACGGGCGGCTTCTGACAGTCTTGAGCCACGACAGTCCGGACAGACATCCTCCTCCAGATACTTTTCAAGCCGCTTCATTCCCTTCTCATCTCTGACCTTGGCAAGGGAATTTTTCACGGAGTTGACCGCGCTGTAATAATTGAAGTCCATCTCCGCAGGTTCCAGTGTGTTCGGATTAACATAATGAATATGGTGCTTCTTCAACTCGCCGTGGTAGACAATCTCCTTCTCCTCCGGCGTCAGATCACGGAACGGCACGTCCGTCCGCACCCCCATCGTGCGTACGATATCCTTCATCAGCGACCACATCAGCGTCCCCCAGACAACGACCGCGCCCTCGTCGATTGTCTTTGAATCATCCGGCACCAGCGCTGCCTCATTCACGTTCCGGACGACTCCTGTTCCGCCGCAGGTCGGACAGGCGCCGGTACTGTTGAAGGCAAGCTCCTCCGCTCCGGGTCCGTAGAATTTCTCCCCGCAGACCGGACAGGTCATTTCCTGCATAGCTGCAACGGAAAGAGACGGCGGGCAGTAATGCCCGTTCGGACAGCGGTGGCTCGCGAGCCGGGAAAACATAAGCCGCAGACTGTTCAAAAGCTCCGAAAGCGTCCCGAACGTGCTGCGAATGCCGGGAACACCCGGGCGCTGGCGCAGCGCAAGCGCCGCCGGCACATATCGGACATCCGCCACGTCCGCCCGCTCCGCCTGCGTCATCCTCCGGCGCGTGTAGGTAGACAGCGATTCAAGGTATCTGCGGGATCCCTCCGCGTACAGCGCACCCAGTGCAAGTGAAGATTTCCCTGACCCGGAAACCCCGGCAATCGCAACGATCTCATGAAGCGGGACATCCACATCTATGTTTTTCAGGTTGTGAACCTTTGCGCCGCGTACCTCGATGCAACCCGGCAGCATTTTTCTTTTTTTATCTTCAGTCGGCATACCTGCTCCTTCTCGTCTGCGTGAAATAAGCTATTCGTCCCTGCGCATCGCAATTTCTTTTCAGACATTTTAGATACAGGCGCAGACTTGTGAGCTGCAACGCGGAGCCATTCAACTCCTGTCGCAGCGTTCGCATTCTTAATTGCCAAAACAGCATCGTCTTTCTACATGTTGCAGATGAGGAAATATCCTCCCTGCTTCAGAACCTTAGCCATCTGCACAAAGCATCTTTCAAGCCCCTGCCAAAAGTAGATGGTCCCAAAGGCAGTGGCGAGTTCGAAACGATTTGCCGCAAACCGCAGCTCCGGCACATCGCGCTGCTGCACTTTGCAGCGTCCGCTGCCTATTATAGCCTTGTTAATATTTCTTTGCTTTTTCAACGGAAAGCGGCGAATAGTCAATCATATCTGATTGAAATAATTCTTTAAAAGTCCCACTGCATTCTTCCCTTATCGCATGCCCTGAAAGCTCATTTCACTTTCTTCCGCGAAGAATGGCTGATCCCTGCAGCATATATCCTCTTGATTCTTTTGAACGAATATCTCATCGCGCCCAATCATTGCTTCTTTGCCTTTGCAGGCTGCTTTATCTCTATGATCAATCTTCCCATGGTTTTTCGGGCTTTCCCGAAAGCGACGGGTCAACGTAAGCGTATCTCTCCGGTTTTTTTCCGATTTTTCTGAAATAAGCCTTGATGTCTTTCTCGTGTCCGATATCATTCGGCTCATAGATTTGTTCTTCACGGATCTCATCGGGAAGATACTGCTGCTCCACCCAGTGATTCGGATAGTTATGCGCATACTTGTAACCGACACCACGACCAAGCTTTTTTGCCCCTTTATAGCTGGAGTCCTGCAGGTAGGATGGAATCGGCAGATTTCCCGTCTTCCGGACCAGCGACAATGCTTTTTCAATGCCGAGATAAGCAGAATTGGATTTTGGAGCGGAAGCAATATAGGAGGCCGCCTGCGCCAAAATGATTCTGCCCTCCGGCATACCAACGCGCTCCACGCCGATTGCCGCCGATGCTGCAACACAGATAGCCATCGGGTCGGCATTGCCGACTTCTTCCGATGCAGCTACCAGCATTCTGCGCGCAATGTACTTCACGTCCTCTCCCGCTTCCAGCATGCGGGCCAGATAATAAAGAGCCGCATCCGGATCGGAACCGCACATGGACTCAATAAAAGCAGCGATCGTATCGTAGTGATTGTCCCCGGTCTTATCGTAACGGATTGCCTTCTTTTGTATACATTCCTCTGCCACCTCCAGTGTGACATGGATCTTTCCATCGCTTCCAGGGTCTGTGGTAAGAACGGCGAGTTCTATGGCGTTTAGCGCGGCGCGGGCATCCCCATCCGCGATATCGGCAAGAAATTCTGCCGCCTCCTCCGTGATAACTGCGTTGTATGGTTTTACTCCTCTGTCGGAATGGAAGGCCCGGTGGATCAACGTAAGAATATTTTCCTTCGACAGCGGCTTCAGTTCAAAAATTCTCGATCTTGAAAGAAGCGCACCATTCACTTCAAAATACGGATTCTCTGTTGTCGCGCCGATCAAAATCACCGTGCCGTCTTCTACATATGGCAGCAAATAGTCCTGCTGTGCCTTATTGAACCGATGGATTTCATCAATAAAAAGAATTGTTTTTCTTCCGTAACCGCCCAGATTCTCCTTAGCTCTTGCAACAACCTCCTCAAGATCTTTCTTTCCTGCAATCGTTGCGTTCACCTGGTGGAAATCAGCGGATGTCGTACCGGCGATCACACGTGCGAGGGTTGTTTTCCCCACACCGGGCGGTCCATAAAAGATAACCGAACTGATCCGGTCTGCTTTAATCGCACGGTAAAGAAGCTTGTCCTTCCCGATAATACTCTCCTGGCCAACCACTTCATCCAAAGTCTGCGGACGCATCCTGGCAGCAAGGGGAGCTTCCTTGTCTTTTCGGCTTTCTGCCGCATATTCAAAAAGATCCATCTTCTGTCCCACCGTTCCTTACCTGGCTTCTGTATCACTATACAGCTCTTTATCATACTTAAAACCCCAGTTCATGATCGCATAGAATACCGGGAGCAGGTCTCTACCCATTTCTGTCAGGGAATACTCCACATGCGGTGGAATCTCGTTGAATTGGTTTCTGGCGATCAGACCATCGTCTTCAAGTTCCCGGAGTCCCTTGGTGAGCATCGTATTTGTAATACCCGGAAGGTCTTTCTTCAGTTGTCCGAACCGGACTGTGTCATAGATGCACATCTCATACATGAGCTGTGATTTCCACCTGCCCTGCAGCATCACAAGAAGAGGAGTGACTGGGCAATGCCCGTCCTCCGTTACAATTCCACTTTTAATATTCTCCAGGTACTCAGGATAGGTCATGTATTCTTCCGGACTTCTCTTTTTTTCTGTCATGACACTTTCTCTCAGAACTGATCCGCCCACTTTGTCAAATCTTCTACAGGCATATCTCTCCGATAAATTCTCTGTCTATCCCCTTTTGGAAAATATGCCACTGATTTATCGCTCATCATCCGTACCCTGTACTACTACCTTGCTTCTTCAGGATATATAAGATATCATATCCAGATTATCGATCAAGTACGCATTTTTTTCTTACATAGTATCTTGTGTGATACCATTTAAAAATCCTGGCATTAACGAAATGTCCGCTCTTTACTTCGATTATCAAACGGCTTCCAAGATGTCAAAACTACACTCACGTATATCTGAAAAAGCAACAGAAAATAAAGATAAATGGCAAACAGCGTCCTTTGTGCTCAACCCTATTCACCCTAAACCTGATCGGCCTGCGATCAATCTATTTCTCATGTTCTTCTGATTTCGACTCACAGTTTTATCAGAGATTGTTGCTTCAATAATCTGTACTAGTGCGGTATTTACATAGTTCCTGCCCTATCCGATAGGCATTCTCCAAATCCTTAGGGAAATTCTTTTCATGTGCTAATTTCTTTTTGCTTTCATCAAAGCTTGCCATATTGAACTTCGAATAATCCGATACCTGCAAGGTATCGTAGCAAGGATACAGGATCACCTTATCCCCCAGCATTTCCCATTCTTTGGCATACTCCTCAAATTTTGCTTTATATAGACGATCATAGAACTCTTTTGTAGCGTTCATGCTGACGAACAACCCGACGTTTACTTTTCCATTAAAGTAATTGCTGTAATCGTCATAGGACAGCGAACAGAAATGCAG
>OCTW011575450.1_pt1 | contig 11513 bp, 8 predicted proteins | sample 1539671 | NCBI WGS metagenome assembly OCTW01 (sample SAMN02144230, study PRJEB22623) | gut metagenome | biome: sheep rumen | host: Ovis aries | place: New Zealand | reverse complement strand
CGCGAATCCGGGATCTCATACTACAGTACCCGCCATATTTTCTATTTTTTCTACAGATGTCTGCCCAGGCGCTCGAGGAAGACGTCCTCCAGGGTCGTCGCCCGCAGGGCTGCGCCGGTACCGGCCTCCTGCAGGCAGCGGATGGCCTCGTCCCTGTCCCGGAAAAAACGGCTGGAGGTCGTCTCCTGCGTGATCTCATCCACCGCGAACCGGCCCAGCCCGTCGATCAGGTCCTGCGGGGAGGCGACGGCGTCGATCCGGCCGCGGTCCATCAGGGCCACCCGGTCGCACAGGGTCTGGGCCTCCTCCATGTAGTGGGTGGTCAAAAGGACCGTCATCCCCCGGCTCTGGAGCCGGCGCAGCAGAGTCCAGGTCTGGCGGCGGGCCAGGGCGTCCATGCCCGCTGTCGGCTCGTCCAGGAGCAGGATGTCCGGGTCGGTCATGATGGCGCGGCAGATCATCAGCTTGCGCTTCATCCCTCCGGAGAGGTGGCGCACGGTGCGCCGCCGGTATTCCAGAAGTCCCGTGAAATCCAGCAGCTCCTCCGTCTTAGCCCGGATCTGCGCCCGTTTCATGAAATAGAGCCTTCCCTGGTACTCCATGACCTCCTCCATGGTCATGTCCTGACGCATGGAGTACTCCTGCGTGATGACGCTCAGCCGCCTCTTCTGGGCATGCGCGCGCCGGTCCAGAACGTTTCCGTCCAGCAGGATCCGGCCTTCGGTGGGCAGAAGCACGGTCGACAGCATGCTGATCGTGGTCGTCTTGCCCGCCCCGTTGGGGCCCAGGAGCCCAAAAAACTCCCCGTCCCGGATGGTCAGGTCGATATGATCCACCGCGGTGAAGTCCCCGAATTTTTTCGTCAGTCCCTGTATCTCGATCATGTTTCTTTTCGAATCCTGTTGTATTTTCCCTGGCAGCTTTCCTCCGGCTGGCCCTGCGTAGTCCGGCGCAAGGTGCGCAGAATTGCCGCCGCTGTCAGTTGTCCCGGTCCTTCTTTTCCTTTGCGATCACCAGTGAAAAATAACCGGCGTCGTCCGGGATCTCCTGCGCGCTGCGGTAGATCTTTTCATTTTCCATGCCGCAGTTCTCCACGCAGCTGACCTCCCGGCCGCTGGCGATCAGAAGTTCCTTGGTCTCCCGCATATGGCTGGCGGATTTCATGAGGACATAGGTCCCCGGAAGGTCCAGGGGCTCATCGGTCCTGTGGGAGGCCGGGATCACATGCAGGGGCTCGTTCCACTCGGTGAGGGAGATCCCCAGGCGGGCCGCCGCCGCGCAGAAGGAGGTGATGCCGCTGACCAGCTCCACCTCGTATCCGTCCTCCTCCATGATATGCTGAAGATAGCTGAATGTACAGTAGACCGTGGAATCCCCCAGGGTCAGGTAGACCACATTCTGTCCCCTGTCCAGGTATTTCTCCAGGAGTCCGGCCCCTGCCCGGTGCCGGTCTGCGATCGTCTCCCGGTCCCTGATCATGGGCATGTAGACGGGCACCAGGGTTTTCTCCGCGATTTCAGGGACCGCTCCCCTCGCGATCTGGTAGGCGACAGACTCCTCCGCCGACTTTCCCGGGAAGGCGATCACATCGCTTTCCCTGATCAGGCGGACCGCCTTCAGGGTCATCAGCTCCGGGTCTCCGGGACCCACCCCGACGCCGTATATTTTTCCTCTCATCTTTTGAAAAATTCCTTTCATTGCAAGGTATCTGCAGGGTGCAGTGTTTTTCTTCCGTTCACCCATCAAAGTACTGGCAGCTTTCCTCTCATATGCTCTGCTCATCCGTGTGTCGGACGGATTCAGAAGCTTCTATAGCATGTTCCGCAAACAGCTCCTGAACCTCCTCCCACTCGCCGATTCCCTGCAGGGCGGTCTCCACCTGGAGTCCCCTCTGTATAAAGAGGTTCTTCCAGGAGTCCTCTTCCTCTCCCGCCAGGTCATGGACCGCATGGTCGCCGGCGACGATCATCAGGGGCGCCAGGACCACTCCGCGGATCTCCGGCCGGCAGACAAGCGGCAGGATGTCCTCAATGCGGGGCTCTCCCTCCACGGTCGCAATATAATGATCGTCCATGCCTTTTTCGCGCAGGGTTTCCTGAAGAATGCGGTAGACCGCGTTCGCGTCCCCGCCCGCGAAGAGGTCCGGCTGCCCGGGTAGCCTTTTCGCCTTTTCCGGGTCTGTTCCGTGCCCCATCATGACGACGGCGGATGTACCCGTGATCCCTTTTGCGGCCGGTATATGGCGTCCGATGGCCTCTGCCATGACTTCACAGTCCCTCCGTCCCGCCAGAAGCGGCTTTCCCACCGCCAGGCGGTCAAAAGAGGATTTGTATTTTTCCACAGTCTCCATGAGCCGCAGATGCTCCTGCCCGTGCATGAGGTACAGGGGCTGGACGACCATGTCCCGCACGCCGTCCTCCAGCGCCCTCTCCAGTGCCTCCTGCGGGCTGTCCACCCTGAGGCCGTCGCGCTCAAGCAGCTTTTTCCGGATCATGCGGCTGGTAAAGGACCTGCGCACCTCCCGGTCCGGGAAGCGGTCTGCCAGCTTCCGTTCGATGGCGCCGATCGTCCTCTCGCGCGTCTGCGCAAAAGTGGTGCCGAAGCTCACCGCCAGAAGCGCTTTTTCACTTTTTCCGACCATGCCGCTCGTCAGAGCGGCAACGCGAGGAGAAAGCCCGGGACGGGTTTCTCCGATGCGATCACAGGTGCCTGGGCCCGCGGCACAGGCACCGGAGTGAAAAATCTTGTATCGACAAGATTTTTCACTCTTCATATTCGTTTTCTTTTCCATGATTCTGTGTGCCTTTTGTCTCTGGGAGATCCACTGGGAAACCACCAGGGACGTATCTCACCGGTTCTTTTTGAGCCTGGAGGAAACCTCCGGCAGACCTTCAGGAAACCATGCGGGAAGCCATGTGGGACGTATCAAACCGGCTCTATTTGAACCAAAGCTATGTGGGATGTATCTCTCCGTTTTTTTGTACCGGGGAGATGCGCCCCCGGTGGATCCTCCCTGTTGGATCCGGGTGGATCGGGTTTTTGAGTCGGGGAGATACGCCCCTGTTGACTCACTGTTGACTCACAGGAGCAGTCCCGCCGCTGCCAGCGCCAGGATCCCCGCAGCGAACATCAGGACCGTCGTCCTGTTCATGAGGCGGACGGCGCGGGTGATGTCCTCCGGTTCCACCGGTCTGCCCCCGTCGCCGATCTCCGCCTTGTGGTGGACCTCGCCGAAATACCAGGTGTCACCCAGGAGGCACAGGTGCAGGGCGCCGGCACAGACGGACTCGGTCTGGGCGGAATTGGGACTTGGGCTCTGACGCCGGTCCCTGCGCCAGATCCGGAAGGCGGCCGCGCCGTCCGGGATGCGGACCGGAACCGCTTTTCCCTCCGCAGCGGCTCCGCCGCCCATGCCCTGTTGAAGGGTCTGTACAGTTTCTTTTCCCGGCAGGAAGCAGGTCAGGATCATGCACAGGGCTGTCAGCCTGGAGGGGATATAATTCATGACATCGTCAAGCCGGGCCGCAGCGGTCCCGAAATACCTGTAGCGGTCATTTTTGTAGCCTGTCATGGAGTCCATGGTATTGACAGCCTTGTAAAAAATACCGCCCGCGCCCCCGAGGAGGATCATGTAAAAAAGTGGTGCCGTCACGCCGTCAGAGGTGTTCTCCGCCACGGTCTCCACAGCAGCCTTGGCGATCCCCTCCGCATCCAGACGGTCTGTGTCGCGCCCCACGATCATGGAGACCGCATGCCGCGCGCCCTCGATATCGCCCTTCCGCAGGGGATCGCGGACGGCAAAGCCCGCCTCTCCCAGGCTGCGCAGGGCCAGCAGGCGGCCGCAGAGAATTCCCTCTGCGGCAATCCCCAGAAAAGGGTGCACCTTCCCGCAGATCCGCAGGATCAGGACAACGACGCCCGTGCAGATGGCCAGCACCAGCAGGACCATCAGGCCGCCGGCGGTGCGTTCGCGGATTTTGCGGACATCATCCATACGGGCTGTCGTCGTGCTTTCCGCAGAACAGGTGTCTTTTTTGTCATGCCGGTCAGGCGTGGAGGCGGCATCCTGCACTCCGGATGCAGATCCGGTGCCGGGAGCTTCCTGTTTTCTTCCGGCGTCTTCTGCTTTTGCAAGCACGGGCACACCGAACAGAGCGCGCAGGATCTTTTCCAGCCAGCTGATCAGGACGCCCACCCCTTGGACCGGGTGCCAGAGCCAGTGCGGGTCGCCGATCAGCAGGTCCACTGCCGCCGCGATCACCAGGACCCATATTCTGTTTTGTATCATCTGTGGCAGTGTAAGGTTCATCATCTGTTCAGCTTCCGGTTACTGTTTTCGGATTCCGGTTTTGTTCTGTCATTCATCATCGCCAACCGTCACCGATCGCAAAGATCTGCTTTCGTATTTCTCAGCGCCGTATTTCCTGCAGCGCCCGACAAAGGCAGCGGCGAAGTCCGGGTCAGACCGGTAGTAGAGGTGGGGGAAGCCCGCCATGATATTGCCCTGTACGACCATGCAGTCCCAGGAGCGCCTGCGACCCGGTCTGCGCGCCGTGCAGGTATCTCCGTTTTCCGTGGAGTCAAAATAATGGAACTCATGTCCCCGGATGTGATGGCCGCCGGCCAGGTAGCCGGTGTTTCCATCCTTTTCCGTGGTTTCACAGGTTTCCCTGTTTTCCAGCTCAATATATCCGAAGCGGACCAGGCGGTCCGTCATGCGGCAGGTGCCGGGCAGGATCCCGCACATGGGAAGGGACTCTGCATTTTTCAAGTTGTCCGGCAGGCCTTTCAGCAGCAGTTTTTCCTGCAGATACATGAAGCCGCCGCACTCCGCGAGAATCGGCATGCCCTGCGCGGCGCGCGCCCGGATGGATTCCTTCATGGACGCATTGCGCGCGAGCGCCGGCGCGTGCAGCTCCGGATAGCCGCCGCCCAGCAGCAGTCCCTCCGCCTCCGGCAGGGTTTTGTCATGAATCGGGGAAAAGAAGACCAGGTCTGCGCCGCACTCCCGCAGCAGCTCCAGGTTGTCCTCGTAATAGAAGTTAAAAGCCTCGTCCCTGGCGACCGCGATGCGGGGAGAAGGGCTCTGCACAGGGCCTTTTTTCCAGGTCATACCGGCGCCGGCGCGCGGGTCTTCTTTTCCGGTCTGCCCAGGGTTCGCACCGGCATCCGCCTGCGCGCGAGCGCTCTGCTTCGCAGCTTCCGCGTCTCCCTCACTGCCTTCTGCGGATATGATTGATGCCACCGGCAGGGGCGGGGCACTGCGGGCCAGGTCCAGCAGGACCTCTTTGTCAATCGTCTTCTCCATGACATCCGCCAGACGGTCGACCTGGGCCTGCAGGTCCTCGATCTCCTCCGGCTGCAGCAGGCCCAGATGCCTGCTCTCCCAGGAGATATCGTCGAGCTGCGGAAGGTAGCCGATGACCCGCAGATCTGTGTCCGCCTCGATCCACGCCTTCATCATGGGAAACATGCCGGCGGAGATCCGGTTCAGGATGACGCCCCGGATCCGCGACCTGTCATTGTCTGTCCTGCCGGCGCTCTCAGCGGCAGGTCTCCTCCTGCAGGACCCTTCGGACGGAAATCCACTGTCCGCCCCCTGTGCCCGTGTGCCCTGCTTATCGCATCTGTCCGCAGGCCCCACGGACGCCGGGTAGCCGGCAAAGCCCTTGAGAAGCGGAACGATGGACCGGCTCATGCCCCTGGCATTGACGACCAGGACGACCGGTGTCTGAGTCCGGCAGGCCAGGTCCCAGGAGGAGGCCTCCATACCGGAAGCACCCGTGCCGTCAAAATACCCCATGACGCCCTCGATCACAGCCATGTCCGCGTCGTGCAGACGCATAGCCCGGGCCAGGATATCAGGTGTGGCGTTTAATGCAGTGTCCTCTGATGAAGACCGGATCTCAGCCGGATCTGCAGTCCTTTGATCGTCTCCCGGCGAAAAAAAGGTGTCCAGGTTTCGGGAGGGAATCCCCAGCACCTGCCGGTGGAACATGGGATCGATGTAATCCGGTCCGCACTTAAAGGCAGCCGGGCGCAGACCGCCGCGCTGCAGAAGTCGCAGCAGGCCGCAGGTGATCAGGGTCTTGCCGCTCCCGCTCGAAGGCGCGGCCAGCATGATGCGGGAATTCCGGGAAATCCGGCCAGGCGGATTCGCAGGGAGATCACCGGCTTTCATATCCTCTCCGCGGGCAAAATCCAGCTCCAGGCTCCCTGTCTCCACGTCAAAATGTCCCAGCGAGGGATCCAGGTCATAGAGCCGGCGCACGGTTTCGTTGTCCAGCACCTCCGCCGGCTTTCCGCAGGCAAAGATTCTGTCCCCGCGCACACAGATCACGCGGTCCGAGATCTTCATGGCCAGGTCAATCTCATGCAGGGACATCACAACTGTGATTCCCTGTTCGCGCGACATCCTGTAGAGGATGGAAAGAAGCTCCAGCTTGTGGCGGATATCCAGATAGGAGGTCGGCTCGTCGAGAACGATGATCTCCGGGTCCTGGCAGATGGCGCGGGCCAGCAGGATCCGCTGGCGCTCGCCGTCGCTCACCGCGTCAAAGGGCCGGTCCGCAAGGTGGCGCGCATGCACGGCATCCAGGGCTTCATCCACCTTCTGTTCGTCCTCCTCCGACAGGATACCCAGCCGGCCTGTGTATGGATAGCGGCCCATCGCCGTAATATCCCGGCAGGTCATCAGCTCCGCCTGAAGGCGGCCTGTCAGGACGACCGCCATCCGCTCCGCCAGCTCCACCGGCGTGAAGCGGTCCAGTTTTTTCAGGCTCTTCGGATTTTCCGGAGACTCCTGCTTTTTCCGGAGCTCCGATTTTTCCGAGTGACCTGTTTTTTTCAAAGTCTCGCCCGTTGAAGCTGCAGCCGCCGCATCTCCCTCAAATTGAGATTGAATCTGTGAAGTCCCCTGCGGGATCCCTGCTCCCCCTGCATCCAGCAGAATCTCGCCGCCGACCGGGGTCAGCTGGCGTGTGATGCTTTTGAGGATCGTGGATTTGCCGGATCCGTTGGGGCCGACCAGGGTGATGATCTCACCTCTCCGGACCCCGATCTCGATCCCGCTGATCAGTGCCCGTCCGTTGTAACCGACAGCCAGCTGATGCAGTTGTAAGTGTGTGAAATGTGTATCCTGCACGTTCCGCCGTTCCTTTCTTTCCGGAAATATACCGCTCGCCGGAGCCCCCGTCTGCCGGGACGACCACTCTTACCTCCCATGCCGCTCGCAAGAGCGGCAGCACTTGCTCCGCATGTGCATAAAGCGTTTCCGCCTCCGCGAAAACAGTGAAGGCGCACAAGGTGTCCGGACCGTTCTGCGCCGCAAACATCCGTGAATATATGCCTGCGCCGGCAATCGTTCTTTACTGCCTGCTCCCGTTTTTTCTGATCAGCATAAAGATCACGATCGGCGCGCCGAAGACAGAGGTGACGGTGCTGATGTTAAGTTCGGTCGGCGCAAAGGCCATGCGGGCGACCAGGTCGCTGAACATGCAGAAGACAGCGCCCCCCAGGAAGGCAGCCGGGATCACGACCAGGGGCTTCGAGGTCCCCAGGGCTCTTTTGACCAGAAAAGGCACGGCGATGCCGACAAAGGAGACAGGGCCCGCGAAGGCCGTGACGCAGGCGGACAGGATCCCCGACAGGAGGATCAGCTCCATGCGGAAGCGCCTCACATTGACGCCCATGCTCTGGGCGTAGGCCTCTCCCATCTGGTAGGCGCCGATCGGCTTGGCCAGCAGAAAGACGCAGACAAAGGCAATGCCCACGATGAGGGCGGCCGTGCCCGTGCTGCTCCAGTCCGCACCGGAGAAGCTGCCCTGGGACCAGCCGTGGAGGTTGACGATGTCGGAGTCCTCCGCGAAGGTCACCAGAAATTCCGTCACGGCGCTGCAGATATAGCCGATCATGATGCCCGCCACCAGCAGGCCCGCCATGTGGCGGATCGAGCGCGAAACGATCAGGATGAAGCCCGTCGAGGCCATGGCCCCCGCAAAGGCAGCCAGGATCAGAGCCCAGGAGGACGCCGCGCCGAAGCGGTCGATCATGACGATCATCACGACCGCGACGCACATCTTGGCGCCGGAGGAGATACCCAGCACGAAGGGACCCGCGATCGGGTTGCCGAAAAAGGTCTGCAGCAGAAATCCCGACAGGGCCAGGGCCCCGCCCAGGAGCGCCGCCTGCAGGATCCGCGGCATGCGGATCTTCCAGATGATGCTGACCTCCCTGGCTTCTCCCGTCCTCAAAAACAGGATCCTGAGGATCCTGTCGACGGGGATTGATACACTGCCCGTATTAATATTCAAAATAATCATGACCGCAAAGGCAGCGGCCAGGGCCGCAAAGACCGCCGCATAGCGCGCCCGTCTGCCGGCCCTGGCGCCGGCTGCTCCGGATCTTATGTTGTTCTCATTCATTTCGCTGTTTTCGTAATTCCATTTTTACACATTCCGGCTATGCTGCTCATCAGAGTGGCAGCCTTCTGAAACAATCGCATTTAAAAGTCTTTCATGTAAGGACTTTTTTAAACAGGCGCTTCCTCTTATAGGTCATGCTATTTGTGACGCCTCGAAGCGCAAATACGAGAGCATTAAATCGTATCAACCGTATTTTCTGCTCTTATACATCCTTTTTTCGCAGAGTCCGCAGGGGCGTGATGGTCCCGTCCTCTTCCACAAAGGAAATAATCTCCAGCTGGCCCCGCAGATTTCTGCGGAAATCCGCCAGATATTCCGCGCGCAGCTTTTTCTGCTCCGCCTTCTCCTCCTCCGTCAGGCCGATGCTCTTCTGCTTGTGGGCCAGCTCGTTGATCCTGTCGAGTCTCTTCTGATGATCCATGTTTTTCTCCTGAATGTAAATCTGTCTGTATATATCTGTGTTTGTCTGTGTATGCCTGTGTATACCTGTCCGGGTATGTCCTGAGCATGTCTGGAACATGTCCGGTCTCACAGACACGTCCTGTTTTGCACAGTTTACAAAGCATGGCTGTACGTCTGCGCTTCTGCGTAGCTGCGCGCCTATGATTACTTTACTTTTTCAAGAAATACCATGCCCGCCGGATCCTCGTCCGTCAGCATCCGGTGGATGTCGGTGATCATCTGCGCCGCGATGTCCGGGGACTGGTAGAGGCTTTTTTTCACCTGCCAGACATGGCCGTCCTGCACTGCTTTGAAGTCGGCCAGCAGGGACGACCTGCCGCACAGGTCCTTGATGCTGCTGACGGGGCTCTCGATGGTCGCGTTGTAGATGAGGTAGTCCGCGTCGCCGGCTGTGCTGTAGAAATCCTCCATGGACAGGCGGACCGAGGCGCTGTTCCCGCTCTCATTCAGAAGGTCCCGGAAGGCGTAGTCCCCGCCGGCCAGCTCGATCATGCGGGGGATGTAGTCGTCCGTCGCGCGCACGATCACGTTACCGTTGGACGAGATGGAAAAGAAGGCCACCCGCGCACCGGTATCTGTATAGGTTTTTGCCTCGTCGAACTTTTTTTTCTGGTCTTCAAAAAAGGCGTCCGCCTCTTTCTCATGGCCGGTCAGGACCCCGTACAGTCGGACCCACTCGGTCCTGCCCAGGGGATGGCTCTCTGTGCTGGATGTGTCGATAAAGACCGGGATCCCCAGCTCCTCCAGCTTCTCCTTGACCTCCGGCGTGTGGAGGATCATCATGGATTCCACCGCCAGGCTGCAGTCGGAGGAGGCCAGAAGCTCATAGTCCGGCGCGCTGTATTTGCCGGCATAGACCATGCTGCCGTTTTTCAGCGCCTCCTTCGGGCCGTCGATGTACCAGCCGTCCTCTTTGGTCCCGGTGAGCTTCACCTGATCGAGCGCGCCCGCCGCGTCAAAGAGGGCCATGGAGGAGGTCGCTGCCACGTAGAGGTTATCCAGCGGCGCCTGCAGGACCGTAATGCCGGCGGGGAGGCTCTTGAGGATGGCATCCTGTCCGGCAGCTATCTTCTGGCCGGATGTCTTTTTTCCGGTGGTCTCTTTGCCCTTTTTTCCGGCATTTTGATCAGCGTCCTGCTGCGGCAGGAGCAGGTACTGCCCGCTGTTGTGAACGTCGATCAGGCGGTATTCGGCACCGGAATCCTCTGCCCGGTAGGTGTAGATGTCAAAAGCCTCCGCGTAGGCCGTGTCCATGGCCGACACATAGGTCAGGCCCGGCAGTTCAGGGGGCGCAGTGTCCGCGCCGGCATCCGGGGAGGTCTTCCCGCCGGCCTTCCCCCCGGCCATTTCGAGCTCCTCCAGCTCTTCCGCTGACTCTTCCGTTTCACCTTCAGATTCAGCTGCGGCTTTCTTTGCTTCTGTCCCTTCGGCCGCTTTTTCTGTTCCCGCCTGTGCAGCGCCGCTATCAATTTTAGTATCTGCGGCCCCGCCCTCTGTCTTTGTCTCTGCCGCGCCGTTCTCCGTCAGGCTGACAAGGATCGTATATTCGATCTCATGGGGCTCCGACATGGCCGTCGTCAGGCCGCTGATGGTCATCTTCTCATCCAGCCGGACCGGGATCCGGAACACCGAGTTCTCGCGGTCTTCTTTGTCCGCGTTTTCAGGGTCATACTGCGCGCCGTCCACCTTCACCCAGTCGTAGTGGGGGCTGCTGAACTCGATCAGGGCCTGCGCGGCTCCGTCCGCGACCGTGACCTCCGGACAGGTGATCTGCACCTTGCCCGTACCGCCCTCAGCGGTAAAGAAAGCGGGTTCATAGGTGCCGTCCTGAACAGGACCGGCATCCTGTGAAGCGGCGGCTTTCCGGTCTCCGGACAGAGTCCCGTCTGCCCGGGTGCCTGAATCCTCTGCGGCTTCAGCAGTCTGTGCAGCAGAAGCCTCCTGTGTCTCTGCGGTCCGGTTCGCAGAATCCTGCGCAGAGCAGGCGCAGAAGGCTGCGGAGACAAAAGACAAAGATATTAACAGAACTGCGCATCGTTTTTTAAGTTTTCTCATAGGTTTCTCCGATTCGTGCCGTCAGGGACGGTTCTCCCGTCACTTTTGCCAGCGCCGCGGTCACGCCCGTCCGGCTCCGCTTTTTCACAGGACCATCGGGGGATGGGTTCCCGATTCTATTGCCAGCGCCGCGGTCACGCCCGCGCGGCTCCGCTTTTTGAGGATCAGTTCGGCGCCGGCGCCGGCCAGACGCACGGCACTGCGCTCGCAGACACAGTCCACGCCGGTGACGCTCCGCACAAAGCCGGATTCCGTAAAGGTGCCCGGCAGCCGGTTGAGCTGGTCCGCTGTGTAAAAGGTCAGCGGAAGCTTCCATGTCTCCGCGAGTATATGAAGGGCGGGCTCGTCCTTTTTCAGATCGATGGAGGCGATCCCGCACAGTGCTTCAGGAAATATGCCGGTGTCCCGCAGGACTTCTGACACTGTTTCCATGACAGCCTCCGGAGCGATCCCCTTTCTGCATCCGACTCCCAGAGTGACGGTGCGCGGGATCAGGTAGAGGGCATCCGGCCTGTCCGCTTCATCCCTCCTGTGCGAGATGATGATATCGGCTTCTCCGCGTTTTTTCGCCAG
>OCTW011518244.1_pt1 | contig 11514 bp, 9 predicted proteins | sample 1539671 | NCBI WGS metagenome assembly OCTW01 (sample SAMN02144230, study PRJEB22623) | gut metagenome | biome: sheep rumen | host: Ovis aries | place: New Zealand | reverse complement strand
TCAATACCTGTACTTCATTATTTAACGGCTTTTCAGCCGTATATCACGTATCAAGCGATATATCGAACCAGTCGTTCCCGCCGCCGATAAGCCATTCAAGCCCTCTGCGCCTTTCCATAACAACTTCTTCACTGATATCCCCGATGGGCGTTTCGGGATCTAAGCGGTGTTCGACACACGCCCAGTGCAGACGGTAGAAATAGTCTGCCATAGCCAGTATCTCCTCAGCGGGACGCATTTTGCACTGCGCCTTGAAGGCCTGCATGCCATCGCATTTGCTGACCAGCTTTATCGCCCTTTCACAGTCACAGATGTCTTCCGCGCCCTGCAAGTCAGCATCATCTATAAGCCTCAGCGCCCATACCAGCGACCAGTAGCACTCATACTCCCAAGCAACGTTCATAACGGTCTGCGGTTCTGCTATGCCGTCAAAGACCTCTTTCTCAGCAGTATTCAGCGCACTTTTCACGCCGAATTTGTCAAGCATCTCTTCGATGACTTCAAATCCTTCGTCATACTGACCGTTCGATGTGTCTATTGCAAGCTGTATCATCAGCAGTGAAGCCACCGCCTTGCCGCATATCTCATCAAAGCTGCGAATACTTGCTTCTTCCTCAGCAGGCAGCAGCGGCAGCCATTGATTGATCGCAATGCCCTGTTCTTTCAGCTTGTTCTCGCTGATGTTTTTTCTTTCTGATGGTGTCACAAAAACACCTCCTTGTCATATTGCCTAATTTAATTATAAAACATTAGCTTCGGTTTGTCAATTACATATTGATTACATTATTTCGGGTACATTTTGGTGTACATCTTTTGCGGCTTTACATTTGCGGGAAAATGTGGTATACTATCATATATGTAAGGAAAATATATTATCAGACACACAATACTGTGATGTCTGTAAATAATTATGAATTATAAAAGAGGTGTGTATAATGCCGTTCACCCCGAACGCACCGCAGTTTTTGTTTGAGAACTATACACGCAACGATAAGGAATGGTTCAAAGAGAATAAGGATATATACGAAAAGGAAGTCCTGATACCCATGCGTGAGATGATAGAATACCTCACGCCGCTGATGAATGATATCGACCCGCAGATAGTCTGCTCACCGAAAAAGATAAGCCGTATCTATAAAGATGTCAGGCTGATGAAAGACGGCATGTTTTTCAAAAAGTCCATCTGGTTCTCGCTTATGCGCCCTAAAGAGCCATTCGTCAGCAAGCCCGAATTCTTCTTCTGGATAAACCCTGATAATTTCGGCTGGGGCTGTGGGTACTATCATATCCCCACACCTGTTATGGAAAATGTCCGCACTATGATAACATCGGGCGATGAAACAGCCATCAAAGCCATAAAGACATATGATAAGCAGAAAGTTTTCAACCTTGAAGGCGAAATGTACAAGCGCGACAGATTTCCCGCACAGCCCGATAATTACAAGAACTGGCTCAACCGCAAAAATCTTGCAGTGGTGCATGAAAGTGACGACCCCGACATCTTTTTCAGTGATGACCTGAAAGAGCGGGTAGCCGCAGATTTTAAGATGATAGCCCCTGTCTACGCGCTTTTCGCTAAGGCAGAGGATATGGAAACTTTTAAAAACTGATAGTCGGTACAGAAAATTCCGAGAAAGAGGTGACATCATGGTAGTTTATTTTTCGGGTACAGGCAACACCCGCTATGCCGCTGAGTGCATCAGCGAACTGACCTTTGATGAAACAAGAGATATGAAAAAACTTATACGTACAGGCAAAAGGGTGAAATTTTACTCCAATAAGCCTTATGTTTTCTGCGCTCCGATCTACGCATGGCGCTTTCCGCCGCTGGTGGAGAGTTTTATCGAGAACTCCGATCTCTGGGGCTCAAATGAGGTCTACTTTGTAGCCACCTGCGAAAGTCAGACGGGAAACGCGGCAAAGTATCTCAAAGCCATCTGCGAGAAAAAAGGCATGAGATTCATGGGATTTGCAGGCATACCAATGCCCGAAAACTACACTGTCATGTACAAAGCCCCATCAAAGGAAGAGCAGAAAAAGATATTCAGCCGCGCCAACGGCGAGATAGTCCGCATCGCAAATATCATCAACAGTGACGAAAAGCTGACAGATACCCTTGATATGAAGATGCTCAAACCATTTACCGCCTTGATAAATCCGTGGTTCTACGGTGCTTTCGTTTCCTCAAAGAAGTTCCGTGTGACCGACAGCTGTGTGGGCTGCGGCAAATGCGCCGAAGTCTGTCCCTACAAGAGTATCAGACTGGTGGACGGCAGACCTGTCTGGGGCGAAAAATGCACCCACTGCATGTCCTGTATAAACGGCTGTCCCACCGCCGCCATCGAGTATGGCAAAAAAACTGTGGGCAAAGAGCGTTATGTCTGCACACGCAAGCCCGATATTGAATGGAGATAATATATGGATCTCAATATAGATCATTTGACATCAAAAAACTACGTAAAACCAATAAAAAAGCCCCTCGCAAAGGGCGAACGCTCTGCTGAGGGCGGAATGTGGGGCGTTACTGTCATACCTGTGGCAGGTCTGTTCATGGAACTCTACGCAAATGACAGATATTCAGGCGCGGCACTGTGGCTGACAGTTTTGATACTGATATGGTTTGGTTGTTATGCTGATTTTCGGCAGATAAGTCCGTCGCTTTCTGAGGAAAAGGCTGAAAAACTCAGAAAACTACTGCCTATCCCGCCTGCCTATATATTCACCCGCGATGAGATGCGCAAAGGCGAGGGTTATCGCGGCGTGGTACTTGGTATACTTATGGCGGCGGCGATATTCGGCAACGGTTTCACGCAAGGGCTGATGATAAATAAAAATACTCTGCCCGATAAGCTGAAAAACGCTTCGGTAACGGCACTCAGCAATTTCAGGGGAACATCTGACAATGTGATAGGCGAACAGCTGACAGCATGGTTCGATGACGGCTATGATACCGAATGTTCAAAAGACGGCAGTAAGTTTACCATCGAATATTCGGGCAAACACGCCGAAAAATCAGCATCGGTGACCATAGAGGTAGTCCATGACGGCTTCGCATATAAATCGCTGAAAGCGGCAGATGTCACCATAGACGGCAAAAAGCTGGACGGCGATGAACGCCGCGATGCGCTGAAAGAAATTTTCATCGGCAATGATGAAGAGGGAAGTTCTTCATTGACCACAGACAGCGAGGACAGCACAGAAAGTATTGAAACCGACGAAACTTCCGAAAAAGAAGAATAATGCTTGACCCCCATATCACGCTGATATGGGGGCTTTTATTATCTGTTCAGTTCTTCGATGACCGGTATCACATGTGCCAGCGTTTCACAGCATGCAAACATCAGCCCCGCAGTTTCAGGGTCGGGCTGTGACAGGTCAGGCACGAAAACAGGCACACAGCCCGCACTCTTTGCCGACTTTATGCCGTTGGGCGAGTCCTCCAGCGCCACGCATTCCGCAGGCGGAAGACCCAGTTCAGCCGATGCAGTAAGATAAATGTCAGGGTCGGGCTTTGAACTTTTCACCATGTTGCCGCAGACTATCTTATCAAAATGATGGTAAACGCCTATCGACTCAAGATACAGCTTTGTACGCACATTGTCGGTCGCAGTGGCTACAGCCAGCTTAAGACCGCTGTCTTTGCCGTATGCGATGAGTTCATCAAGCCCCGCCTTCTTCTCTATGCCGTTTTCGGCAATGTAAGCATTCATAAGTTCTATCCTTTTCAGCCTGACCTTTGCATAGTCAAAGTCGGGCGCGACCTCTTTCTGCAATTTCGGACCCGCATACTTGCCTGCCAGCGAACGTATGCCCAGCACATGTTCCTGCGTCATGTTCCACCCGTAGAAAGCTGCCGCTTCCCGCCAGAAACGGGTCAGCAGTTTTTCGGTATCTACCATCAGCCCGTCCATGTCAAATATAAGACCGTTTATCTTCATCAGTCAGACCTCTTTCGTGTAAATATTGCCTGCGGATATATATCCGCCGTTGTTCCCTGTATTACAAAGGTATAAAACTACCTCAAAAACTGAGTTTCTTTTCCACCTTTACAGACTTCTCAATCGCCGCCGCAAAAGCATCACCGTCTGACGGCTTGCCTGCCATAGTGCCGTAATGTATCGGTATGGCGATATCGGGCTTGATGATGTTCACTAGATCAGCCGCCTGCTTTGCGTTCATGGTAAAAGTGCCGCCCACAGGCACGCAGATGATGTCACACTTTACCGCCCTCGCTTCGTTGGTGATGTCCGTATCTCCGCATACATAGACCCGCTTGCCCATGACAGTCACAACATAGCCAAGCCAGCCGTTTTTGCGCGGGTGGAAAGGTTTTATAAGATTGTATGCCGCCACCGCATCTATCGGCACACCCTCGACCTCAGCGCTGTACGCGGGGTGCATGAAAGTCGTCATGCCCTCACCGATGCCCGCTTTCGCAAAACTTTTTTCAAGTGAAGACGGTGCCACAAATCTGGTGTCAGCCTTCGCGACCTTAGCAATGTCCTCAGGCGAAAAATGGTCGTAGTGGTCATGGGTGATGAAGACGATATCCGCATCATGCGGCTCACCGCTTATGTGCAGCGGGTCGAAATATATCGTCTTTTCAGCAGCTATCCTTATGCTGCTCTGTTCGTTTACAGTAATGAAGTCGGGCATGGTCAACACTCCTTTGTTATAAGATGTTATCAGCGCAGTCATATACTAAACGGCATGATTTTTCAGAACTGTCACGCCAAAATTAAAATCATTCCATGCGGTAAACACTGCATTCCGTTCGGTCAGTTCGGCAAACCAAATGCGCCTTGCATATCTTTCATCGCGGCGGCGCACTTTAAAGTCCTCAGAAAAACCGTTTATCAGATGGTACTTCTTCCCGAAGTATATAAGCCAGCCGAATATGATAAAAGCCGCTGCTGTTTCAGCACATTTCGCGCAGAGGATACATTATTTTACAATGGATTTTATTTTTATATATCCATCATTAGCTGTGGATACAGCCATGTCTTTGAACGTGGTTACTTGATCTTTGATGTTAAGGTTTGAAATCTTATCAGTTATAACATTTATTGTGTCAACAGCATCTTTGGGAACGATTGCCTCGAACCCTCCGCCATCTTTAATTTCGAGTACAAGTTCTTTGGTAATTTCAAAGCCAACTGTTGCTATCATTCCGCCTGCCAGACTACCTGCCATATACGCAACTGGTATAGCTGGAAGCAAAGCTGACAAGGCAACACTTGAAATTTGAGAAATGACAGCAACCAAAACCTCTTCAGCCATAAGATTACTGTAGTCAAGTGCTGTTATTTCTCCCTTAGAAAGAGAATAACCAAATCTTAAAGCGTCAATAGTCAGAACAGTAAGTGTACCTATTATATCAGGAGATACATCCTTAAATTTTGCACCAAGTTTTCCTGCCTGACAAGCAGTGAAAATTGCACAGCTTACAGAACCCTCAACAAATCCATTTGAAGCAGCCAGCAGTCCCTCCATTCCGGTTTCCTTTAACTGAGTTTCATCAAATTTACCGTTTTCAGCCGATTGTTTCAAAATTGAAAAAATATCCGGTCCTATTGATAATACTGTGTTCAATGCCGCCGATGTTAATCCGGAATTAACGGATTGTTTTACGAGATATTTCGGCGTAATTATCTGAGATGTGGTGATACCAAAGTCAGATGGATCGAAATCTCCTTTTTGTGCTAATTCTGCAATAGCTTGCATTTCATCGTATGTAGCGATTTTTGATGAAGTACCATCAGGGGCTTCGAGTTTCGTCTTTAGATTATCAAGAGTTTCAGCATATGCTTCACTCCTTGCTTTACCTCGACCGCTGCCCGTATTTTTTTCGTATTCAGTAAATGTATTATACTTGCTATTTAAGTACTTAACAGCTTCATTATATTGATCGGAGGGGATGATACGAGTTTGTCCTTCATAAATAGAAGCATAAAGAGCATCAAGATCATCGGATTTAACATTGTATTTATTTAAGTATTCATCAAGTGAAATAGGTTTACTGGATTTCGATTTATACTTACCATATTCTTCAAGGATATCAGTAGCTTGAGCGGCAGCACTACCCGAACTGGAGTTGTAGTATTTCAGACTTGCGTTTTCGCCATATGAAGTGCTTACATCAACGGATCCCATACCATTTGAGCCTACTACATTAGCACTGCTAGATGAACCTCTGGCGACAGCATCGATGTTGAATGTGTCAGCAACCCATTTTTCAGCGACAATACCCGCTTCTTGTGCAGTGGTACGAGCAGATCCCGCCGAAGCATTAATATTGCTTTTTAATGTATTGATTGCATTGCCGACATCTGTTACATATTGACTTCCCATTGCAGCAGAAAATTTAGAACTAGCAAAATCAACTGTTGAATTCCAACCGTCTTTGAATTTGGTCACGTCGATCTGATCATATAATCCAACAACATAATCTTTTGCTTCACCTACTTTTTCTTTAGCCGCGGACGCAGTATTCTTAGCTGTTTTTGAAAGGCTACAAGCCGATAATTGAAAAAGAAGCGCAAAGGCGATAATTACAGAACCAATTTTATTAATTTTAATCATAATATCATCCTTTCTTTTTCTTAATTTTAACAGGTAAATAATATATGGTGAACATTAGTGTTAGATTTACATAATTATATCATAATATGTTTTAAGTGTCAAGCATAGTGTAGCATTGTGATGTGGTATTTAAACATAATATTATATATTTTGACTAATCACAAACGGAACTTTGGTTTATATATGTACTTGTTTTTAGAAAAAATTATATACAATACTCTGAAATTGTAAAGCTGAGAATTCCCCCACACCATCAGCCGCCGCACAGAATGTAGGTGCAATGTCAGTACATGTAAACTAATTTTGCAGGATTGGCACTTTTAAAATTCATTTTGCATAAACTCCTGCAAAACAGGGAGTTTGAAAGCACAGAAATATTATTATTTGAAGATATGCTTTTGCATTTGTGCAAAACAATTCCGACTATTTGCATAAATCTTACGACTCAAAGTGCGCGAATTATTCCGAATGATATAAAATTTCAATTTATTCTGAAATTTTTCGCTTTGGTACTTGCAAAATGAAAAATAGTGTGCTATAATATAAGGGCAGTGTGAGCCTGACGCGGACAAATGTCCGTCAAGTGCGGGCTTGACGCGGATATTTTATTAAAGATGGGAGTTTTTACAATGGCATTGAAGAATGAGTACCTCCAGAAGGTATACGAGCAGGTTGAGAAGAGAAACCCCGGCGAGAAGGAATTCCACCAGGCAGTTTATGAGGTTCTCGAGAGCCTTGTTCCTGTAGCAGATAAAAGACAGGATCTTATCGACGCAGGCGTATTCGACAGAATAGTTGAGCCTGAAAGACAGATAATGTTCCGTGTTCCTTGGGTAGATGATAACGGCAAGGTACAGGTAAACAGAGGTTTCCGTATCCAGTTCAACTCCGCTATCGGTCCTTACAAGGGCGGTCTGAGATTCCACCCAACCGTATGCGCTTCTGTTATCAAGTTCCTCGGCTTCGAGCAGATCTTCAAGAACAGCCTGACCAGCCTTCCTATGGGCGGCGGCAAGGGCGGTTCCGACTTTGACCCTCAGGGCAAGTCTGACGCTGAAGTTATGCGTTTCTGCCAGAGCTTCATGACTGAGCTGTGCAAGCACATCGGTGCTGATACTGACGTTCCTGCTGGCGACATCGGTGTAGGCGGCAGAGAGATCGGCTATCTGTTCGGTCAGTACAAGAGGATCAGAAACGAGTTCGTTGGTGTTCTGACAGGTAAGGGTCAGCAGTACGGCGGTTCTCTGATCAGACCTGAGGCTACAGGCTACGGCGCTGTTTACTACACTGTTGAGCTGCTCAAGCACTTCGGTGACAGCATTGAGGGCAAGACCTTCGCAGTATCGGGCTTCGGCAACGTTGCTTGGGGTACTATCAAGAAGGTAAACGAACTGGGCGGTAAGGTAGTTACCATTTCCGGTCCTGACGGTTACATCTATGATGCTGACGGTATCAACACTCCTGAGAAGATTGACTACCTGCTGGAGATGAGAGCTTCATGCAGAAACAGAGTTCAGGATTATGCTGACAAGTTCGGTGTTCCTTTCTTCGCAGGCAAGAAGCCTTGGGAGCAGAAGGTTGACATCGTAATGCCTTGCGCTACCCAGAACGAAGTTAACATCGACGATGCTAAGAACATCGTAGCAAACGGCGTTAAGTACTATGTTGAGGTTTCCAACATGCCTACAACTGCTGATGCTGTTGCTTACCTGAGAGAGAACGGCGCTATCGTTGCTCCTTCTAAGGCTGTTAACGCAGGCGGCGTTGCAGTTTCGGGTCTGGAGATGAGCCAGAACTCCATGAGATACAACTGGACTGCTGAAGAAGTTGACGCTAAGCTGCACCAGATCATGAAGAACATCTTCTCCGCTTCTATCGAGGCTGCTCACGAGTACGGTCTGGGCGATGACCTGATCGCAGGCGCTAACATAGCAGGCTTCCTGAAGGTAGCTGAAGCTATGAAGGCTCAGGGCGTAGTTTGATCTAAAGCCATTTAAACAACTTTATCCCATAAACAACAGCGCACTTGTCTTTTTGGCGGGTGCGCTGTTTTCTTCATTAAACTCTATGGTTATCTCGCTGACACCACATCAAACAGCCTTTCAGCAGGCATTAGCAATAGTTGGCGGTTTTTTGTGGTGCATTAAAGGGATAACTATTTTTAACTTTGTAAAAAAAACAGACACGGCGCTGCGCTGTGTCTGTTTTGCGTTATTCGGTTATCTCGTTCCTGACCCTCTCCAACTCTTCCAGAAACATTCTGTCAGTGACCGAAAGTCTGTAGCTTGACTGATATATCAGCACATCTTTGTTGGTCTTGCTTATAAGGGGAGTCCTGCGCTGCACCAGCCCGCATCGGTCGAGTATCTCCTGCGGCATCGGTGATACCCACATGAAAGATTCGGGACACGCCGCCAGTATGTCGAACTGACTGCCCCTCTCATAAACGTAAATGTGCCTGCGCGGTCGGTGGAAATCAGCACTCTTTTTTTGGTAGACCTCCGAAATGTTCGGCACGATATTGTCACCGTGAAGTACCTCGATGTACTTTTCCAGCACTTCCTCAGTTATCTCTTTCTCCTGCGCCAGCGGACTGTTTTCGCTCATTATAAGCACATAGTCGTACTGCCAGCTGTCATGTACTGCCAGATTTTTCTCTTCCAGAAGCGGCAGAAAAAAACTCTCATAAGCGATGGGATAGCGTATTATCCCCAGATCGTACTCGCATTCCACCACCGAATTTATCGTTTCCATCGAGTTCGTTTCTTTTATCTTTATGTCCATAGCCTGCTTGTCCGATAGTCGGTTCAGAAACAGCGTGAAAGCATGGGTGACATAGCTTGCACGCGGCAGAAGCAGTGAAAAGCTGGCGGTGTCAGCGATGTTGTCTTTGTAAAGCGCTTCCATTTTATCCAGCTGAACGAGTATGGCTTTCGCATACTGCAAAAACTCTTTGCCCTTGTCAGTGGGAACTACTCCCTTAGCAGAACGCTTGAATATCGGTACTCCTACCTCATGTTCAAGTTCTTTTATAGCCTTTGAAAGGTTCGGCTGACCCATATAAAGCGCCGATGCAGCCTTAGTTATCGAACCCAGCCGCTCGACCTCGACTACATAACGCAGATGTGTTAGATTCATTTTGCCCTCCATGTAAAAAAGTATATATCCGTATGTTTAGTATACCATATACAATTGAATATGTCAATAGTGTTGACTAATAATGCGCTGAACCCTTTTTTCTCTAAAAACGCAAACTTCCTCATAACGACACTTTTTCATTGTCGGAAATTTCCTTTTACGCTAAAAATGATTTTTTCGGTAGTTTTTACTTGCTATATATAAATATATATGTTAAAACTTTTATCGGCTATGTTTAATAATGTATGGAAAATCCATTGACAAAAAATTACGGCTATGATAAAATATAAGTGTAATCTTTTAACGAAAGGGGGATACTTCACAATTCGCATCGGCAGAACGGCAGCTTTAGCCGAAAAAATCCATCATTCGGAAAGGTCGTGGTATCGAAACAGTTATATTTCAGAAGTTTTCAGTATAATGATTGATTTTATAAAGTTGGGCTGAAAAAGCCTTACCCAAAAGCGGTGTAGACCGCATATTCGAGTGAAAAGATATAATAATGGAGGACATAAAAATGAAGAGTAAAAATATAGCAGCAGGTCTGTTGGCACTGACATTCGTATTTGGCGGGGCGGTACTGCCATCAGGCGTGGTAAACAACAACACTGTTATTTCAGCTAGTGCAGATTCGTATGGTGATTTTGATTATGTTTATCTTGAAGATGGTACTATTGAGATATCCAAATATAATGGTACTGATACATTAGTCGAGATACCTAGTGAGATAGACGGTGTTGCTGTAACAAGTATAGGAAAAAGAGCATTCTATTATTGTACAAGTTTTAAAAGGGTTATCATACCTTACGGCATTACAAATATTGGTGATGAGGCATTTGATGACAGTAATAACTTGGTTGAAGTAACAATACCAGATAGTGTAGTTAACTTGGGTGAATCCGTATTTATTGGTTGTGATAGTCTTGAACATGTTGTTTTATCGAAAAATTTGACATCAATCAGCAAAGGAGCGTTTCGGGGTTGCGAAAAACTTACTTCTGTTACTATACCATACGGTGTAACAGTTGTAGGTGATAATGCATTCGAATTTTGTCCATGCCTTGAAAGTGTTGAGTTACCAAACAGTGTAACAAGCATTGGTTATTCAGCTTTCGGTTATGGAACTTCACTTAAGAATATTAATATACCAGAAGGTACATCAATTATTGGTGGACGTGCATTTTATGACTGTGCAATGTCTGAAGTTGTTATACCAGATAGTGTTACACGTATAGAGGAATGTGCATTTTATAGTTGTAAAAATCTCAAAAGTGTTTATTTGCCCGAGGGCTTAACTTATCTCGGTGATTATGTGTTTAGTTATTGTTCCAATCTTGAAAGTATTAATATTCCAAAAAGTTTGTCAACTTTGCCTGTACATGCTTTTTATGAAACCGGAATCATTGATATCGCAATACCTGAAAGTGTTACAACTATAGGAAAAAATGCTTTTCATTACTATGATAGAGAGAAAAAAGTTTATTCGCCTATCCCTGATCTTACGATTAGTTGCTATAGTGGTTCATATGCTGAGCAGTATGCAATTGAGAACGGCATTAACTATAAGCTGATATACAAATACCCCGAAGTTACCGACATCGACTACAGCACCACCTACCACCAGTTCCGTCTGACATGGTCACCTGTTGACGGCGCTGACAAGTACGGTATAGCCGCATTCATAGCAGGCAAGTGGAGAGTCCAGACCTACACTGACAAGACCACTTTCACCTCACCCAAGCTGAAAGCAGGCGACACCTATAAACTTCTTATCGCTGCCAGAGTTAACGGCGA
>OCTW011521683.1_pt1 | contig 11515 bp, 8 predicted proteins | sample 1539671 | NCBI WGS metagenome assembly OCTW01 (sample SAMN02144230, study PRJEB22623) | gut metagenome | biome: sheep rumen | host: Ovis aries | place: New Zealand | reverse complement strand
TCCCTCAGCTGATCCATGGCATCGATATGGTCCATCCAGTACCGGTCCACGCAGTTCAGCAGCACAACACGCTCCAGTTCACGCGGATCTATGCCGTGAGACTGGAAATCCTGCTCGCGCAGCGCATAATAGTCGCGCGTTTCCTGCTTAAGCAGCTCTGCCAGTTTTTCACGGGAATCCGGCAGCTGAGCATGGGCCGCAAAGAAGCCTCTGCGGGTGCACAGATTTTCCATGTACTCTGTCAGCCCTGCCACATCCCAGTCCATGCCGGCATCGCTGTCTGCACAGAACGTTTTAATGGCCTCATCCGTAATCATATCCGCCATCTTCAGGATAGTTTCACGCATGTTCTCGCCTTCGAGGACCTGGCGCCGCTGACCGTAAATCTCCTTGCGCTGTTCGTTCATGACATCATCATACTGCAGCACATTTTTACGGATTTCATAGTTGCGCGCTTCAATGCGCTTCTGGGCATTTTCAATCTGCCCCGTGAGCATTTTGGCCTCGATGGGCTCATCTTCCGCCATTCCCAGACGCCCGACCAGTCCTGTAATGCGGTCGCTGCCGAAAAGGCGCAGCAGATCATCCTGCAGAGACAGGAAGAACTGAGAGGAACCCGGATCGCCCTGCCGTCCTGAACGTCCGCGCAGCTGATTATCTATGCGGCGGGACTCATGGCGCTCTGTTCCGATAATATGAAGGCCGCCTACCGCCACTACGCGGTCATGTTCGGCATCCGTCTGCTTTTTGAATTCGGTATACAGCGCATTGTACTGTTTGCGCGCTTCCAGAATTTCATCGCTTACATTTTCATTGAATCCTGTCGCCTCGTCAATGTCCGCATCCGAATATCCCTTCTGACGCATCGCCTGTCTGGCCATGTATTCCGGGTTTCCGCCAAGGAGAATATCCGTGCCGCGGCCGGCCATGTTCGTAGCGATGGTTACCGCACCGTAGCGGCCCGCCTGTGCAACGATGTCCGCTTCCTTGGCATGATATTTTGCATTCAGCACCTCATGCTGGATGCCGCGCATGGTAAGCATGCGGGAGAGCATTTCGGAGATTTCTACGGAGACCGTGCCCACCAGGATCGGCTGCCCGGTCTTGTGGCGTTCTTCAATGGCATTTACCACCTGGTGGAATTTGCCCTTCATCGTCTGATATACCAGGTCATTCATGTCCTTGCGGATCATGGGCATATTCGTCGGGATCTGCACGACGTCCAGGCTGTAAATTCCCTTAAATTCTTCCTCTTCCGTCTTGGCTGTACCGGTCATGCCGGAGAGTTTCCCGTACATGCGGAAGTAGTTCTGGAACGTAATCGTCGCAAGCGTCTTGCTTTCGCGCTGTACCTTTACATGTTCCTTTGCTTCAATCGCCTGATGCAGACCGTCCGAGAAGCGGCGTCCGATCATAAGACGTCCGGTAAATTCGTCCACGATGATCACCTGATCATCCTGCACGACATAGTCTACATCCCGCTTCATCAGCGCATGGGCGCGCAGGGCCGCATTGATATAATGGACGAGCTCATTGTTTTCCATGTCCGAAAGGTTTTCAACGCCAAACCAGCGTTCCGCTTTCCGGACGCCCGCTTCAGAAAGGTTGCAGGTCTTCTTCTTTTCGTCCTTCACATAATCTCGGCGCATTTCCGCTTTCTCTTCTTCAGAAAGCGGGTTTTCCGCCCACTTGTCTTCCTCAGGCTCGACCCCTTCCTGCAGGGTTACCACAAAGCGGTCCGCCTTGTCATACATATCTGTGGATTTGTCTCCGGCCCCTGAGATGATAAGCGGCGTTCTCGCTTCATCAATCAGGATGGAGTCCACCTCGTCCACGATGGCAAAATTATGTCCGCGCTGCACCATGCTCTTCTTATAAAGAACCATGTTGTCGCGCAGATAGTCAAATCCCATTTCATTATTGGTGCCGTATGTGACATCACAGTCATAGGCAGCCTTGCGCTCTTCCTGCGTCAGGTCATGCACAATCACGCCGACCGACATTCCCAGAAAACGGAAAATACGGCCGATATCTTCTCCCTGGAATTTGGCAAGGTAATCGTTAACGGTAACGACATGTACGCCCTTGCCCGTCAGCGCGTTCAGATACGCCGGCATTGTTGCGGTAAGCGTCTTGCCTTCACCGGTCTTCATCTCGGCAATCCGTCCCTGGTGCAGCACGATGCCTCCCAGCATCTGCACGCGGAACTGTCTCTTGCCCATTACACGGTCGGTAGCCTCCCGCACAACCGAAAACGCTTCCGGCAGCAAATCATCCAGGGTCTCGCCCTTTGCCAGGCGGTCCCGGAATTCCTGCGTCTTCTGCCGCAGCTGCTCATCAGTCAGAGCCTTGTGCGCCGCCTCGAAGCTGTCAATCTGGTCGACAATTTTACCAAGCCGGCGCAGTTCACCGGCTGTAGGATCAAACAGTTTACTAAAAAGCCCCATATTCCCTCCATGTTTCTGACAGTTGTCAGAGCCGGACCATTTTAGCATCAATCCGACATATACGCAACAAAATCACATTGACCCGTCCTGGATCTGTTCCCTCTGAAGCCTCAGAACTTCCCCTGCGTCTTCGTACCGGTAAATTCTCACCCCGTTTTCCGCATACACGAGTTTTTCCTCCTGTGCACAGGGCGCCGGGTCCAACCCCAGCTCTTCTTCATCGGTATAGACAAAAACAGGTCCCTGAGGCACTTCCGTCAGATGGGAGCGTTTTTGCAGCCACTCCTGCGGTTCCCGCCCCTTCCAGCGTTCATAGGTGATCATCTCAAGTTTTCCGTCTGAAAGCTCCGTCAGAATGTTGCCGTTCCAGAAGGAAGAATATCCCACGGTATACCCATTCTCAACAAGCCATCTGGCTGCCTTTGCGCGTGCTCCCTCGCTTCCTTTTGCCTCTGTACGCACATAGCATAGGCTGTCTGTCAGAAAGAACACGACCAGCAGACACATTCCCGCATGCCGTACCCACTTGGGAAGATGATCCAGACGGCTGATGAACATAAACGGACACAGCAGCACAAAAAACAGGCCCATGATGTAATAGCCCACGCTTGTCGGCGCTGCAACGTACCCCTGCGCCATGCAGTCCAAGATAACCACAAAAACAACGGCGCACAGTCCAAAGAGCGGTATGGTCTTTTCGCGTGCAGTCAGTTCTTTTTTCCGCAGGAGCACTGCTGCGCTCACAAACAGAAGCGGAACAATAAAGATCAGCAGATAGGAAACCGCACCGCCGACCGTCGTTAAAACGAGTCCGTCGCGGTATCCAAAGTAAACCAGAAGGGCATCAAAGCGCTTCAGGAGTTCCGACAGTGAAAAGGATTCTGTCAGGATTCTGTCATACTGCCGAAAATTAAACAGCCCGGACAAAACCCGGATATTGACCACATATCCTGCTGCCATGAAGCAGAAGGATGCCGCCGCACCCGCCAGCCACCTTTTTTCAGATCGAAGTTCACTGTGCGCGCTCTGCCCGCCTGCAGCGGAAAGCCACAGGAGAAAAAAGCAGAGCAGCAGCGGCACGCCAAGGATCATCAGCATCCGCACACCAGCCAGGCCAGCCCAGAAAGAGAGGATGCACACCAGCAGGCCATGCACTTTTCTGTTTTTCCCGTCCAGAGACAGTACCTGTGCAAAAATGACGCAGCCCAGAATGAAATAAACCGTGTAAAAACCGCCCCAAGCAAACAGGAACATGGAACTCCAGGACAAAGGCAGCACAATGCATGCCGCACAGTATACGGCCTCTTCCCCGACACCGGCTTTTTTTGCTGCATAAAGGAAGGCGCTGATGCACAGCACCATGAGAACCGCAACAGAAAACAGCCTCGCCTGATGCCAGGACGAAAAAAGCATCAGCCCCAGCTGATAGATCGGGACCGGGCTGACAACACGCAATTCCGTAGAGTAGAACCAGTTCCGGCTGATCAGGGCATGTTCTTCATTGAGCGTCTGTGCCAGAACCATTTCCGACGAAAGATCTGCATCCAGATTATAGATACCGAGTCTGGCATATAAGAATAAGGAACAAAGCAGCGCTGCCGCCAAAAGAAGGCAGGATGCCCATTTTCCTGAATTCAGTTTCATTTCCATTCTCTTCCTCTCCTGCATCTTCCGCAACAATACAACATCTCCATCGAAAATGCAATCTCATCCCCGCAAATCTCTCTCCTATCGACAGGAAAAGAGCCTCCCTTTCCTGTCTGCAAGGGGGCTGTTTTCCCTGTCATTTTCCATATCTCGTTCCATTTCCGCCATTTAAAAAAGCCTTCTGCATACCGCGCAGAAGGCTTTTGGACTTGTACTTTATGCGTCGAAATGGACAACCTTGGAGAAGTCTTCCGCCTTAAGGGACGCTCCTCCGATCAGGCCTCCGTCAATTTCCGGCTGCTCCATCAGTCCCTTGCAGTTCTTCGGGTTCATAGAACCGCCGTACTGAATGCGCACGTCGTCTGCCGCATCGCCATATACCGAACGAATCGCCGCACGGATGACGCCGATGGTCTCATTGGCCTGCTCATCGGTCGCGGTGAGTCCGGTTCCGATTGCCCAGACCGGCTCATAGGCCACTACTACATTTTTGACCTGCTCTGCTGTCAGTCCCGTCAGAGCAATCAGCGTCTGATAGCTGACCAGAGGATTGGTATATCCGGCTTCGCGCTCTTCCTTTTTCTCACCGACGCAGATGATCGGAATAAGACCTGCTTCTACAGCTGCCTTTACCCTCAGATTGACGGTTGCATCGGTTTCACCAAAGTACTGACGACGCTCGCTGTGTCCGATAATCACATATTCCACGCCGGCTTCCTTCAGCATAGCCGTGCTCAGTTCGCCTGTATAGGCACCGCTTGCCTTGAAATGCACATTTTCTGCACCGAGCTTAATGTTTGTTCCCTGGATGACTTCGTTAACCGCTGCAAAATCAACTGCAGGGGTGCATACGACAACATCACACTTTGCATCCTTGACCAGAGGCACAAGGGCAGAAACCAGCTCTTTTGCCTCGGAAGGGGTCTTATTCATTTTCCAGTTTCCGGCAATAATCGGTTTACGCATCGTATTTCCTCCTTATTTGTTCGGAAAAAGTTGCTCTTATATTCCTCTGTGGATTATTTCTCGTCCAGAGCCGCAACGCCCGGAAGCACCTTGCCCTCAAGATACTCGAGGCTTGCACCGCCGCCGGTGGAAATGTGGGTCATCTTGTCGCCGAGGCCCATCTGTTCAACCGCTGCTGCAGAATCGCCGCCGCCGATGATGGTTACCGCTTCGCTGTCCGCCATAGCCTGGGCTACAGCCAGCGTGCCCTTGGCCAGGGTCGGATTCTCAAATACGCCCATCGGGCCGTTCCAAATGACAGTCTTGGCGCTCTTAACCGCATCCGCAAAGAGTTCGCAGGTCTTGGGGCCGATATCGCAGCCTTCCATATCCGCCGGAATCTTATCCGCATCAACCACAATCGTGTCAATCTCGGCATCGATCGGATCCGGGAATGCCTTTACGCAGACCGTATCCACCGGCAGGAGCAGCTTCACGCCCTTGGCTTCAGCTTTTGCCATCATATCCTTGCAGTATTCGATCTTGCTCTCATCCAGCAGGCTCTTTCCAACTTCATAGCCCTTGGCTTTCAGGAAAGTAAAAGCCATGCCGCCGCCGATAATCAGCGTGTCTACTTTTTCGAGCATATTGTCAATAACATTCAGCTTATCGACAATCTTCGCACCGCCAAGAACCGCAACGAAAGGACGGTCTGCATTTTCAAGCGCCTTGCCCATGATGCTCAGCTCTTTGCCGATCAGGTAGCCGGCAACGCAGGGGGACAGGAATTTGGTAACGCCCTCCGTAGAGCAGTGTGCACGGTGGCAGGAACCAAAGGCATCATCCACATAGCAGTCCGCCAGGGATGCCAGATCACGGGAGAACGCTTCTTCGTTCTTTGTCTCTTCCTTGCGGAAACGGGTGTTCTGCAGAAGCACTACATCTCCGTCCTTCATCGCCGCAACCGCAGCCTTTGCCTGTTCACCCACGACAGTGTCGTCATTGGCAAAAACGACCGGTTTGCCCAAATACTCGGAAAGGCGCTCCGCCACCGGTGCCAGAGAGAATTTCTCTTCCGGACCATTCTTCGGCTTGCCCAGATGGCTGCACAAAATCACACGGCCGCCGTCTGCAATCAGCTTTTTAATGGTAGGCAGCGCTGCTACAATACGCTTGTCATTGGTAATTTTTCCGTCCTTCATCGGAACGTTAAAATCACACCGAACCAGAACCTTTTTGCCGGCGACCTGAATATCGTCGATCGTCTTCTTTGCCATGTTCGTTCCTCCTAAATGGTAATTATCTTCCGCAGCCAGAGGCTGAGGAATATTTCTTTTTTTCTGCTTGTTATTTCTCAAACAAGCAAAGCATATCTTATCATCATTCCCCTGTATTGTCAAAAGGAAGGCTTTCTTTCGTAAACATCAAAAAAGAAGGAAAAGGCAGAGCCCTTTCCTTCTTCGCTTTCAGTCCTTCTGATGGTCTGATTTTTATTATCAGTTTTCAGATGCGGCCTTTTCTTCCATGTTGACCACCTGACGGCCATCATAATATCCGCAGTGCTTGCAGACGCGATGCGCGAGCATCATCTGCTGGCAACGGGGGCACTTAACGATCGCCGGGGCGGACAGTTTCCAGTTGGCGCGGCGCATACGGCCACGGGACTTGGAAATTTTTCCTTTCGGTACTGCCATTTCTACACCTCCTCATCCTCATTCAGCAAATCTGCCAATGCCGAAAAAGGACTTCTGCGCGGGAGTTCCTTCTGACAATCGCAGCTATTGTGATTTAAGTTTGTGCCGCAAACCGGGCACAGGCCTTTGCACTCCTCCTGACAGAGAAAGCGCGTGGGCAATTCAAGCAGAAGTGCCGTACGGACCGCATCATCAAGATCAAGGATATGTCCCTTGTACCTGTACTGATCCTCTTCAAAGGGATCGATTTCTTCGCCCTTATCCCGCACATATGCTTCAGCCACTTCGGCCGAAACATTCACCCGTGCCGGTTCCAGGCATCTGGCGCAGGGCCCTTCTATCACGGTTTCTGCTATTCCCCGAACTACTACGGTCTCATCATTGATCATAAAGTTCCCTGAAAAATGAACCGGCTGCACATAACGGATGGTGTCTCCGTTCCACGTATCTTCGCCCCAGATATCGGTCAGGTCAAAAGGCACATCAATCCCTTTACTCTGAATCCCGCGGACGATATCCAACTTCATTTCTCATTCACCTCAAAAAAGACCGGCCATTATTATACGCAGGCCACTTTTCCTTGTCAAGCACCGTCTGGCTTTTCGCCTTTACAGTGCATTCACAATTGCAAGGGTGTCGCGGGCGATCGGGAGCTCTTCATTCGTGGACAGGCGCAGAACAGCAATGGTAGAATCATCCGTGCTGATAACGCCGGCATTTCCGCGCTTGTTCTTTTCCGGATCAATCTTAACACCCATGAATCCCAGACCGCTGATTACCTCGGCACAGGATTCCACATCATTTTCGCCGATGCCGGCCGTAAATACGATGGCATCCGCTCCGCCTACGGCTACGTTGTAGGCGCCAATGTACTTCTGGATGCGGTAGGCCCATACATCCAGAGCCTTCTGTGCCTTCTCGTCTCCCTGCGCTGCCGCGGCTTTCACGTCGCGCATATCGCTGGATACGGACAGTCCGGCAAAACCGCTCTTCTTATTGAGCGTATTGAGCATCTCGTGGATATCCATGCCGGTATTATCCATGATATACTCCAGAACAGCCGGATCCACATCGCCGGAGCGGCTTCCCATCAGCAGACCTTCAAGAGGCGTAAGGCCCATGGAGGTATCCACAACCTTCCCGTTGACTACGGCGCTGAGAGAAGAACCATTGCCCAGGTGACAGATGATCAGCTTGCACTGATCCGGTGCCTTGCCGATATACTTCGGCGCTTCGCCCGCAATAAAGCGGTGGCTGGTGCCGTGGAAGCCGTACCGGCGGACTTTCAGGTTCTCATAGTACTCATAGGGCACACCATAGAGGAATGCTTTCGGAGGCATGGTCTGATGGAATGCAGTATCGAATACGGCAACATTGGGCTTGGTCGGCATAACCGCCTGGCATGCCTTGATGCCGGCGATGTTGGCCTTCTGATGCAGCGGTCCGAGCGGCACAAGCGCCTCGATTTCCTTCAGGCTCTCTTCCGTTACCAGGGCACTCTCTTTAAAGGTCTCGCCGCCGTGCAGCACGCGATGTCCGCAGGCGCCGATCTCATCAAGAGAAGCAATTGCGCCGTTTTCCTTATCGGTAAGCGCGTCGAGGACCGCAGAGATCGCCTCTGTGTGGTCCTTCATGTTGCGGGTAAACTCGATTCCTTTATCGGTTCCCAGCACGCTGTGCTTGAAATGCGTGCCCTCGATGCCGATGCGCTCGACCAGGCCTTTGGCCTTGACGGACTCATCGTCCATATCGATCAGCTGATACTTCAGGGAAGAAGAACCTGCGTTGATGACCAGAATTTTCATTATGTTTCCTCCTTATGCCTGTGCCTTCACCGCTGCGATGGCGACAACATCGACGATGTCATCCACAGAGCAGCCGCGGGACAGGTCGTTAACCGGCTTGGCCAGGCCCTGGATAACCGGTCCGATAGCCTTGGCATTGCCCAGACGCTGAACCAGCTTATAGCCAATGTTGCCCGCCTGCAGATCCGGGAAGATCATAACGTTTGCCTTGCCGGCAACAGGGCTGCCCGGGCACTTCAGGTTGCCGACAGAGGAAACCAGTGCGGCATCCGCCTGCATTTCTCCGTCCACATTGAGCTGCGGAGCCTGCTCGTGAACAAGCTGTACGGCCTGAGCCACTTTATCCACGTTCTCATGCTTTGCAGAGCCCTTTGTGGAGAAGGACAGCATGGCAACGCGCGGATCCATGCCCAGGAGTACGCGGGCTGTTTCCGCAGAAGCCATGGCAATATCCGCCAGCTGCTCGGCTGTCGGGGCAATGTTTACTGCGCAGTCGCCGAATACGAGCACGCCGTCATCGCCATAGGACTTGTCCTGAACCTCCATCAGGAAGCAGGAAGAAACCGTCTTGATTCCAGGAGCGCCCTTGATGATCTGCAGGGCCGGACGAAGCACATCGCCGGTGGTATTGATTGCACCCGCGACCATGGCATCCGCGTCGCCCATTTTCAGCATCATTGTGCCGTAGAAAAGTGTATTTTTAAGGCAGAGTTCCTTTGCCTTTTCAGGCGTCATGCCCTTCTTTTCGCGAATATGGAACAGCTGCTCTGCATATCCTTCGGTCTTGTCGCTGGTAGCCGGATCTTCAATGCCGACGCCGGTCAGGTCAACGCCCAGTTCTGCAGCCTTGGCCTCAATTTCACCCTTGGCACCGACGAGGGTTACCTTTGCCAGTCCCTGTGCAACAATTTTAGCTGCCGCCTGCACTGTACGGGGCTCGCTGCCCTCTGCCAGTACCACATGCTTTACATCTGCCGCCGCTTTTGCCCTGATTTTGTCAATAACAGACATCCTATTTTCCTCCTCTTGGTGTTATACTCTTTTTCAGAAATAAACCTTTTCAGCCTTTCGATTATAGCGCATTTTGTTTGGTTTGAAAAGAATTAATTCCAGTTTGAAAACAGGTACACAGATTATGAAGATTCTTTCTGTCATTTGTGAATTCGATCCCTTCCACAACGGCCATGCCTACCTTCTTTCCCAGGCCCGCCAGAAGAGCGGTGCAGAGTATACCGTGTGCATCATGAGCGGATGCGTCACACAGCGGGGCATGTTCTCCCGCTATGACAAACGGCTCCGCGCCAAAGCCGCACTTCTGCACGGCGCAGATTTGGTCATTGAGCTTCCGGTCCGCTTTTCCTGCGCCGGTGCGGATGATTTCGCTGCAGGCGGCATCGCTCTGGCTTCGGCACTGGGAGATGAGGTCTGTCTCGGCTTCGGATGTGAAGGCAGATTTCTTCCATTTATACAGGAGTTTGCAGGCGCGCTCAGATCCGGAGCCGATCTCACCGGTCCGCTGAAGCAGGCCCTGGCAGAAGGTCTCTCCTATCCCGCTGCCATGTCCCGGGCTCTCACGGATCTTTTTCCGCAGTTTCCCGCTTTGGACAGCCCGAACGCACTTCTGGCACTGTCATATCTTTCCCATCTTCCTTCTTCCATTCAGCCCATCCCCATTGAACGCACCGGCTGCGGTTACCATGAACTGCGCCCCTCTCCCCTTGCCAGCGCGTCCTTTATCCGCCAGGCCATGAAAGAGGGAAAGTATGATCTTGCCGCTTCAGCTCTGCCTGAGGCTGAACTATTTCTGGAAGCTGAAAAGGAGAAAGACATCTGCACCGAAGACGCTCTGGATACCGCTCTGCTCTTTCATCTCAGGTCCCTTTCCCCCGCCGACCTTTCCGGCATTGCCGGCGTCTGCGAAGGACTGGAGAACCGCATCCTCTCCTGTGCGCGCAGGGCCTGTTCCAGAGATGAGCTCCTTGCCCTGTGCAAAACCAAGCGCTATACATGGACACGCCTTTCCAGAATCTGCACCTGCGCACTGCTCGGCATGACGAACCAGGACCTGCAGGACTATCCATCCCCGCAGTATCTCCGGGTTCTTGGATTCCGCAGGCAGGCTCTGCCGCTTCTTCATGCCATTTCAAAGCGCTCTGCCCTGCCCCTTGTCACAAGGGCATGCGATGCTCCCGCCCAATCCCGCCTTTTTTCTCTGGATCAGCGGGCACAGGACCTCTGGTCTCTCGGCTGCAGCTGTAAAGGGGCACGGCAGGCAGGCCGTGACCTGCGTTCCTCGTGCGTCATTGTATAACCCCAGTTCCCGTTACAGTTCAAGGTCTGCTGCTTTCTGCAGTGCTTTCCGCGCCAGAGGAGCCGCCGCGCTTCCTCCGCTTCCGCCGTTTTCAATCAGCACGCTCACGGCATAGGGATGTTCCTGTTCCCGGATAAACCCGACAAACCACGCATGGCTTTCAATGCTTTTGTCATTGCTCACCTCTGCAGAACCTGTTTTGCCCGCAACCGTCATTCCTCTAAGAGCAGCACGGACACCCGTTCCGCTGCGCACAACGCTGATCATATCCTGCTCTATCCGTGATGCGGTTTCTCTGGAAAGGGCTGCTTTATCCGCTGCTTTCATCGGCAGCATGCGGTTCACGCCGCGTGCTGTCGTTATTTTTTTAATCAGAACCGGTTCTTTGAATATCCCGTGGTTGGCAATGGTGCAGGTGATGAGCGCCATGTGCAGCGGGGTCGCAAGAACGCGCCCCTGGCCGATTGACGACCACGCCAGGTCTTCCGGGCTCAGGTTGTCGATGGGATAGCTTGAATTGTACACGATCATATCGCTGAACAGAAAATTCTCATTGAACCCGAGCGACTGTGCGGTTGCCCCCAGCGCTTCATACCCCAGTTCCTGGGAAAGGGCTGCAAACGTCGTATTGCAGGAATGGACAAATGCCGATGACAGCGTCTGCAC
>OCTW011587709.1_pt1 | contig 11522 bp, 7 predicted proteins | sample 1539671 | NCBI WGS metagenome assembly OCTW01 (sample SAMN02144230, study PRJEB22623) | gut metagenome | biome: sheep rumen | host: Ovis aries | place: New Zealand | reverse complement strand
TGAGGCTCTCCTTGATGTGGCGGCTCTGCAGGTCGAAGATGTTGGGCAGGGCATTGAAGGATACACCTAAGGGATCCTTGGTGAGGGCGGTGTTCAGGAAGAGGTCGTCGCCTGATATACGCTTGCCGCGGAAGTTGCTGCTCTCCTCGCCAAAGTTGTGGGCAAACGATGAGGCTACCGATGAGGCGTTGCTGCCGCTGTAGATGACGAGCTTGTCGAACTGCTTGATTTTCTTGGTGTCCTCGTCGAACTCATCGTTCAGGAAGTATAGCTGTTTCAGCTTCTTCGAGTTCAGGTGCTTGCCTTCCAGCACTTTGGCAGCCTCGCTGCCACTGGCTGTGATAGGCAGCACGGCGAACTCTCCGAAATAAACAACGTGGCTAAAGTCTTTCGCTTTTGATTCTTGATTGTCGAATACTACATTCAAGTCGATATTGGCCTGAGCGCCCTTGGCTATCTGGAACTCAACGCTGGGCTGGGTCTTGGCATACTCGCTGATCCACTTCTCTACCAGTGGGCGGGCAAAGCGTGGTGCCTTGACATAGCGCACTGTGCTGGCGGTGGTTGAATTACCTTCAGCCCAAAGAGGGTTGATGCTGATGCTCCATAAAACGGCTATTGCTAATACTACCTTTCTCATATTCTTCTTTGCTTTTTGGGGATAATAAATGTTTCTGGGTGCAAAGGTACGGCGATTCTGTGGTGCTCACAATCCCCCACACACGTCATTCTGCCTACCATAGTTGTGGTATTTTTACAAAAATGGTTAATAAAAGTACTAATATATGACAATATTGCGTATATTTGCACCGATTATCAACAACTGTTCAAGCCAATTCTATGAGGTACCTAAACAACATCTTTTTGACGGCGCTGGCCCTTTGTGTGGCTTTGCCGATGCTGGCTGGCAAGCCAAAGTTTCAAAACTTTAAGGTTTCGACCTATATCCGGGCGCAGGATGTGGCGCGGATGGACGACGAGACATTCCTGAAAGCTACATGGCAGACGGTGAGCGAGCAGGTGGATATCGATAAGATCTACTTGGAAACGCACCGTGACGCCTTCACCGTGCCTGAGAAAACGATGCGCAAGGTGAAGAAATTCTTTGAGAGTAAAGGCCTGGAGGTGGGTGGCGGCATCACCTACACACGGTCGGAACCGACTGATTTCGAGACCTACAGCTATGCACGCCCCGATGAGCGTAAGGTGGTCAGGGAGGTGGCGGAATATACCGCTAAGCTGTTTGATGACTTTATTCTCGATGATTTCTTCTTCATCGACCTGAAGAACGATGACGAGATTGCTGCGAAGGGCAGCAAGAGCTGGACCGACTACCGTTTGCGCCTGATGGCCGATGCGGGGCGCGAGTTGGTGGTGAACCCGGCAAAGGCGGTGAACCCCAAGGTGAAGGTCATCGTGAAATATCCCAACTGGTATGATCATTTCCAAGGACTGGGCTTCAATCTCGAGGAGGAACCGTCGTATTTCGATGGCATCTGGACGGGTACGGAGACGCGCGACCCTGGATCGGCACAGCATCTGCAGAACTATCTGAGCTATCATATCGTACGCTACTTCGATCATGTAGCACCCGGTAAGAACGGTGGTGGCTGGGTGGATGCCGGTGGTATCCACATGAGCATGGACCGCTATGCCGAGCAGCTGCACCTCACGATGCTGTCGAAGACACCGGAGATCATCCTGTGGAACTACATGCAGCTGGTTGAAGTGAAGATTACACCGCAGCAGCGCGCGCAGTGGCAGGAGCCGGCAAGCAGTTTTAACTACGACCGCATGGTGGCGCCCTACACACGTAACGGCAAGACGGTGACGCCTACGACACTGGCGCGCTATGCCAACGTGACCCTGCATGAGACCGACCGGCTCGTGGGACAGCTGGGACAGCCCGTGGGACTAGCTTCGTACAAGCCTTATCACTCATCGGGCGAGGCGTTCCTGCAGAACTATCTGGGCATGATTGGTCTGCCGATGGACACCTATCCGCAGTTCCTGAGCGACCGTCAGCAGATACTGCTCACAGAGCAGGCGGCACAGGATAAGGCTATCGTGGCTAAGATCAAACAGCAACTGAAGAAGGGCGGCGACGTGATCATCACAACAGGTTTGCTGAAAGCTATCCGCAACGAGATGGCTGATGTGTGCGAACTGTATTGCGGCGACCTGAAGGCGATCGTCAGCGACTTTGGCTGGAGCGGTAAGGCGGCGCGTGAGTTCATCATCCCGCAGGTGAAATACTATACGAACGATGCCTGGGAGGTGGTATCGGCAGGCCGCCCGCTCAACGGGGGCGTGTCGGGCTATCCCATCCTGTTGCGCGACAGCTATTCAAACGGGACGCTGTTCGTGTTGACGATTCCTGACGATTTTGGTAACCTGTACGACTTCCCTGCTGGGGCGCTCAACGTGATACGTAGGGCGATGAGCAAGGATATAGGCGCCTATATCGAGGCACCGTCGAAGGTGGCGCTGTTCCCCTACGACAACCAAACACTGGTGGTGGAGAACTTCAACGATGAGCCAGTGAATGTGCGCGTGGTGGTGTGCAGCAGGGTGAAAGGTGCCCGTAATCTGCTTACTGGCGAGCAGCTGCAGCCGGTCAAGTTGCCGCAGATGGCGCCTATGTGGGGGCGCAACCGCTTCTTCGGGTATCCTGACGGGGCAACGGCATTCGATGTGAAACTGCCTGCCCACAGCTATATCGGTTTGGGCTATTAAGCAAAAAAATCCCTCGTTCACGGTGAGCGAGGGATTTTCTTTTATAACTTGTTTACTTGTTCAGTTTCCAGGTGACACCATCCTTGGTGTCCTTCACTTCAAAACCGGCAGCGGCGAGCTCATCGCGAATCTTGTCGCTGGTAGCCCAGTCTTTGTCAGCTTTGGCTTTGGCGCGCAGCTCCAGTACCATATCCATCACCTTTCCGAAGGCAGCCTCACGCTCATCGTTGGTGCCGCTCTTCTCTGCTTTCAGACCCAGAATGTCCTCGGCAAAGAGATGCATGGTCTCTGAGAGCTCCTTCAGACAGTCTGCACAGATGGTGGCCTTGTGGTCGGTGAGCTTGTTGACTACGGTGCAAGCCTCGAACAGATGACTGATCACCTGTGGGGTGGCGAGGTCGTCATTCATGGCGTCGTAACACTTCTGGCGCAGGGCCTTGACCACCTTCTCGGTCTCGGCATCGCACTTGTCAGCAACCTGTACACGGTCCAGATCAGCGATGGCGTTCATCAGCTTCTCAAGGCCTTTCTCTGCTGCCTCAAGGGCTTCGTTAGAGAAATCGACGGTGCCGCGATAGTGGGCGCTGAGCACAAAGAAGCGGATGGTCATGGGACTGTAGGCCTTCTTCAGCAGCGGATGGTTGCCGGTGAAGAACTGCTCGAGGGTGATGAAGTTGTTGTACGACTTACCCATCTTCTGTCCGTTGATGGTGAGCATATTGTTGTGCATCCAGTATTTCACAGCAGGGTGGCCCATCGAAGCCTGAGCCTGTGCTATCTCACACTCGTGGTGAGGGAACACCAGGTCCATACCGCCTCCATGGATATCAAACTCTTCACCTAAGTACTTGCGACCCATGGCGGTGCACTCGCAGTGCCAGCCAGGGAAACCGTCGCTCCAGGGACTGGGCCAGCGCATGATGTGCTCGGGCTGTGCTTTCTTCCACAGGGCAAAGTCGGCCTGGTTGCGCTTCTCACCTATACCGTCGAGCTCGCGACTGGCGTCTTTCACGTTCTCCAGCGAACGACCGGAGAGGATGCCATACTGGAACTTCTTGTTGTAGGCCTCGATATCAAAGTAGATCGAGCCGTTGCTCTCGTAGGCAAAGCCGTTGTCGAGGATCTGCTGCACTAACTGCTGCTGCTCGATGATATGACCGGTAGCATGGGGCTCGATCGATGGGCGCAGCACGTTGAGCGCATCCATGGCAGCATGGTAGCGGTTGGTGTAGTACTGGGCTATCTCCATAGGCTCCAACTGCTCTAAGCGGGCTTTCTTGGCAATCTTGTCCTCGCCTTCGTCAGCATCGTGCTCCAGGTGGCCTACATCGGTGATGTTACGCACGTACCTTACTTTATAGCCTAAGTGTTTGAGATAACGGAACACGAGGTCGAAAGTGATGGCGGGACGGGCGTGACCCAGATGGGGGTCGCCATATACGGTAGGACCGCACACATACATGCCCACATTAGGGGCGTGAAGCGGTTCGAAACGCTCTTTTTGTCGCGTTAATGTATTGTAAATGACTAGCTTTGAATCCATATGTGTTACAATTTTTGCGTGCAAAGGTAATAAAAAATCCTTCAAACACCATACATTCACCAAAATTTTTGTATTTTTGCAGCCGAATTATTCACAAAACTAAGTAACGTATAATGAAAAAACTGATTGTATTTGCAGCCTTAATCATGGCTGTGGTTTGTGCACAGGCACAGCAGGTGGCGTACACCATTAATGGCGTAAGCAGTAACAACGGCGCAAAGGTGGCTCTCTTCGACATGCAGGCGGGCAAGCTACTGACTACAGCAGAGGTGGTGAATGGTAAGTTCTCGCTGACCGGCAACGCTGAAAAGGATCTGATGATGGCTATCCAGCTCGAGAACAACGGCTGGATCACCAGTGTGATAAATGATGGTACCCCCATGACTGTGAACCTCAATGACAGTACATTGAAAGGCTCGGCACAGAACGAGCGCATGGTGAACTACGACCTCAAGATGAATGCGGATTTCAACGAGGAGAAGGCTGCGCCTATCCTGGAGGAGATTTTCACTAAAGAGGCCAATACCATGATTCCTATGGCTTTCGTGGGACAGTATCTGCAGGTGTTTGGCCTGGATAAGATGAAGGAGCTGCTGGCAGCCAAGCCCGTATGGGGTAATAACGCGATGGTGAAGTCGCTCGTGGAACAGTTCGAATACTACAAGGCTGAGGAGGCAAAGAAGGCCGTTTACATCGGCAAGACCTTTACCGACCTGGAGGAGGCTGACCCTGATGGCCAGCTGCACAAGCTGAGCGAGTATGTAGGCAAGGGCAAGTGGGTGCTGGTTGACTTCTGGGCTTCGTGGTGCGGACCCTGCCGTGCTGAGATGCCTAACGTGGTGAAGGCCTATGAGAAGTATCACGACAAGGGCTTCGATATCGTTGGTCTCTCATTCGACAACAAGAAAGAGCCTTGGGTGAAAGCAATCGAGACCCTGCAGATGCCTTGGGTACATCTGTCGGACCTCAAGGGTTGGAAAACCGTTGCTGCTGGTATCTATGGCGTGAACAGCATCCCCGACAACCTGCTCATCGACCCACAGGGTAAGATTGTGGCTCGCGGTCTGCGTGCGCGCGGCCTGCACAAGAAGCTGCAGGAGATCTTCGGTGAATAAAAAACGGATAAACAAAGGGGGAAGGCTTTAAACCTTCCCCTTATTGATGATATAGATGCCTGCTGTGGTCAATGTGGCCGCAGCAGCGTATTTTAATAGCCATGGCTCACCCAGACACAGGCACGAGGTAACGGCGCCCACCACAGGAATGAGCGAGTTCCATATCGCTATCTTGCCTACGGGGTTGCAGGTGAGCAGCTTGTTGTAGAGCGTGAATCCGATGGTCGAGATACCGATGAGCATGAGCAGGTAGAACAGACCGAGTGGCGTGACCTGTGGCAGCGTGCCGCCCAGCAGCAAGCCGGGGATGATGAGCAGGGCACCGCCTATGCCCAGACTGAGGCCGGTGCCCACAAACACATCGACCCGCTTGTTAACACCACGGGTCATCAGACCGGCAAAGGCACCGCACAGCGCATTGAGGATAATCATGCCGTCGCCCAGCATGGTGAACGAGCCGCTGCCTTCGCCTCCCAGATTGAGCGAGAGGATGCCACTGAAACCGATGACACAGCCTAGTAGTTTGCGGATGGTGAGCTTGTCGCTCTTGAAGAACAGGCAGGCCAGGATGACGAGGGTGAACACGCTCAGCGAGTTGAGAATGGCGGCACGACTGCCCTGACTGTGCGACAAACCGATATAGAAGGCCGCATAGTGCAGCGTGGTGTTGAGCAGTGTGAAGGTGAGCAGAAACAGACTGCTGCCTATGAGATGGCTCCTGGCCGGGTCTTTCAGCTCAAAGGAGCGGTGGGTGAACCGGGCGATGGTGAGGATGATGATACCGGAGATACAGAACCGGATGCCGGCAAAGAGCATCTTGCTGCCGGTCATGTCGGTGGTGATGGCAAACTCGGCAAAGCCCAGTTTGATAAACGGATAGGCCCATCCCCACAGGAAGGCGGCGGTGAAGGCCATGAGAGCAGCCCAGACAGGCTGTGAAAACATACTTTTCTGTTGCATAAAACCAATGCTTTTAATCCATCGGATAGCGCACGCCCATCTGTTGGCGCAGCGTGTCCATCTGTTGCATGATGTAGAGCGTCTCATCGAGCGGCATCTCGCTCACTTCCAGCTGATGGGCGAGTAGCGCCTGTCGACAGGCCTCGAACTCGTATTCGTAGCCCGTTATCTGCTGGGGCACGCGGATGGTCTCTACGTAGGTGCGGTCGGGACCGTTCACGGTAACCGTCTGCGGGTTGTTGATATTGTCGATGATGAGATTACCCTCGGTGCCGGCTATCACACCGGTGTTGTCGCCTACACAGGCGGCGCTCGACTGCAGGTTGCAGAGCAGCTGACTGCCCTCACAGTCATTGAGGACGATGGTGATGGCGTTGGTGATGTCCATACCGGTATCCGACTTGACGCAGCTGCTGGTGAGGCTGCTCACGGGCAGGGGGAAGAACATGCGCACAAAGTTGAGTGCATAGACACCGAGGTCGAGCAGGGCACCGCCACAGAGGTCGGGGCGCATGATGCGGGGCTTGTCGCCCATGGCATAGCCCAGTGTGGCTGTGAGCAGGCGGGGCTGTCCGATACGGCCGCTGCTGATCAGCTGGCGCACGGTGGCCACGATGGGCTGGTAGCGGGTCCATACCGCCTCAGCGAGGAACACCTGGCGCTGGCGTGCCAGTGCTACTAACTCTGCTGCCTCACGGTAGTTGGCGGTGAATGCCTTCTCTACCAGACAGGGCTTGCCTGCCAGCAGGGCCTCTCTGGTCACCTCGTAGTGGTGTGAGTGGGGCGTGGCCACATAGATCAGTTCCACGTCAGGGTCAGCTATCAGCTCGCTATACGAGCCGTAAGCCTTGGGTACCTGCCACTTGGCAGCAAATGCATCGGCTTTTGCCTGAGAGCGCGAACCGATGGCGTGGCACTCGCAGGTGCTCATGCCGTTCAGGGTGATGGCGGCTTTCTCTGCGATCCTGCCTGCACCGATAATTCCAACTTTCATATCTGTTTAGTCTTTTTTAATTGATAATCAACACAAAGCCGCCACGGGGCTGACAGCTCATCTTCCGGGGCAGCTGCTCGCCCTGGGTGATCAGCCATGCCTTCTTGCCGGCAGGCTGCGATAGGGCAGGGTCGGCATCGGCAAAGGTCTGCACACTGTGAGGACCCTCCTCGATGAAGTTCAGGTCAACATCGAGGGTCTTTTGCTGGTCGGTGCCGTTGATGCCAGCCACATACCAGGTTGTGCCGCTGCGACGCGCCAATACCACGCTCTCGCCGGGATAGCCCGACACATAGCGGGTCTCGTCCCATACGGTGGGTAGCTGTCCAAAGAAATCCTGTACGGCCTGTGGCTGCGCCAGATAGCTCTCGGGCTTGTCGGCCAGATGCTGCAGGGCACTCTCATAGAGCACGGTGAGCGCCAGCTCGTGGGCGTCGCTGGTGATATGGGGGTGCTGCGAGTCGCTGAAGGTGCAGGGGGTGTAGTCCATCGAACCGATGATGTTGCGGGTGAAGGGCAGGGTGGTGTTATGGCTGGCGGCCTTCTGGGTGAAGGTGGGCACGTTGTTGTACCACTCAGCACCGTAGACAGCCTCGGTCGACATGAGGTTGGGATAGGTGCGCTGCCAACCACGGGGAATGGTGGCACCGTGGAAGTTGACCAGCAGATGGTGCTTGGCGGCACACTCTAACAGGTCGATGCAGTAGGTCATGTCGCGCTGACAGTCGCCCGAGAAGAAATCAATCTTCACACCGGCCACACCAATCTTCTCGCACCAGGCAAACTCTTTCTCACGGTCTTCAGGCTTGTTCAGACGGAACTTAGGTGTGGGAGCGCCGTCGATCCAGCCTACCGATGAGTTGTACCATATCATGGGTTTGATGCCCTGCTGGTTGGCATAGGCCACAGCATCCTCGATGGTCTTGCCGTCGCGCATCTGGTCCCATTCAGCATCGATCAGCACGTAGGGCAGCTTCAGCGTCACTGCCATGTCCACGTATTTCTTGATGATGTTATAGTCGTTAGAGCCGTGGTTGTAGGCCCAGTAGATCCATGACACTACGCCGGGCTTGATCCAGGTGGTGTCGGCAATCTTGCAAGGCTCGCTCACATCGGTCACAAGGGTGCTCTGTATCAGGTCTTGCATATGACCGATGATGGCCACACGCCAAGGAGTGTGCCACTTGCCGTTGAAACTGATGTGGTTTTCATCGGGACTGACGCGCAGCAGGTTGCCGTCGGTAAACAGACTGGCAGCACTCTGGTTGCGCTCGATGTTGGCCTCGGTGAGCAGCATGAACACGCCCTGCTGAGGCTCTACCAGTGCCGGGAAAGCGATGCGCTGGTTGGCAGGATTGGTGGTGCTCTGGGGGTAGAAGCCCTCGTAGCTGTCGCTCCACTTCAGCAGCCAGCGCTTGGTGCCGTCGGGAATCATATAGGTGGTCTGCTCCTTGGGCAGCTGACCCTCCAGTTCGCTCCACTCATAGCGGAACGCCACACCATCGTTATACAGGCGCAGCACCAGTTGCAGGTTCTTGTTCAGTTTGGCGCGATACTCGTTGGCATCGTTGGAGCAGTATTCCTTCTTACCGCTAATCATGTGATAGTCGGACAACTTCAGTCCCGAGAAGCGCCATTTCAGGCGCTTGGTCTTCACACCCTCATAGCCCACCACAGGAATGTGGAGCGCAGGCTGCTGCAGGTAACTCACGCTGAAGCCTTGGGCGGTGTTGTCAACCGACAGACGACCGTTGGGCGATACCGGGCACTGTGCCATAGTGCTGATGGCACCGATGCACAGAAAGGCTAAGATGAGATATTTCTTCATAATGATATAAGTATGTAGCTATTTGGTAATACGGAGTACGGGTACAATCTTGTTGGTGGCACTTGGCAGACTCACTACCAGTCCTTCTGCTGTCTGACTGGCTTTCAGTCGGCCATAGCCCAGCAGCCATACACTACTGATGCCTTTCTTAATATAGGGATTGCCCTTGGCCAGGCTCTTGATGACAATCCTGCCGTCCTGAGGCCATCCCATGGGCGTGGCATAGAGATATTTCTTGGTCTGGTTGAAACGCACGTCGTGGTAGTCCAGACCGCTGTACTGTCCGTCGTTGAAACCTTGGGCATTCATCTTGATCACCTTCTCGGCTATCGGACCCTCACCAAACTTGTGCCAGGGGCGGGTGCCGAAGATGCTCTCTTTGTTCACCGTCATCCACGCCTCCAGGTCGTCCAGTATCTTGGCCTCCTTCTCGTCGTAGGTGCCATCGGCCTTCAAGGGGATGCTCAGCAGCAGGTTGCCGTTTTTCGACACGATGTCGATAAGCTGTTTTACGACGGTTGCTGCCGATTTGTACTGACCCTTCTCGTAGATCTCGGTGTTGTAGTGCCAGCCACCAATGCAGTTGCAGGTTTGCCAAGGTTCTTCGATAATCTCGTTAGGGGCACCACGCTCCACGTCCCAGGTGAGGGCTTTGCGCTGGCGCTCGCTGAGAATCTTGCCAAACACCACACTACGTGGGTTCTTGTTGTACAGATGGGTGGCAATCCTCAAGCCGGCATCGCTGATGCCATAGAAGGGCAGCACCGTGACATCAAAGTAGATGAGATCGGGCTGATAGCGGTTGATGGCATCGAGGGTGCGGTTATAGAAATTGGTGACAAAGGCCTGACTGGGTATCGAGGCACCATGGGTCCAGTCCCACTGACGGTGAATCTGACCGTTGTTCCATGTAAACTCGCTGGGCTCGTGGTTCTGTGCATACAGCTCCTGTGGGTCGTAGCCTTCCCACCATTTGCCTTTGCCGTCGGCCTTGGTCAGTTTGCCGTCGTAATAAACGGCGGTCTTGGGGCCGTGCAGGTCGTAGCGCTGGGCTGGCTCATACCAGGTCCAGGCATGGTCGGCATGAAACGAGATACCTAATGGCAGACCGGCTTTCTTGGCAGCGCGCGCCCAACCTTCCAGGATATCTTTCTTTGGACCGATGTTCTTCGAGTTCCATGGCTGGTACTTAGAGTCCCACAGGTCGTAGTTATCGTGGTGGTTGCCTAATACGAAGAAATACTGGGCACCACAGCGTTTGTAGCGCTCCACCAAGGCCTCGGGATCCCATTTCTCAGCCTTGAAGAGGGGTAGGATGTCCTTGAATCCCACTTCTGAGGGGTGCCCATAGTGGGCTTTATGATATTCATAAGCCTCGGAACCCTCGATATACAATCCGCGGGCCATCCAGTCGCCAGAGCCTTCCACACATTGAGGCCCCCAGTGCGCCCAGATGCCAAACTTGGCATTGCGAAACCACTCGGGTGTCTGGTGCTGCTCAAGCGACTGCCAGGTGGGCTCGAAGCGCCCCTCCTGCATGTGCTCCTGTGCTTCGGATACGGGTACTTGATAGGTGTCTTGTGCGGTGGCGTGCGTGAGCCAGAGGCTCGACACGGCGATTGCTATGATTCTTTTCATCTTGTTATATGTTTTTAGGGTGGGGATTACTGATAGGCGGCATGGGGCATCTCTACGGCGATGGTTTCTTTGACGAACCGCTTGAAAGGGTAGAACTCCAGTCCGTGGTGCGGCCCCTTGTCGCCCCACGAGTTTTTCATTACAAAGTAGCGCTCGCCATCCTCATCATGGGCCAGTCCCACGATGGCCATGGCATGACTCTTGTCTTCCCAGCACACACCGTGGTGGTGGCGCACGGCACGCTCGGTCTTGGCGAGCAGCGAGTCCATGGGTATGTTCAGATAGCGTTCGTGCGTCCAGTTGTCGGGCATGTCCAGCACGGCCTCCTCGTTGTAGGGCAGGTCGTCATTGCTCATCAGGGCGATATACTCGCCTGGCTTGCACACGCTACGAGCAAACTCCTGTGGCGTGTATTGCGCGCCCAGCATGAACACCCACTTGGGGGCCGGCGTTTCTATCTTGCGCATGGCATCGTAGCCGCAGATGCCATACTTCTCGATCATCGTGATCAGGGTCGTAGGCTCGCCGCGCCTGGTGGGCGGGCATGCCGGTTCCTGCTCTATCAGTTTCTGAATATAATAAGGTGACAGGTTCACTGAGTCGCCCCAGCTCAGGTGTTCGGTCTCGATGGCGGCGAGCATGGCGTAGATCCAGCAGGTCTCGCTGTCGCCCTGGTCCTTGACAGGCGTCATGCGGTTTTGCACCTCG
>OCTW011596000.1_pt1 | contig 11523 bp, 9 predicted proteins | sample 1539671 | NCBI WGS metagenome assembly OCTW01 (sample SAMN02144230, study PRJEB22623) | gut metagenome | biome: sheep rumen | host: Ovis aries | place: New Zealand | reverse complement strand
AAAGAACGGCCGTGAATCAGAAAGCAAACGTCTTGGCGTGAAGATCTTTGGTGGTCAATTCGCAAAGGCAGGTAACATTATCGTACGTCAACGTGGTACCGTTCACCACCCGGGTGAGAACATGGGTATGGGTAGCGACCACACATTGTTCGCTCTCTGCGATGGTATCGTAACCTTCCGCAAGAAACGCGACAACAAGTCGTACGTCTCCATCCAGCCGGTAGCAGAAGCTTAATCGGCGCGGAGACATTCATCCAAATCTCCTACCGAAAGCTTCGGCTTCAGGTGGGAGATTTTTATTTGGTCAAATATCCCAATGGCTAAATAAAGGACAAAATGGTAAATGACTAAATGATAAAATGATATTATGTTAACATTAAAACAAATTTACGACGATAAAGCCCGCGTGATAGCGGGACTGGAGAAAAAACACTTCGCCGGAGCCGCAGAGGCAATCGAAGAAGTGCTTCGTCTGGACGGCGAGCGCAAGTCCGCACAGCAGCAGAAAGATGCAGCCGCAGCTGAGATGAACAAGATCAGCAAGTCCATCGGTGCACTCATGGCGCAAGGCAAACGCGAAGAGGCAGAGGCTGCCAAGGCGCAGACAGGCAAACTGAAGGACGATTTAGCGATGTACGATGTACGAATGAAAGAGGCTGAAGAGGCACAGACCAAACTGCTGCTGACCATTCCGAACATACCATACGACATCGTGCCGGAGGGTGCGTCCGCAGAGGACAACCTCGCTGTCACCATCGGCAACTGGCCCAACCAGCCGATGATGGATGCTATCGCAAAGAACGGCTCCGTAGCGCTCCGTGACTGGGACAGCACAACGGACGAGGCTATCGCCGCAGAACGTATCGCCAAGAGCGAGAAACTGCCGCACTGGGAGCTCGCCAAGAAATACAACCTCATCGATTTCGACCTCGGTGTGAAGATCTCCGGTGCCGGTTTCCCCGTCTATATCGGTCAAGGCGCACGTCTGCAACGTGCCCTCATCAATTTCTTCCTCGCCGAAGCCAACAAAGCCGGTTACACAGAGATCATGCCGCCTACGGTGGTTAACGCCGCTTCGGGTTACGGCACAGGCCAGCTGCCCGACAAAGAAGGACAGATGTACCACTGCGAGGTGGACGACCTCTATCTCATCCCGACCGCTGAAGTGCCGGTGACCAACCTCTACCGCGATGTCATCATCGACGAGAAAGAACTGCCGATCAAGAACTGCGCCTACACCGAGTGTTTCCGCCGCGAGGCAGGCTCATACGGCAAGGACGTACGCGGTCTGAACCGTCTGCATGAGTTCTCCAAGATCGAGATTGTGCGTATCGACACGCCGGAGCACTCCGACGCTTCGCACAAAGAGATGCTGGCACACGTAGAGGGTCTGCTGAAAAAACTCGAACTCCCGTATCGTATTCTGCGTCTGAGCGGCGGCGACATGAGTTTCACAGCCGCTCTCTGCTATGATTTCGAAGTTTATTCCGAAGCACAGCACCGCTGGCTCGAGGTCAGCTCGACTTCCAATTTCGACACCTATCAGGCTAACCGCCTCAAGTGCCGTTACCGCCGCGCGGAGGACAAGAAAGTGACGCTCTGCCACACGCTCAACGGTTCCGCACTCGCTCTGCCGCGTATCGTGGCTGCGTTGCTTGAGAACAACCAGACAGCGGAGGGCATCCGTATTCCTGCGGCACTGCAGCCCTTCTTCGGCGATAATATGATCCGCTAATAGTTTAACGTTTTTCTTAGAAAAAACCATTTTAACTATTTAACGTTTTAACGAAAAAAGCACCGTTGAGTGCTTTTTTCTTGTATATGTCATTTTTTTTTTGTAATTTTGCAGGCAAAATTGGTAAAACGATTTATGACAACAACTATCCTTCTTATCATTCTGACCATTGCGGTAATGATTTTCGGATTCTGGCTGATCCAGTACTCGGGTTTTCGCAACGAAGAGAAGAAAAGACTGTTTGAGTTGAAACGCGACAGCCAGAAGACCATCTCGCCTATACGTCTGCGTGCATATGAGCGCCTTACCCTCCTACTTGAGCGCACTAAGCCGGAAAACATGATTGTGGAGCTGCAGCGGGTTCATCCGGAGGCTCTCGCTACTTGGACCATCGCACAGGTACAGCAATACCTCCTCCAAACGATCCGGGCGGAGTTTGACCACAACCAGAGCCAGCAGGTCTATGTATCCGACGAAGTTTGGGATATGATCATTAATGCGCGTGACCAGATGGGGGCTTTTATCATCTCCATCGCGGCACAGGTTCCAGCCGAGGCAACGGCGCAGGCGTATGTCACAGCGTTGCTTACCGCCTATACGTCCAATGGCACTACGCCGACGGACAAAGCACTTGAAGAACTGAAACACGAGGCGAAAGAATTGATGTAACAACCCCACCCCGAGGGAGTAAGGGAGGGATAAGGGAATAGACCTCTAATGAGGAAGTATCTTGTAATATTATTTGCATTTCTTTCTCTCTCCCTTGTGGGGAGAGCTGGAGAGGGTTTTTCTGCCGACAGCATCTATATGGGCACGATGGTTAAGCTCGATATCGCTTCGCCTATCGTGATTCCGGCAGCGAACAAATGGCAGATCCAGAACTATGAGGTGGCAGTTAACGTGCGGCTTGCCAAACGATGGTACCCTACTGTTGAGTTCGGCTATGCCGGAGGGACAAAGGCCCAAGGAGACACGATCACATACCGCGGACAGGGAGGATTCTTCCGAGTAGGATGCGATCTTCATCCTCTCAAGAAACATCCGGAAAGCCCACATGCACTCCTCGTCGGTGTCCGGCTCGGTGCAGCGGCACAAGAGGTGGAGCAAACGAATGAAGGTAACTTCCGCACCTGCCTTACCGGCATCAAAGGAGATTGTTGGGGAGAGATTGTAGCGGGATGCCAGGTAGAGATAGCGAAAGTCAACAGCACGGCCTTTTACATGGGATGGATGGGGCGTTTCAAGGTGCTCTTTACCAGATCGCCGGAAGACCTGCTCAAACCGACGCCTATCTATATCCCCGGATTTGGCACGCGGAATAACCTCGGATGGGGATTAAACTACTATTTAGGATGGAGATTTTAAAACACATAATATTATGAATCGTACACAACTTATGAACCGTGCGGCGGATAACATTCGTATCCTCGCAGCAGCAGCAGTAGAAAAAGCAAAGAGTGGTCACCCGGGCGGAGCCATGGGTGGCGCAGATTTCATCAATGTGCTCTTTAGCGAGTTCCTTGAATACGACCCGGACAACGCCGGTTGGGAAGCACGCGACCGTTTCTTCCTCGACCCCGGACACATGGCGCCGATGCTCTATGCGCAACTCTGTCTGGCAGGCAAGTTCACGCTCGAAGACCTCAAGAACCTCCGTCAATGGGGTTCGGTTACTCCCGGCCACCCCGAACGCGAGATAGAGCGGATGATTGAGAACACCTCCGGTCCGCTCGGACAGGGGCACACCTTCGCCGTAGGCGCAGCCATCGCTGCCAAGTGGTTTAACCAGCGTTACGGAGAGATTCATAACCCGACGATTTATGCCTTTATCTCTGACGGCGGCGTACAGGAGGAGATTTCGCAGGGCGCAGGACGCTTGGCAGGACACCTCGGGCTGGACAACCTCGTCATGTTCTATGACTCCAACGAGATCCAACTCTCGACGTGTTGCGGCGAAGTGACCTCCGAGGACGTAGCCGCCAAATACAAGGCATGGGGCTGGTACGTGCAGGAGATTCCGGGCAATGACCCCGATGCCATCCGCGAAGCGCTCATCAAAGCCAAAGCCCACAAAGGCGAACCGTCGCTCATCATCGGTCATACCACCATGGGCAAAGGCTGCGTGACCGCCGAAGGCGAGAACTGGGAAGGCAAGTGCTCGACCCACGGAGCGCCGCTCAGCAAGGCCGGTGCATCTTTCGAGAAGACCATCGAACACCTCGGTGGCAACCCCGAAGACCCGTTCCAGATCTTCCCGGAAGTGAAGAAACTGTATGACGACCGCGCAGCCGAGTTACGTGAGCTGTGCAATAAGAAATACGAGGCGTACTACGAGTGGAAGCAGGCTAACCCGCTGGCAGCCAACGAGTACGAGACCTACATGTCCGGCGAAACACCGTGCATCGACTGGAGCCTCATCCAGCAGAAAGCAGGTGCGGCCACCCGTAACGCCAGCGGCACAGTGCTCTCTTTCCTCGCGGAGAACGTAGGCAACATGATTGTTTCCTCCGCCGACCTCTCCAACTCCGACAAGACAGACGGTTTCTTGAAAAAGACCCACGCCTTCAAGAAAGGCGATTTCTCCGGTCAGTTCCTGCAAGCCGGTGTGTCCGAACTCACCATGGCATGCGTCATGATCGGTATGGCGCTCCACGGCGGCATCATCCCCGCCTGCGGCACGTTCTTCGTCTTCAGCGACTATATGAAACCTGCTGTCCGCATGGCGGCGCTCATGGAACTGCCTGTTAAGTTCATTTGGAGCCACGACGCGTTCCGTGTCGGCGAAGACGGACCGACCCACGAGCCCGTAGAGCAAGAGGCGCAGATCCGTCTCATGGAGAAACTGCACAACCATTCCGGCAAACCGTCCATGCTCGTTCTCCGTCCGGCGGATGCCGAGGAGACCACCCTCGCATGGCGTTGCGCTATCGAGAACACCGCTACGCCGACAGCCCTCATCCTCAGCCGTCAGGACATAGCGCCGGTGCCTAACGTCAACCTCGAAGGCTTCCGCAAAGGTGCGTACATCGTCTCCAAAGACGAGAATCCGCAAGTAGTCCTCTTGGCTTCCGGCTCTGAGGTCTCAACCCTTCTTGCCGGCGCTGAACTGCTCCGCGCAGAGGGCATCCGTCTGCAGATCGTCAGCGTACCGAGCGAAGGTCTCTTCCGTGAGCAACCCAAAGAGTATCAGGACGAAGTATTGCCGAAGGGTATCAAGCGTTTCGGTATGACCGCCGGTCTGCCCTGCACCCTCGAAGGTCTGGTAGGCGAGAACGGTGCTGTCTGGGGTCTCAACTCCTTTGGTTTCTCCGCCCCGTACAAAGTCCTTGACGAGAAACTCGGCTTCACCGCTCAGAACGTATATGAGCAAGTAAAGAAACTGTTGTAATAAACAATTTGTTGTTACAAACATAGACTACAATATGAGATTCATATCTTTAATCGTTTGGGCTTTGCTCATCATCCTCGCAATCTACTATGCCACGGTAATTGCGCATCTGTTCACGAACATGTTCGGCAAGAACGTAGATTTCAAGAAGACACTCATCCCGTTCTATGGATGGAAGATTTGGTTTGATAACTTTTAATCATTTCAAGAATATGGCTATTAGCAATCTGCAGGGAGGCAATAAACTCCCGATGAAAAAAATCGTATTAGCTTCCGTCATCGGAATCGTAGTAATCGTCTTCCTTTGCTGCATCGGCTCTCTCGTTGAGGATGTCAAGAACGAAGACATCGTGGTTAACCAAGTGCCCATTACCGGTACTATGTATGTCTGGAGCCAGCCGGGTATGTATGCCCAGAAATTAGGACACATCACCTCATACCATAAGACCGAGCAGTTATGGTTCGGTGCGCAAAACAACGGCGAACCCATTCCGGTTATTTTCAACGACGCGTCCAATGGTGAGATCTTCGGTTCTCTCCGTGTCAAATTACCCACCGATCGCGAGCACATGCTCCGCATACAGACGGACTACAACGGAATGGACAGACTGATGAACGACCTTGTCCGTCCGACCGTGGTGAAAGTTGTCTATGCTTCCGGACCGCTGATGTCGGCTTACGAGAGCGTTTCGGAGAAGAAAAACAACCTGATTGAATACATCACCGACCAGCTGAACAACGGTGTTTACACGACTGCCGTGAAGATTTCCGAGGTAATCGACCCTATCACAGGCGAGAAGAAACAGCAGAAATTCGCAGTCCTGATTGCCGATTCAACAGCCGCGGGCGGGTATCGTCGGTCCGAGAAATCGCCGTTTGATTACTACGGCATCGAGATTGGTCAGGTTTCCGTCTCCAAGATCGACTACGAAGACCGCGTGAAGAAGCAGATTGAGCAACAGCAGGAAGCCAACATGCTGGTTCAGACCTCCAAAGCCAAATCGCTTGCCGCTCAACAAGAGGCGATTCGTGCAGAGGAAGAAGGTAAAGCACAGGCCGCTAAAGCCAAATGGGAGCAAGAAAAAGTGAAAGCGGTGGAGGTGACCAAAGCCGAGCAGGAATACGAGGTTGCCCGTCTGGAGGCGCTCAAAGCGAACGAGGTGAAGAAGCGTATCATTGCCGAAGGAGAAGCTGAAGCAGCCGCTAACCGTGCGAAAGTGGCAGCAGGTCTGACGCCGCAAGAACGTGCCGAGTGGGATTATAAGACCAAAGTCGGCGTGGCTGAAGCCGTGGCTAAGGTGCAATTACCGACTGTAGTCATGGGCGGTGGCGCAAATGGAGGAAACCAAACGATGGATATCATGAGCCTCAAGTTCGCCACCGATCTTGTAGAGAAACTGAGCAAATAAATAAATGAGAAAATGAATAAATAGTTTTATGGAATACAACTTTTCTGACATTGAGAGCAAGTGGCAAAAGGCATGGGCGGAAGCGGGTGTTTACACCGTTTCCAATGAGAGTGACAAACCGCACTACTACGTGCTCGATATGTTCCCTTACCCTTCGGGCGCAGGCCTGCACGTAGGTCACCCGTTAGGTTATATCGCCAGTGACATCTACGCACGGTACAAACGTCTGAAAGGCTTCAATGTGCTGCACCCGATGGGTTTTGACAGCTATGGTCTGCCGGCGGAGCAGTACGCCATTCAGACCGGTACACACCCGCAGGAGACGACCTTCAAGAACATTGACCGCTATATCGAACAACTCAAGAAAATCGGTTTCTGCTACGACTGGAACCGTGAGGTGCGCACGTGCGATCCGGCGTTTTACAAATGGACGCAGTGGGCGTTCGTGCAGATGTTCAACAGCTATTTCGACCCCAAGACCCAGAAAGCGCATCCGATAAGCAAACTGATTGCGGAGTTCGAAGCCAACGACCCGAAATGGGCTACGCTCTCCAAGCGCGAGAAACAAGAACGGCTGATGAACTACCGTATCGCGTATCTGGCAGATACCAAAGTGAACTGGTGTCCGAAACTCGGCACGGTGCTGGCAAACGACGAGGTGAGCGAAGGTCTGAGTGTACGTGGCGGTTATCCGGTAGAGCAACGCGTCATGAGACAGTGGTGTCTGCGCGTGAGTGCGTACGCAGGCCGCCTGTTGGAGGGCTTGGACCGCATCGACTGGACCGAAAGCCTCAAAGAGACACAGCGCAACTGGATCGGTCGCAGCGAAGGAGCAGAAATGAACTTTTATGTACGAAGGACAGATGTACGAGGTACGAAGGATGAATTTCCAATGACCATCTTCACAACACGTGCGGACACGATATATGGCGTGACGTTTATGGTGCTGGCGCCGGAGAGCGAGTACGTGCAGCGCGTGGTGACCGATGAGCAGCGCGAAGAAGTGGAGGCTTACCTCACCCGCTGCAAGAATCGCACGGAGCGCGAACGTATCGCCGACCGCCGCGTGACGGGTGTGTTCACAGGCTCGTATGCCATCAATCCGCTCACGCAGGGCGAGATACCTATTTATATCTCCGACTACGTGCTCTCGGGTTATGGAACAGGTGCTATCATGGCTGTTCCGGCACACGACAGTCGCGACTACGCCTTCGCCAAACATTTCAACCTGCCGATTATTCCGCTGATTGAAGGCGCAGACGTCTCCGAGGAGTCGTTCGACGCCAAAGAGGGCAAGATGATCAACTCCGGTTTCCTCAACGGCATGGAGGTTAAAGAGGCCATCCAAGCCATGAAGGAATATATCACCAACACGGGCATCGGTCGCGTGAAAGTCAATTACCGTCTGCGCGATGCTATCTTCAGCCGCCAGCGTTACTGGGGCGAACCGTTCCCCGTCTATTACAAGGACGGCATGCCTTATACGCTGCCCGAAGAGTGCCTGCCGCTCGAACTGCCGGAGGTGTCGGACTTCAAACCCACCGAGACCGGCGAACCGCCGTTGGGCAACGCCGCTATCTGGGCGTGGGATGAAGCGAACCGCAAGGTAGTAGATAAATCGCTGATTGATAACAAGACAATCTTCCCGCTGGAACTCTGCACGATGCCGGGCTTCGCAGGCTCGTCGGCATACTACCTGCGTTACATGGACCCGCACAACGACCAAGCGCTGGTTGATAAGGACGTGAACGCTTACTGGCGTCAAGTGGACCTCTACCTCGGCGGTTCCGAGCACGCTACGGGACACCTGATTTACAGCCGTTTTTGGAACAAGTTCCTCTATGACCTCGGCTATATATGCGAGGACGAACCGTTCAAGAAACTCATCAACCAAGGTATGATTCAAGGCCGTTCGAACTTCGTCTATCGCTATATCGGCGAAGGCGCGACGGGCAACCTCTATATCAGTTACAACCTCATCGAGAACCCCGAATACAAGGGCAAAGTACAGCCTATTCACGTGAATGTGAACATCGTCAACAACGACGTGCTGGACATCAACGCCTTCCGCGCATGGATGCCGGAGTTCAAGAACGCCGAGTTCGTCTTTGCCGATGGTACCTCGTCCGAGTTAACAGGTTATACCGCCGGTGCCAAGCAATATATCTGCGGCTGGGCAGTTGAAAAGATGAGTAAGTCGATGTTCAACGTAGTCAATCCCGATGATGTCATCGCTAAGTTCGGTGCCGACACGCTGCGTCTGTATGAGATGTTCCTCGGCCCGCTGGAGATGTCCAAACCGTGGGACACGAACGGTATCGACGGCGTGCACCGTTTCCTCAAACGTCTCTGGAACATGTACGAGAATATCACCGACGAGGAGCCGACGAAAGAAGAACTGCGCTCACTGCACAAACTGATTAAGAAGATCACGTGGGATGTAGAGAACTTCTCGTTCAACACCTCTATTCCGGCGTTCATGATTGCGCAGAACGAACTGTCCGCACTCAAGTGCAGCAAACGCGCTATCTTGGAGCCCATCGCCGTTCTTCTCGCGCCATATGCTCCGCATATCGCAGAGGAGATGTGGCATAAGGCACAAGGTGACCAAGTACCAAGTACCAAGTTTGTGGTCAATGCCGAGTGGCCGGAGTGCAACGAAGCGTATCTGGTAGAGGACACGCAGAAATACCCTGTGCAGTTCAACGGCAAGGTGCGTTTCACGCTCGAGTGCCCGAAGGACACCCCGAAAGAGGAAGTGGAGAAACTTGTCCTCGCGCATGAAGATACCTCCAAATATCTCGCCGGCAACACGCCTAAAAAAGTCATCGTCGTCCCCGGCAGGATTGTCAACATTGTGATGTAAAGAATGGCAAACGAGATAGTTCTATATCAGCCTAATGAGCAGTTCCAGTTGGAGGTGCGCGTACAAGATGAAACCGTTTGGCTCAATCGTAATCAGATGGCTCTGCTGTTTGACCGTGATGTCAAGACCATCGGCAAACACATCAACAATGCTTTACGCGAGGAATTAACTCCAACTATCGCAAAAAATGCGACAGTTGCTCCAGTTGGCGCAAAAAAATGCGACAACTTAGAAAACAAGTGAGATAAATCACAACTGTAAGAAACGCGCGTAGCGACGTGCGATAACATATTGATTAAAAGAAGCGTTTGCTTTACTCTTAGTCAGGAAAAATTAGGAACTTTTCATAGGCGAGAGCATAGCGAATAGGCTTCACGTACTAGCGTGAAGTTACTATCGTTGCATACTTGCCTAAAGGTTTTCCTAATTACCTCCTGATTGAGTGTGTGGCATAGCAGCCTCACGCTTTTGTTTTTTTATTACTTAATCCGCTTTGCCCACGGCTGCTGCAGAGCAAGAAAAACAATTTATTATTATGAAAAGATTTTTATTTGGTTTGATGCTGATGATTATTAGCATTCACGCTTTCTCTCAAATTGCGGCTATTCAACCTCAAAAACAACGATTTGAGTTTTTAGGTTCACACATTTGCTATGACACAGAAACAGGCGAATATGACATGATTATAAAAAGTGATAATCAGTTTGAGGACAAAACTGTTCATCTCAACTTAGGAAAAAGTGTTGATGAAGTAATGTCAAGCCTCAAAAACTTGAAAGAAGCAATTATGGTTGAGAAATCTGAGTTTAAGCTTGAGGGTTATGATTTTTATGTTGCCTCCAAAGGCCGAGCAGCTATTTTAGGTGTTGGGAAACTTTCAAATACAGCAGGTACATACTATATAACCGATGGTGGTATATACAACGATATGATGGCAATGATTGACAAATACAATTTAGATTATGGTAAATATCAAGTTGTTGTATACTCTATAAATACAAGCTTTGCAATGTTCAGTATAAAATTCACTGACTATGGAGCATCAAAATTAATCACATTAAATATGAATGATTATAAAAATAAATTTACTTCATTCATAAATGCAAACAAGGATGATGTATTAACCGATGAACAAATTCAACTATTGGTCACAAAAATAAGAAATGGTACTATTCGTGAAAATAAAGATAGCCAGTATTTCCTTAAGGTTGTTTCTTCAAACTAGGAAACTGGGGTCCTATTCAATAAGGGCGCTTCCTCTATGTGAAGTGCCCTTATTGTTTTTTGCTCTACCATTTAGATAAAACAATGATATTATTGTGCATTTGACATCTCGATATTATTTTGTCACAGATTGCTATTCTTAATAATCGTCACTTTTTGCGTTTAGTTGCCTCATACGAGACACGTACGGGAAACATACGAGACGATAAATGGGGCGAATTCGCCCCATTTATCATTCGGAATCTTAACAATCGTACATCCTTACTCTGCCAGATTGACAGCATAGTAACGGATGCGGCCTTGCGGGGTGCAACCGGTGATGAAGAGGACGCGGTCGCGCTCGGAGGCGGAGTTGGCACGGCGGACGATGTCGTCAAGGTCTTCCTCGGTGCGGACGGAGCGGTTATTGACTTTGAGGATGATGAAGTCCGAGGGAACACCGGCACTCTTCAGTTTGCCAGCCTTGAGCGACTTGATCTGCAAGCCGTAGTTGATACCCAAGCGCTCTTTCTGCGCATCGGTCAGTTCGGAGAAGGTGGCACCTAAGACGGACGCTTTGTCTTCGGCAGAGATGACTCCTGTTCCGCCATCGCGGTTGGTGAGCGTAGCCCGAACGGTCATGGTCTTGCCATCACGGAGCAGCGTCACACTCACTACATCACCCGGACGGTGACGCCCGATATGTTCCTGCAGGTCGGTACCGGTCTTGACAGCCGCATCGTCAACACGCGTGATCACATCGCCGCTCTTGATTCCGGCTTTCTCCGCCGCACCGTCCGGCACTACGCGCTCTACGTATGCCCCTTGGAGAGTTGTCAGGTTTTTCTCTTTCTTCAGTTCGGAAGTGATCTCACGCATCTGCACGCCGAGGATAGCGCGTTGCACGACACCGTACTGGCGG
>OCTW011276545.1_pt1 | contig 11524 bp, 10 predicted proteins | sample 1539671 | NCBI WGS metagenome assembly OCTW01 (sample SAMN02144230, study PRJEB22623) | gut metagenome | biome: sheep rumen | host: Ovis aries | place: New Zealand | reverse complement strand
CCTTAACGACTGACTATATACTTCATTTTAAAGAAGCGATTAAGGGTAAGCCTCCGACGCAGAAAATGTATAAGAAATATTTTCAGTCGGGGATTGACTATCTTAAAGATCCGCAATTTCCTTTCCAGTTAGAAAATATACTGTGGGTAGAAGAGAAATTGGAGTTCGCCCTGGATGACATTCCGTTTGTTGGGATTGTAGATTGCTTAATTGAAGATCCTGATCATGGACTCATTCTGTTAGACCATAAATCCAGACAGCTGAAAGCCAGATCACCAAGAAGGAAGAAGCCGCCGACAAAGTCCGACTTGGAGTTGGATGATTATTTGCGACAACTGTATTTATACAGCTACGCCGTAAAGGATAAGCTCGGAAAATTCCCGGATCGGCTGGCGTTTAATTGCTTTAGAAACGACCCTGGAAAGCGGATTATAGTAGAACCTTTCAGAGAAGAGAAAGCGGAAGAAGTTAGACAATGGGCTATTGATACGGTTCACGAGATAATTGCGAACGAGGATTGGAGCCCGAATATGCAGTTCTGGCAGTGTAATCATCTGTGTTCTTATAACCAGTCTTGCGAATACTTCACGGAGCATGATGGAAAGTGGTGATGATATGGCGGAACGGAGAGATATTCTTGATATTTGCGACGTATCATCAGAAGCCGGAGTTGTAGCATCGGTAATTGTGAAGCCGGAGCTGTGTTTTTTCAGTGAGAATCTCGATCCGAAATACTTTTCGAACGAACAGAATTCGTATATGTACTACGCTTGTAGGTGTCTTGCCGAAGCTGGGGTTACGGTTCCGGTGGATACCTACAATGTAGTAAGTGTGTTGAAGAAAAACAAGGTTGCCAAAGAAAGAATGGCCGAAATTCTTCCGGACTCCGCTATTGAAGAGTTTGTTCGAAACGCAGGTAATATAGCGAGGACTGATGTCGAGAGTTACATGGTGCTGGTTGGAAATGTAATTGACTCTGCGTTCCGGCGAAAGCTATACAACAAACTCAATCAATGCCAGAATCTGCTGTTTAATGGATCCGATAAAGAAATAGAACAGAAGATCTACGCAGAACTTGACTCTACGATGCTAGAATTCTCTACTACAAACGATATTCCACAATATAAGGATGTTGTTGATAAGCTTTGGAAGGAAATTGTCGAAAGACAGAAGGATGGGTATTCAGGAGTCCCATTTAAGTTTCCAACACTAAACAAATACGCAACTCTTGAAAGAGGGGAATTGTTTATTTTTGGGGCATCGCAAAAGCAGGGCAAAAGTATGATGCTTTTAAATGTAGCTGTAGATCTAATGAGGAAGGGACTTGGTGTACTATACATAGACTCAGAACTATCAACTCGTATGTTTACGGCGAGATTGTTGTCTCACCTAACAAGGATACCATTCGGCAGATTAAAGAATGGATTGTATGGGGAAGAGGAACAGGCGGAAATAGATAATGCGTTGAAGTGGATAAAAGAACAAGATTTCACTCATATTTATCTCCCAATGTTCGATAGCCAGAGCATATACACCGTCATAAAAAAAGTAAAGCACTCACAAAAGCTCGATGCTGTTATAGTAGATTATTTTAAATCAACAGGTGATCTTGACGCATTTGGGACGTATCAGGAAATGGGCAAGCTCGTTGATATGATAAAGAATAGAGTCGCCGGAGAAATGAATCTGATAGCGGTCGGAGCAGCGCAAACAAATGCTTCAACAGGACGATTAGCAGACAGCGCGAAAATCGCCAGAAACGCGTCCACAATAGCGTTTATAACAGAAAAGACGGACGAAGAAATTGAACAGGACGGCGGTCTGGAATACGGGAACAAAAAGCTGAGAGTTGCTTTCAATCGTAACGGTATGCAACATCGGGATGGCGAATACATAAGCCTGTCTTTTAATGGAGATATTATCTCTTACGAAGAGAGCAAGCAACCCATTCCGCAGACGCCGTATTAAGGAGAAAAAAATGAATACAAAGTTCGATGTTGGAGATAAGGTTTCAGCAATCGGGGAAATACAGCGTATTTCAATAACGTCTGAGGGCGGAGTATGCTATTTTCTTAGCTTCTCGGTCGGAGGCGAAAAGGGTGAAACCTGGGTTACTGAAAGTGAAGTTTCTGAAGTTAATGAAGAACCTCCTGTTAAGGGAGTTGTTTTGGAGTAAAGATATGACTGAGAGAGAAGCACTTCAATATATGCAGAGAGCATTTGCAATGCTGAAACATGAAACCCTTCGTCAGGTTACTTATGAAGGCGAAGACCCAAGAGAATTCGCCAATGTTGCTATCGCGGAAGATGTTGTAATCAGCGCGATGTACCGAGGTGTTCGTTGTCGAGAAGAAGAATGTAAGACGAAAAAGAATCGTTATAAGTTCGCTGAGATGTGGGCGGATTTTAAAAGAAATAATCTTAGAATTGGAGAGACTACCCAATGAGTGAATATTCATTACCTTGGGGCGAGTTTCAGAGTTTGGAAGATTGGTATCATGAGTGCAAGATCGAAAAAAGGGTTATGCGTCTGTGGTTAAGAGAAAGAGATGGCAATTTTGCAGAGACATGTGACTACGTTTTTATCGCACAGATAATCAAATTGCAAGACGGAGATTACTTAATTGGTTATATGGATTACGATTTTACAAGAGCTGACAAAAAGTATCCATATATCGATTATGTCAGGTTGTCGGATGCCAACTTTGCATACTCTGAAAAAGACCAAGAAGAGTTGGAAAAAGTGTATCAATAGGTAATTGCAGCGAGGTTAAAGCTATGGATGTTCAAGAATTAATAGACCGTGTGGACATCGCTGAATATATATCCCAGTACACAGATCTGGAAGAGAAGAATGGAGAGCTGTGGGGGCTATCCCCCTTAAAGGAAGAAAACACCCCGAGTTTCTCAATCCGTCCTGAAGAAGGCGTATTCTACGATTTCAGTTCAGGGCAGGGTGGTAATGTGGTTTCATTTGCCATGGCATATCATCACTGTTCGTTTAAACAAGCGATCGAAAAGTTGTGTAAATTCGCCGGCATAGATGATGACACTATTGCCGAAGGTGTCACGCATCTGGAAGCGACGAAGATCGCAAAAAGGTACCGCATAAAAAAGACCAGGTTGAAGGAATCCAAGCCGAAGATCTTAGCTGATGATTACATGTCTCGCTACAAGTGGGACAAGAATAAATTAGAACCATGGTTCAAGGAAGGTATCTCGTGGGAATCTATGCAGAAGTTTCAAGTAAGGTACGACCAACTTTCAAATAGAATTGTATTCCCAATCAGGAATATGGCAGGAAAAATTATCAATGTGAGTGGGCGTACACTCGACCCTAACTGGAAACAAAAGAAATTACGTAAGTATACGTATTTCAATGGGTTCGGCGGTGGTCTGAACACTCTGTACGGATTCTACGAGAACAAAGAAAGCATTCTGAGATCGAAAGAAATCATTTTGTTCGAGGGGGCGAAGTCAGTGCTCAAAGCTGATACCTGGGGTGTGGGCAACAGTGTAGCGGTGCTGACTTCGCACTTGAGCCAGTTTCAGTTTGAGCAACTAGTAAAACTCGGCGCGAATGTTGTTGTCGCTTTTGATAGCGGTGTCAGCATCCCGCAGGATAAGAACGTCCGGAAGCTAATTCCGTATGTGAATGTAAAATACATCTTTGATTTCGAACGGTTGCTAGACGATAAGGAAGCTCCGGTCGATAAAGGGTATGATGTTTTTAAAAAACTATATGATGAGAGGAGGCGGTTGCTTTGAGCGAAGAAAGAAAAACAGTTGAGCTGGCTGAGAGTAGGGCAATAGTTTACCTGCCAGAAGACGCCGTTTCCGCCACTATTACCGCAAAAGTCTGGAACGGCGAAGACGTGGTAACTGTTGCAAAAGAGTTGACGTTTCAAGAACTAAGAAAAGCGTTTGACGATGCCGATAAGAATTATCTGGAAGACACCGATGAGTTTGTACTTACGGACTTTGGCAAGAGGTCAGCGGAAGAGATGGGAGAAATAAAAGGAGGGAGTTATGCCTAACTACTTTTGCTATCACATTCATTCCGACCTGAGTAACGGTGTGACAAACGTAGACAGTGTTACGAAGTATTATGAATATGTCGATCGAGCAAAAGAATGTGGCATGACCACGTTTGGATTTAGTGAACATGGATCGACTTTTGAATGGTGGCATAAGAAAACTGCGATCGAAGCCGCCGGAATGAAATATGTTCATATGTTAGAGGCGTACCTAACCGAGTCATTGGAAGATAAGGTTAGAGACAACTACCACTGCGTACTTATCGCAAGGAATTATGATGGATTTCTCGAACTAAACAAGTTGGTATCGAATAGTTTTAACCGAAAAGATAATCATTTCTATTACGTTCCAAGAATTTCCTTCGAAGAATTATTTAGCACATCGGACAATATCATAATTACAACAGCCTGTGTTGGTGGAGTATTTGGGAAGCCAGCGCCATCAGTGTCGTATGAAGATGTGATGTCTGGTTTCATGCCCGACAATGTTGAACATACAAAAAATGATAAACTGTCGGCCCCTGCGTCGAAAATGTATGAATTCATGAAGGCTAATAAAAGCAGGTGCTTTTTTGAAGTAGGTCATCATATAGATGAGAAGCAACTCAGTTACAACAAGGTGATGTTGGAGCTTAGTTTGGAAAGCGGAATACCTTTAATCGCCGGAACTGATACACATGCCTTAAACAAAGACCACGAGCTGGGAAGAAGCATATTACAGAAGTCGAAGAACATACATTTCGATGGCGAAGAAAACTGGGATTTAAAATTTAAAACCTATGACGAGTTAGTTGAAGCATATAGAAATCAGGGATCACTTCCAGAAGAAGTGTACATGACAGCTATCACCAATACAAATGTACTCGCCGATATGATTGAACCGTTTGAGCTTGATCGCGGAACTAAATATCCACACATTTACAGCAATCCGGAAAAGACGTTTAAAGATAAGATAAATAAGGCCGTTGGTGAGCATCCGTATGTCCTTAAGAATCATGATAAATCAGAGCTGTTTCCAGTGTTGAGAAGTGAATATGAAGTGTATAAGGAAACGGGCTCCATTGACTTTATGCTATTGCAAACATATCTAAGGGAATGGGAAAAGACGGTTGGTATCCAGTGTGGATATGGAAGAGGATCCGTGTCCGGTAGCGAAGTGGCATATGTGCTCGGCGTTACACAAATGGATAGCATTCGGTTTAATCTTAACTTTTTTAGATTTATGAATCCTGCAAGAGTTACGAATGCGGATATAGACACAGACTATTCTGGGAAGGATAGGGATAGAGTAAAAGAATTTCTGTTGCGAGATAAAATGAATTTGCCGAACATCAATACAGCAGAGATTATAACTTTTAATACGATCGCTATGAAAGGTGCGGTCAGAGATGTTTGCCGTGCACTCTACAAAGACGATGAAACCGTGGAGTATCTAAAACTCTCTGCCGAAATAAACGCTCTTGTAGAAGATGATGAAGATGAGGCAAGAAAAAGGTATCCAGAAGTATTCCGATACGTCGATATTGTTAATGGCACTATCGTGTCTGTTGGCACACATCCGAGCGGTGTTTTGGTAAGCGACCTTCCAATCGAAGAGACTGTTGGGCTATGTAGCGTGTCAACATCAGACTATCCAGTGTCAATAATTAACATGAAGGAGCTTGATGATCTGATGTATGTCAAACTTGATATACTGGGTCTCGACAACCTTGGTGTGATAAACGAAACCTGCAAAATGCTCGGAATTGAAAGATTAACGCCAGACAATGTAGATCTTGAAGACGAAGACGTGTGGAAGAGTATACGGGATGATACTACGTTAATATTCCAGTGGGAATCGAAGAGTGCAAGTGCATATCTAAAACAGTTTATGTCTGATAAGACGTTGGAAATTGCTCGATCGAAGATTCCGAACTTTTCTATGATAAAGTGGTTGTCGTTTGGGAACGGTTTGATCCGTCCGGCGTGTGCGAGCTTTAGAGATAGCGTTGCAAAAGGTGAGTTCTATGATAACGGGTTTGATGCGCTAAATGAGTTCCTTGCCCCAGAAGCTGGAAGATTGGCTATGCAGGAAACTATCATGCAATTCCTTGTTAAATTCTGTGGATATTCTGATGCGGAAAGCGACCTTGTTAGACGCGGGATCGCCAAAAAGAAAGGGACAGAACAACTGCTCCCAGAAATAGAGCGTCGGTTCATTGAGTATTGTTCCGAAAAGTATAATATGCCGGTTGATGAATGTAGGGCTATTATAAAACCGTTCATTCAAGTTATATTAGATGCGTCTGCGTACAGCTTTAGCTGGAACCATTCGGATAGCTATAGTTGCATAGGGTATATTTGCGGGTATCTGCGATACTATTACCCATTAGAATTCTTGACGGCGTCACTAAATATCTTCGAAGATAATATGGATAAGACTGTTGAGATAACAAAGTACGCATCTAAGCGCGGAATACGAGTGACATCTCCAAAATGGGGTGTATCCAGACAACAATACTCGTTTGATAGAGACACAAATACAATAGCAAAGGGTTTGTCTTCAGTCAAGTTCCTCAATGCGAATGTCGCCGAGGAGCTTTTTTTTATTGCGAAAAAATTCGACGGCAGTAGCTTTATTGATCTCCTTACTGATTTATCAAACAATTCATCTATCAATTCCAGACAACTCGACATCCTTATTAAGCTTGATTTCTTTTCAGACTTCGGAAACCAGAGGGAACTGTTAAACATCGTGGAAATATTCAACAAATTCAAGCAGGGGAAAGCGAAACAGATCAAGAAGGAGAACGTTGATGGAACCGAGATCGGCGAGATTGTTGCGAAAAACTCAGATGGAAAGACAAAAGACGGAAAGGAAGCAAAGGTTTATAAGCTACTGGACGTACATGCAATCATGGTTGAATGCGAAGAGCAAATCAAATCCGCCGAACTCGACGACCTGAGCATCATAGACAAGATGCGGAACTTCGAGGAATATATGGGCTACGCCGGATATGTTTCTGGGCAAGACGTTGATGACAACAAGCTGTTTATCAGGAATATATATCCACTCAAACGTAAGCGTGACGGGAAACTCTTTGGATATAACGTCCTGACAAGATCAGTTGGGAACGGTAAGGAGAGCAGTATGACGGTTCATAAATACAGGTACGATAGTCAGCCATTTAAGAAGGGTGACATTATTGCCTGCACAAAGTGGAACCGTCGCGGAAAGTATTTTGAGTTAGAAGGGTATCGGCGGATGAACGAGAACATGGAGTTTATAGAATAATGGGCAGAAAGCCAGAAGATCTAACAGGACAAAAGTTTGGAGATTTGGTTGTAGTAGAGATGGATTTAAAAATCCCTGGAAAATCCGGAAAACATAAAAAGTGGATCTGCCAATGCAAGTGTGGAAATCGTGTTAGTGTAGACTCTCATAGGTTGAAGAATGGAGAACGCCAGTCTTGTGGCGAATGCAGAAAGATTAACGTGGATAAATCGCAAAGGCATGAGTATCTTAGGCAACTTCAATCGTTACCTTTAGAGGCTAAAATAAATAAAACAAAAACTCTTATCAGGGAATGGTATGAATATTACGATGGACAAGTATATGTTTCGTTCTCTGGCGGAAAAGATAGTACGGTTTTATTACACATTGCAAGAGAAATATATCCTGATATAAAGGCGATGTTTTGCGATACGGGGTTGGAGTTTCCACAGATCAGGCGATTTGTTAACACTTTTGAGAATGTGGATATACTACATCCAAAACTGTCGTTTAAGCAAGTGATAAAACGAGATGGCTACCCCATTATTAGCAAAGAAGTTGCTCAGTGTATCAAAGGCGCGAGGCGTTTCTTTAATGATATAGCAGACGACTATGGAACATATGTTGGCTTAGGCAACTATCGAAAGAATCCGAAGTTGTATGAAGAAGCAGTTTTGGACAAGAACAATAAATATGTGGCGAACTGGGTGTATGCTGTAAAACTTTTGGGAATGTTAAAAACTGATAGAACTGCCTCAAATGACATCGCCGAAAGGAGTCAGAAGTCCAGATACAATTACAAAAGGTACGCCTTTACATTAGACGCCCCTTTTGAAATATCCTCCTCATGTTGTAATGTATTAAAGAAGAATCAAATTAAAACTTATTACAGAGAAAAAGGTGCGAATGGGATAACGGCGCAAATGGCATCAGAAAGTTCGTTAAGGGAAAGTGAGTGGATTAAGCACGGGTGTAATGGTTATATGATGAAACATCCGGTTGGTAATCCGATGGCGTTTTGGACCGAACAGGATGTCCTCCAGTATATTTATGATAAAAAACTAACAATATGCTCCGTATACGGAAGTGTGATTCGCCACAGAAATTCTTATTCTACAACCGGATGTAATAGAACCGGGTGCTTCTCGTGCGGGTTTGGATTACACCTTGAATCTAAGAATGACAGCCGATTCAAGATAATGAATAGCTATGTTAATCAGAGGTTAACAGACGCTGTTTTAAGAGGTGGTTGGTTTGATCAAAACACGGGGTGGTGGACACCTCATAATGGGATTGGGTTGTGGTTTATAATAGAATGGATGAATCGACACGGTAAGGAAAGCGGATTGAAAATATGGTATCCAAATAGAGAGAAATATCTGGATGAATATATGACAGAAGAAATAAAGAGCTACTTATTATAAATGAGAAGGCGTATATTTAAAAATGTTGAGAAGTTGATTGTAATTGGGTTGTATTTCTACTCTTGCCCTTTCTTACATAGTTTATGCTGTAAATGCAATGTATTTACAATGTAGTTATGATTTGCTATCATACTATTAATGGAAAAGAAGTATGAGCATGTTCAAGAAGGTTGTAGAACCGCTGGCCAGAGACGCATCAGGCAGACAAAGGAGTGGTTATAATGCTTCATGCTAAACAAGCTGCTGAAGATCGCATGTATGTTGAACGATCTATATGATTACAACGCATAAAGGAGATGGCGATGGCTAATATACCAACTACGACAATGCGCATCGACCCAGAGTTGAAGGAGAAGGTGCGCCCGATCCTTGATGAACTGGGTCTTAATCTTTCCAGCGCCGTAACGATGTTTCTAAAGGCTCTTGTGCGTGAAGGTGGAATCCCGTTCGATGTGAGTAATGTGATGAAGGAATACGACACGGGAAAAGAAGGAGAAGAGTAGAAATGATGAAGAATTATACTACCGAACGAGAAGGGCAAATTGAGTTCTATGAGTCGTTCATCCCGCTCGTCGACAAGAGTTTGAGCGTCGAGGATATTCTAGCTGATGATAATGACGGCGTTCTCAATGGTAACTTGCTTGAGTTCAAATTGCGCGTGAGCGACCTAAACGCGGTCTTGTTCCAGTGCGTGAAGTATCTGTCAGCGTTACGAATCAAAGGTAAACCTGTTCCTGCGAACGTTGTAATTGTGGATTTGAACAGCGAGACAGCCTACCTTTATTACAGCGAGGACTACCTGACAGATATTGAGAAAGTTTATAGTGGTGGCGCGTCGAAGGGCAATACTGGTTTCGTCGGCAAGCCATACGTCGAAAAGTATGAGTACGATAAGCAACTTGATGCAACAAAGCTGATTGCCGTCCTTCGCGAGTCCAATTGGACGAAAGTTCATATCGATGAGGATTGTATTGTTGGCTGGGCTGCGAACTACTATCGCACCGTACCCACAGCTCGCAAGGAAGATTTCATTGGGGATGACACTGGCAAACACAAGACCATTGGCGAGATTCGCAATCCAACAGTCTTCAAGGATTACATCTATCCCTATACAGGTCAGAGTAACGTTCGATTTCAATACCTTATGGACAAGCTCAACGATACGTTGCAGAAGAAGAATCTCGGTGCGTTCTATACACCCGAGGCATATGCAGAGAAGTCGCATGAGCTCCTTCGCATGGCGATTAGTCGCGTTCCGTCCGGGAACGATTACATCATCCTCGATCGCTGCGCGGGAACGGGCAACCTTGAAAAAACACTGACTAACGACGAACTCTCGCACTGTGTGTTCTCAACGGTTGAATACTATGAGTACAAGGTACTACAGGAATTGTTGGGCGACAAGGTACGCCACATCATCCCACCGATCGAGGCTAACGACACGTTCAACGCGGGTCTCGTTCGCGGTGCCGACGCACTGAGTGAGGAATATATCAACAACCCCGTCATTCGGCAGTACGTAGACAACCCTAACTGCACCATCATCTTATTCGAAAATCCGCCGTATGCAGAAACGACGAGCCTCGAACATCAGCGAAAAGGTGCTGGCAAGAAGTCGTCTGCGTGGAAGAATAGCTATGTGGTTCAGGAGATGAAGAGAGAGGTTAAAGGTTCGGCGTCTAACGACCTTGGCAATGCGTTTATCTGGTCGGGGTTCCAATACTTCTTACGCCAACCAACAGACAGTTTCGTCGTTTTCTCGCCGGTAAAGTATTGGAAGGCACAGCATTTGATTTCTAAGCGTTTTATTGATGGGTACGCTTATAACCGTAGGTGGTTTCATACAAATATCGATGCATGTGTTATGGTCGCTCTTTGGTCAAATGAAGATAGTTTGGACGACTGCATCATGCTCAGAGGCTATAACATCAATTCTAATGGCGACTTAAGTGATGAGATCACTTTGCCCGTTCAGAGAGTTTATGAATTGTTTAGCAGTCGTTATTACGAAAAGAGACCGTTCGACGATGCTGTTTTTGATGGCATTTTGATAGGACTTAATGGTGAAGAGGCGGACTCGTCTGTAAAAAGAAGAATTAAACCAATGTATAGTGATGATATGCTGGGGTATCTTGTAGCAGACAGTGTCGGGTTTGACAACCCAGATGCTAAGTCAAGTTTGCTTGTAGCAGGTCGATACAACGGAAATGGATGTTATCTTCATAAAGATAATTACCTTGAAAAACTTCCGATGTTCTGCGCATCCCGATACATTACTTACAACCGATCTTGGACTGAGCGCGCACGCATCATGAAGTCGGCAGACGGCGCCGACCGATTCAATGCCGACGTTGCATCTGGCAAGCTCGACCAGTGGCTGCGCAAGTGCCTGCTGTTCACATGCCTTGAGATGCAGAATCATATGCGCACGTTTATTGGAAGCGACGGGCGATTTTACCGCAACGAGCTGTGTCTCGACACAACGAACGGCGAAACGTTGGCATCGATCGACCTTGCTAAGCTCACGCTGAACGACGACGAAAAAACGCTTGTCGCCCAATGGGGACTTCTGCTCGATGAAGCACAAAAGACCAGTGAGTATAACCCGTCGCTCACCTACGGCGTCTATCAAATCTATGCCGAAATTGACACGAGCTACAAAGACAACAGTGGTAATACTGCCTGGAACAACATTGAGGTTCATTCTGCACTGCAAACGCTCAAGGCAATGGTCAAGAGTTATTATAACAAAGAAATCGTGCCGACGCTGTTCGAGTACGAATTCCTTAAATAAATTGGTTTAGGCAGAA
>OCTW011448891.1_pt1 | contig 11527 bp, 12 predicted proteins | sample 1539671 | NCBI WGS metagenome assembly OCTW01 (sample SAMN02144230, study PRJEB22623) | gut metagenome | biome: sheep rumen | host: Ovis aries | place: New Zealand | reverse complement strand
AGCCAGAAAAGAATTAGAACATTTAAGTGGCGACCCAGATTTTAAAAGATTATTAGAATCAAGAGCAGGCTTTTTAAGAGATGTAGATGCAAAAATAGAAGTAGCTGAAGAAAAAGGTAAAGAAGAAGGAAAAAAAGAAGGAAAAAAACAAAATCAACTTGAAATAGCAAAAAAGATGAAAGAAGAAAATATGGACATTGAGCAAATTTCTAGATTTACAAATTTAACAATAGATGAAATAAAACAATTATAATGGAAGAAACTGGAAAATGGAATGGAAAAGGGGACGGTTCTCTTTTCCATTTTGTGAATTTTACATTTTTTTTACAAAAATAGTTGTAAATTAGTGAAAAAATTGATATACTATATGCATAGAAAATTATAGCAAAAATGTTATAATAAAGAAAGGAAAGTGATATTTATGGAAGAAAACAAAAATCCAGAAGTAGTAGAGGTAAATGAAGTAAACGAGGCAGAAGGAATAAAAATATCAAATGATGTTATAGCAGTTATAGCAGGAGTTGCAGCTTCAGAAGTACCAGGAGTTTCTGCAATGGCAGGAGGTCTTACAGGAGGACTTACAGAAGCATTAAAAGGTAAGAAAAATTTAGCAAAAGGAATAAAAGTAGAAGCTACTGAAAAAATAGCTAAAATAGATGTAAACATTATAGTTGAATATGGAAGCAGAATTCCAGATGTAGCATTTGAAATTCAAAATAGAGTTAAAAAATCAGTAGAAAGCATGACAGGATTAAAGGTAGAAGAAGTTAATGTACATGTTCAAGGAGTTAACACAGAAAGTTTAAACGCAAATGATGATTCAAACGAAGAACAACCAAAGAATGACTAATTAAGGGAGGAACATAAAATGAAAAAGATAAGCAAGTTAGTTTTAGTAGTATTTTCAGTTATTATTTTATTAATAGGTGTGGCAGTAAATTTATTAATAGTAGGATGGTTAGATTATGAAACAGCATTTTCTTTAATTAGAAGAGCTTTATCAGAAAGTCCATCAAACAAAATTATATTAATATTTACAGAATTATCTATGCTATTTGCTATATTATGCATCTTTTTAGATTCTTCTTCAAAAGGAGATAATAAGTCTTCTGGAAGAGATGTATTAATGCAAAATGATAATGGAAAATTAATGATTTCTAGAGAAACAATCGAAAATCTTGTAAATGGAGTTGTTAAAGAATTTCCTGGAGCTAGACAAGCTCAAACAAGAATTGCTTTAGATGCTCAAAACAATGTTGATGTACTAGTAGATTTAACAGTTACAAAAGATGTAGTTATTAAAGAATTAACAGCAAATATGCAAACTAGAATAAAAGAAGCAATAAAGAAAACATCAGATTTAGAAGTAAATCAAGTAAATGTTAGAATAAAGAATATTGTTAGTGCAGATTCGGAGGAATAAAAATGAATAGTATAAAGGAATTTTGGAGCAATTACAAAGGTGCAATATTGGGAGTTATTTTTGCAATTTTAATTATAATGACAAATCTATATAAGTTAATTGTAGCTATTGTACTTATTATTTTAGGTGCAATTGTGGGCAATTATATTCAACAAAATAAACAAATTGTAAAAGACAGATTAAAAAATTTTATAGATAAATTCTAATTATATTAAGGGGACTATAAAAATGAGCAGAACTGAAATGAGAGAATTAGCATTTAAACTTGTATATAGCTTAGAAGTACAAAATGCTGAAGATTTAGAAGAACAAATAGATTTATATGTTCAAGAAAATGAAATAGAAAATGAAGCTACAATTGAATACATAAAAGATATTATATTTGGAATTAATAAAAATTCAGAAGAAATTACAAATATCGTTAAATCTTGTTTATCTGAAAAATGGACAATCGAAAGATTGTCCAAGATAAATTTAAGTATTTTAAAATTAGCTATATATGAAATGAAATATAAAGAAATTCCGTTTAAAGCAGAAATAAATGAAGCTGTTGAGCTTGCAAAAAAATATGGAGAAGAAACATCTAGCAAATTTATAAATGGAGCTTTAGCAACTGCAATTAAACAGATGAATTTAGCATAAATACTGCAATTTAGCAAATGAGATTAACATAGGAGGGGTACATGAATTACGATGCAATAGCAGTTACAGTAAGTGACTTAAATTTATATATCAAAGAAAAAATTGCAGGGGATGAAGCATTAAATGCAGTTGTTGTAAAAGGAGAAATATCAAATTTTAAAAACCATTACACAGGTCATCTTTATTTTACATTAAAAGATGAAAAATCTTTGATTAAATGTATTATGTTTAAGAGTTATGCTGAAAGGCTAAACTTTGTTCCAAAAGATGGCATGAAAGTAATGGTTTTTGGTAGTGTATCAGTTTTCGAAAGAGATGGTATTTATCAAATTTATGTTAAAGCTATGAAACAAGATGGAGTTGGTGATTTATACGAAGCTTATGAAAAACTTAAAGCAGATTTAGAAAAAGAAGGCTTATTTGATGAATCTCATAAAAAGAAAATACCACTAAAACCTGAAGTAATAGGAGTTTTAACTTCACAAACTGGTTCAGTTATTAGAGATATAATAAATGTTTCTACTAGAAGAAATCCAAATACATATATTAGACTTTTTCCTGTTCCTGTTCAAGGACCAGGTGCTGCAGAAGAAATAGCAAGAGGAATTAAATTAATGAATGAAAAAAATCTTGCTGATGTCTTAATTGTTGGTAGAGGAGGAGGTTCGTTAGAAGACTTATGGCCTTTTAATGAAGAAATTGTTGCAAGAGCAATATATAATTCTAAAATACCAATAATCTCTGCAGTAGGTCACGAAACTGATTTTTGCATAGCAGATTTTGTAGCAGACTTAAGAGCTCCAACACCTTCTGCTGCAGCAGAACTTGCAAATCCAGATATTTTCGAATTAAAAGATAAAATAAATGTATTTAAGCAAAGAAGCAGATTAGCTTTAAAGAAAAAAATTGAAGTTATGAACTTACGCTATGAAAAAGTTATGGCTTCGCATGTTTTTAAAGATCCATTTAAAAAAATAAATGAATATTCTGTCGAGCTTGATAAATTTGTTAGGTCTTTAGAAATAAGTATAAAAAACAAACATAGTGAGCAGAAGTCAAAATTTGCGGAAAAGGTAGCAAAATTAGATACTTTAAGTCCACTTAAAACTTTATCTAGAGGATATAGTATTACAGAAAAACAAGGAAAGATAGTTGCAAGTAAAAAAGATTTAAAGAAAGACGACGAAGTAGAAATTAAATTTTTTGATGGTACTAAGCAGGCAAAAATTATATAAAAATTAAATTGAAAATATATGTAGAAATAATTCAAATACAAAATTGGAAAAGACAAATATACAAGATAATTATAAAAGAAAAGAGATGATTTTTATGGTAAATAAAAAAGTTGTAATTATATCAACCATTATTGCTTTAATAGTTATTGCAGGTATTGTGACATTTGCAATAACAAAATCTAACAATTATTCTGAATCTACAGAAAATAATATAAAAACAGAATCTACAAATAATGTTGGTAATAATGCTACAAATTCTTCTGCTCAAAATAAAGTTGAAGAAAACAAGGTAAATGAAAATGCAATTTCTGAAAATGCTGTGGTAAATAACACTACAGAAAATAAGACTTCGGAAAACAATACATCTAATAATAAAGCATCAGAGAATAAAACTGATAATAATTCATCAAAAAAAGACTCATCTAAAACTCAAGATAATGAAAGCTATTTAAGAGACGTGGCTATATCGTTAGCTAAAAAAGAATGGGGAGAAGACAATAGTGTTTATTATAGTGTTGAAGATGGTTCTTCAAAAGACGAATATATTGTAAGTATTAGAGATTCTAGTACTACTGCAGAAATTGTAACATATAATGTTAATGTAAAAACTAAAACAGTAAAAGAAAATTGAAAGGAGAAATTCGTAGTATAACTAAGTTACATATACGAAGACTAAAATATGAAAAAAGATAGTTTTGAAGATAAAATGCAACAATTAGAGCAAGTTGTTAGTGAACTTGAAAAGGGAGATATGAATCTTGATGAGTCTCTTGTTAAGTTTGAAGATGGGATGAAACTTGCAAAAGAATGTAACAAGATTTTAGAAGATGCAGAAAAGAAAGTAACAATACTTCTAGAAAAAAATGGAGAAATAGAAGAAGAAGATTTTGAAGAAAATTAAAATGAATAAAAGTTTAAATTGTAGTATATGAAATTTATAAAGGGGATAAAAGATGAAGGATTTTTTTGTAGAAATATATCATAATAAGTATTTGTGGCTACCATTATTAACATGGTTTGGCATACAATCATTTAAAGTAATATGGGATTTAGTTGAAACAAAAAAGTTTAATTTTAAAAGAATTTTAGGGGCAGGAGGAATGCCAAGTTCTCATTCTGCTGTTGTAATGTGTTTATCTATTTTGGTAGGAAAACATTTTGGATTTGATTCTCCAATTTTTGCTTTAAGTATGGTGTTTGCATTTGTTGTAATGTATGATGCAGCAGGGGTTAGAAGAGCTGCTGGCAAACAAGCAACATTGTTAAATAAGATAGTAAATACTCCTGGACTTACAGGTTTAGAGGTTCAAGAAAAACTTGTAGAAGTTTTAGGACACACGCCAGTACAGGTTTTTGTTGGAGCACTTATTGGTGTTTTGGTTGGAGCAATTTTCGGATAAAAGGACGGTTTTTATGAAAGTAATTGTTGTAGGTGGAGGTCCTGCAGGCATGATGTCTGCAATTTCTTCTGCTGAAGAAGGAAATAAAGTTATTTTAATAGAAAAAAACAAATCTTTAGGTAAGAAATTACTTATAACTGGGAAAGGAAGATGTAATATTACATCTTCTTTAGACATTGATGAGTTTATAAAAAATATCCCTGGAAATGGAAAGTTTTTATATAGTAGTTTTAAAAACTATACTAATATAGATATTATAAATTTTTTGAAAAAGCAAGGTCTTGAAGTAAAAGAAGAAAGAGGAAATAGATATTTTCCAGTAACGGATAAGTCTCTAGATGTTCTTAATTGCTTTAAAAAGAGACTAAAAGAGCTTAATGTAGAAATTTATTATGAAGAAACAGTTAGTGAGTTATTAACAGAAAATTTTGAAATAAAATTAGATAAAGAGAAATTATCAAAAGATTATAGTGAGAGCAATAAGACTGATAAAGAAAATAATATAAAAGTTATTGGTGTAAAAACTAATAAACATGAATTTTTTGCAGATAAAGTTATAATTGCAACAGGGGGAAAAAGCTATCCTTTAACTGGTTCAACAGGTGATGGATATAAATTAGCAAAAAATGTTGGACATACTATTAAACAAATTAAACCTTCTCTTATTCCATTTGTATGCAATGAAAAAGACATATGTCAAGAGCTCCAAGGACTAAGTTTAAAAAATGCTGGGATTTTTATTGAGGATATTTTAAAAAATAAAAAAATATATGATGATTTCGGAGAAATGCTTTTTACTCATTTTGGCGTATCTGGACCAGTTATTTTAAGTGCTTCAGCCCATTTAGTCAGATATAAAAATATAGATGAATTATTAAAAAATAATAAAATTGTTTTACATATAGATTTAAAGCCAGCACTTTCAAAAGAAAAACTAGATGACAGAATAATAAGGGATTTTGAAGAATTTAAAAATAAACAATTTAAAAATAGTTTAGAAAAATTATTACCACAAAAAATGATAGAACCTATAATACAATTATCTGGAATAAAGCCAGAAAAACCTGTAAATGAAATCACTAAATTAGAAAGAGAAAAACTAGTAAATCTTTTAAAAGACTTTAAGCTTACAATAAAAGGTTTTAGACCTATTGATGAAGCTATTATTACAAGTGGAGGAGTAAACATAAAAGAAATAAATCCTTCTACAATGGAGTCTAAAATAGTAAAAAATTTGTATTTTGCAGGTGAAGTTATTGATGTTGATGCATATACAGGAGGGTTTAATTTACAAATTGCATATTCAACAGGCTTTACTGCTGGAAAAAATAATTGATGAAATTTATAGTTTTATAGAATAAGAAAAAAGTGAATTAGAAATAAATCTAATTCGCTTTTTTTAATTGTATTATTTATTAATCAACTCTAATAAATTTATAATTTGTGCTATCTTTTAAAGTTAGATTTCCATCATAGATAGTGCTACTTTCTGTAGAAAGTGGAATATTAATAGTAACAGGACAATAATATGTTTCATTTAAATTATTTGTTATAGTTATATTAAAGCTTATTTTACATGCTATTGAGTTTAATGTAATTCCACAATTTTTTAGAAGCGTTCCATCATGTGATAGGTTTGAAACATTACTTGATAAAGTTTTTTTGTCTTGAATGTTAGTATTTACATAGCATAACGTAATTGGATTAGCACAATTATTATATAGTATTGGTTTTGTATAGTCTATTTTATCTTCAGATGTGGTATCAAATGTTATAGCTTCATTTATAAGATTTTCTTTTGAAAATACAGGTTTTGCAAAATCATTTATATTTTTGTAATATAGGCTTGGTTTACCAACACTTGGTGGTAATGAAAATTTGATATTTTCCAAAATAACAGACTTAATAGTGTTTTTACTTGTTAAATCTTCTGAGTTCGGGTTTAAAAATATTGCTATATCTGTATATTGGTATAAGTCTGAAATTGTAAATGATGAATTTGAGTTTGTAGATATTTCAGCATTACAATTACTAAAATATGTTATTTTATTTATAGAAAATATCGTTTTTTCATTTGCCTCTTGAAATTTCAAACTGCTATTTAAAAAAGATTGTGAAGCTGTATATGCTTTAAAACTTTTATAAGTATAGTTTACTAAAATTCCAAGAATTATAGTTAAAATTATAGTAATTATAATTAATATTATAAGTTTTTTTTTCATGAGTAAAACCTTTCGTAAAAATTATCTTTGTACATAAGAATTTTATTAATATTTTCTTATGTACAAAGGTTAAACATTATTTTTTTATTTTTTAGGAGAAATTTTTTCAAGTCCTCCCATATATGGTCTTAAAACTTCAGGTATTATAACACTTCCATCTGGTTGATAGTTATTTTCTACTATAGAAATAAGCATACGAGGTGGAGCAACTACTGTGTTATTTAATGTATGTGCAAAATAGTTTCCATTTTCTCCTTTAATTCTAATACCAAGACGTCTTGCTTGTGCATCTGTTAAGTTTGAACAACTTCCAACTTCGAAGTATTCTTTACGTCTAGGAGACCAAGCTTCAACATCACATGATTTAGCTTTTAAATCTGCTAAATCTCCACTGCAACATTCTAAAGTTCTAACTGGAATATTCATACTTCTGAAAAATTCAACTGTATATGACCACATTTTGTCATACCAATTCCAACTATCTTCTGGTTCACAAACAACAATCATTTCTTGCTTTTCAAATTGGTGAATTCTATATACACCACGTTCTTCTATACCATGAGCACCTTTTTCTTTTCTAAAACATGGAGAATATGATGTCATTGTATATGGCATATTTTCTTTCTTTAAGATTTGATCTTTAAATCTTCCAATCATTGAATGTTCACTTGTTCCAATTAAATATAAGTCTTCGCCTTCGATTTTATACATCATTGCATCCATTTCTTCAAAACTCATAACTCCTGTAACTACATCTGAACGAATCATATAAGGAGGAATACAATATGTAAATCCTTTATTAATCATAAAATCTCTTGCATAAGTTAAAACAGCAGAGTGAAGTCTAGCTAAATCACCAACTAAATAATAGAATCCATTTCCTGCAACGCGACGAGCACTATCTAAGTCAAGCCCTCCAAGAGCTTCCATTATTTCTCCATGATAAGGTATTTCATAATCTGGAACTACTGGTTCACCAAATTTTTCGATTTCAACATTTTTGCTATCATCTTCTCCTATAGGAACTGATTCATGCATAATGTTTGGGATTTTCATCATTCTAGATTTAATTTCTTCTGCATATTCATTTTCTAAAGATTCATTCATTTCAAGTTTTTTGTTTAATGCTTCAACTTGTTTTTTTATATCTTCAGCTTCATCTTTTTTTCCTGATTTCATAAGATTACCAATTTGATTACTTAGAACTTTTCTTTCATTTCTTAAATTATCACCATTAAGTTTTGCTTCTCTGTTTTTCTTGTCCAATTCTATAACTTCATCAACAAGTGGAAGTTTGTGATTTTGAAACTTCTTTTTAATGTTTTCTTTTACTATGTCTGGATTTTCCCTTAAAAATTTAATATCTATCATATATATACTCCCTTTCATTTTCAATTATGCCACTTATTATATAATAAATGAAAGAAAAATTCAATATTTGTAGGATATTTTCTTGAATTTGTAATGAGAATTTTATGTATAATTATTTTTTGAAATTATGGTGTATATTGCTCTACTATGTAAAAAGTTTGATATGAAAATTCAGATTTCAGTTGTATGAAATAGAAATTTGAGCTAAAGGGAAAATATATTAAATTATATGAAATTTCTGGATAGAACATCCAAAACCAAACAAACACTAAGAAAGTAATAATAAATATATTTATTAAAAGCATGAGATTGAATAATTAGACTTTTTAAAAGATAAAATGAAGATTAAAATAAAATTATTGCTGAATTTGCATTGTGGTTTAATCTCAAGACAGAGCAAAAAAAGGGTGTTCATACAAAATAACTTGAAAAAGAATATATAAAAAAATATAAATTTTTTGAAAAATTATTTTTTTTATGGTAAAATTAATAAAAATATTAAAAGGGAATAGATATGATAAAGCAATTAGATAAATGCGAGATATGTCCTCGCAAATGTAAAGTAAATAGAAATAATAATCAAATTGGATGGTGCAAATCAACAGATAGAGTTAAGATAGGTTTGTATAGTACTCATTATTTTGAAGAACCTTGTATAAGTGGAGATAAAGGCTCGGGAACTGTATTTTTTTCAAACTGCACAATGAATTGTATTTTTTGTCAAAATTATGAAATAAGTCAGCTGGGAAAAGGAAAAGAAATTTCTATAGAAGAATTGTCAAATATTTTCATTATGCAACAAGAAAAAGGAGTACATAACATAAATTTAGTTACACCGACAAGCTATGTTTATCAAATAATTGAGGCGATAAAGATTGCCAAAGCAAAAGGATTAAATATACCTATAGTTTATAATACAAATGGATATGAAAATATAGAAACTATTAAAGCGTTGAATGGATATGTAGATGTATATTTGCCAGATTTAAAATATGCAGAAGAAAAACTTGCAATTGAATATTCTGGAGCAAAAAATTATTTTGAAGTTGCAACTAAGGCAATAAAAGAAATGATAAAACAAGTTGGCAATATTAAGCTCAATGAAGATGGAATAATTCAAAAAGGTGTTATAATAAGGCATTTGGTTTTACCTAATCATATAGAAAATAGTAAAAAGGTTCTTTTATGGATAAAACAAAATCTACCAAATGATATATATGTAAGTATTATGGCACAGTATTTTCCTACATATAAAGCAAAGGAAAACCAAAAATTAAATAGAAAACTCACAAAAAAAGAATGGAAACAAATTGAAAAATATGTTGAAGAAATAGACATAGAAAATGGGTTTATTCAAGAACTTGGAGACCATGAAGAAGAATATGTTCCGAAGTGGGATTTTTAAAAATAAATTTTTTGAGTATAAACTCTTGACAATTCGGGAATAACAATGTATAATAATTATTATCGAAATGGCGATGTAGCTCAGCTGGCTAGAGCATCCGGTTCATACCCGGCAGGTCGTAGGTTCAAGTCCCACCATCGCTACCATAATAAAAAGTCATATAAGTATTGAGACATCAATATATTATATGGCTTTATTTTTAAAATAAATGGTGCCTAAAAAGTGGAAAAGGATTAATTGTAAGGTTACTTTTTCCTCCATTCCAAAAAGACACCTTAAAGGAGAAAAACATGGAATACTTTACAAATTTTTATTTAGACAAAGAAAGAGATATAGTTGTTAATTTATATAAATCAGGAGAAGATGAATTAACATATATAATCGAAACTCCAAATCATAACACGGGAAATTTAATTTCAAATTTAGCAAGAATATGTGGTTTAGAAACAATAAAAAATGAAAATGATATGAAAATAATTAAAGGTATAATTCCAGCAAGTATTAATGCTAAAAATGAAGATGTATACATTTTTAGACTTGGAGGGTATAGAACTGCAAATATTTTTGATGACAAGGGAGTTCAGATAAATGGCCAAATACCTGCTATTGCAAAAACTTTGATGTCTCAAACAAAAGACTATAGATTTCCAATAGAAAAAACAATTGTTAAATCTTTTATTTTAAAAAAATTAAAATTTAAAACAGATTTGCATACACATATGAATGCAAATTTATCTCCAGATGCTTTAATTGCTTTAGGAATCAAACATCAAATTAAATATCCTCTATATTATATAAGAAAACTAAATTTAAAATTATCAAAAGAACAAGAAGAAAAAATACTAAAACAAAGAGAAGAAGTTGCTAAAAAATTTGAAGATTCAAATTTAGAAGGAAAAAAATTAGATAGAAAAATAAATGACAATACTTTCATAAATTTTGCTGATTTAATATTAAATAATATAGAAAATGCAAAAGAAAATATTGAAAAAATAAGAAGAAGTTTAGCTATTTTAAAGGATGGTCAGGCAGTTTTTACTAATCTTGAAAAGCTTTATTTATATAGGTATGTTTTTGCAAAAGGTCAAATAAGCAAAGAAAAATTAAATCTAGAAGAAGAGTTAGATAAAATAGAAAAAATACCAGTTGAAGAAATAAAGGCAATTGTTTTAAGAATGTTAAAGGATTTAAAAGGAGATAGTCCATTTAAAAACAATAATTTAAGAGAAGATAAATTATTGTGGATAGCAAGAGAATATCAAAAACAAGGAATAAAGTATGTAGAAATTGCAGATACAACACTTACAAAGCCAGGACTTCCTGCAGTAGAGTTTTTAGAAGAAGTTCATAAGATTATGCCTTTAATTGAAGAAGAAACAGGTGTAAAATTAAGATTTTTAGTTGCAATAAGAAGGATTCCTTTAACTATAGTAAATGATACTAACAATTATACAGATTATTTAAGAGAAAATTTAAATGTTTTAAAGGCTGTTTCTATAAGTCCATATGTTGTAGGATCTGATTTTATAGGAGAAGAAATAAATGACATTTCAGAACTAAAACCTATAATAAGCGAAATTGTACAATATGTTGCAACTACAGATAATGATTTTACAATTAGAATTCATGCTGGAGAAAATGATAGTTTAAAAGACAATGTTGCAAATTCAATAAAATGTGTAAAAGAGTCTTTAAAAGAAGGTCAAAAAATGCCTTATGTTAGAATTGGCCATGGATTATACACACCAGAATTAGATTCAGAAGAAGGAAAACAACTAATAAATGACATCAAAGAAGCTGGAGCTGTTATGGAATTTCAAATTACATCA
>OCTW011611300.1_pt1 | contig 11532 bp, 10 predicted proteins | sample 1539671 | NCBI WGS metagenome assembly OCTW01 (sample SAMN02144230, study PRJEB22623) | gut metagenome | biome: sheep rumen | host: Ovis aries | place: New Zealand | reverse complement strand
ACCTTTTATCTGGGCCAGCATCTTCTTGCTGATGCCGCTTGCTTCCTCAAATCCATGATATGTCAGAAAAAGAATTTTCATTTGGTGCAAAGATATACATTTTTTTCTAATTATCAAAAAAAGTCTTGCATATATTCGAATAAATGATTATTTTTGCGAACGATTATGAAACGTATCTGCTTCCTTACGGACTCTATCTTCTCCTTTGGCGGCGTGCAGCGCGTAACAGCTGTCATAGCAAAAGAGCTGGCCAAAGAGTACGACGTAACTATTGTTACGTTCGACAAACCGTCGGACATGGACACCTCACTCTACGGTTTGGAGGAAGCTGACATTCATTACCGTTTCTTCCGTTATCCTGACACGCCTGGATGGAAGAACTTTTGTTGTAAAAGCTACAGTTACCTTTACCGTAAGCTATTGCCACAAACCCTCTGGACTTCAAACCTTTACGCAAAGAGCTCTTTCCCTTCTGAAAAGCGTGAAGCATTAGAAGACGAACTGCTGCAAGGCCATTATGATGTCATTATTGGCGACCATGCGCCTCTGGCTGTGCGGCTGGCTACTTGCGCTAAAAGACTTAAAGGAGTGAAGACCGTCGGCTGGATTCATAACTCATACGAAGCGCTCTTTGGCAAAGACTCTTTATACATTGGTCCAGAACTGAAGAAACACTATGAGTTTCAGCTTGAAAAATTAGATAAGACAATTGTGCTGTGCCAATATGATGCAAACAAATACCCATTCCCTACGCAGGTCATCTACAACCCGCTGACCCTAAAGCCTGGAGAAAAGTCAAAGGGTAATACCAGGAAGTTCTTAGCAGTGGGGCGCTTCTCACACCGGCATAAAGGCTTCGACCTGCTCATTGATGCCTTCCACTTGCTTGCACAAAAGGACAGCGACTGGACGCTTGACATTGTCGGAGAAGGGCCGGAAGAGGCACTATACCGTCAAAAAATAGCTGGTTACGGATTAGAGGGCCGTATCAACCTACACCCTTTTACCAACGACATTCAGCAGTATTATTCTGCTGCACAAGTCTATGTGCTCAGTTCCCGTTGGGAAGGTTTCGGACTGGTGCTTGTCGAGGCTATGGCACATGGGTTGCCCGTCATCTCGTCAGACTTGCCTACCAGCAAAGAGATAATGGGTGATTTCGGTATGTACTTTGAGAATGGCAACTCTGAACAACTGGCCGTACAGCTTGAGAAGAGCACGCAAATAGATTGGGAAATGGTATCGGCTAAGGCTATTGAACGGGCAAAGTCCTTCTCGGTCGAGACCATTATCCGCCAATGGAAAAAACTGTTAGAACTATGATGAACGAGAAACTGAAGGAAGCCATACGTTTTTGTATTGTAGGTGGCATATCTACGTTGTTACAATATGCCATTTACTACCTGCTCTTGCCTTATATGGACGAGCGGTTGGCTCTGACCGTCGGCTACATCATCAGTTTCTGCTGCAACTACGTGATGACCACACGTTTCACCTTCCGGGTGAAAGCGAATGCCAAGAATGCTGGCGGATTTACCCTGAGCCACATCGTCAACTGGGGTCTGCAGGTGGTAAGCCTCAGCTTCTTTATCTGGATAGGCGTACCAAAGGAATGGGCACCCATCCCCATGTACATGGTCTGCGTGCCCATTAATTTTCTGTTGGTGCGCTCCTTCTTTAAGTAAGATTTCTTTTCTTCAGACTTTTTATTCTACTTCGCGTGGTGATAGTCCTGAATGAGACCTTTCTTCACCAAGATGGGCAGTATGTTGGCAGCCGACTGACGCTCGCCCTTCTTCTGACGGCCGTAGTACTTCTCAAAGGTGACGGGATCATCGCGGAGCAACTGCTCCATAAAGGCGTCGTTGATGCGAGTCATGACGTACTTGCCTTTTGCATTGGGCTCTTTATCTACCAAAAAGAGAATGTGGTTCTGCATCAGGTCGTCGTTAGTCAGCAGTAGGTCAGTGGCCAGGAAGATGCTTCCCCAGGTGGTATGACCTGTAGCCAGCAGACCGATGTCGAGACCGATGTTTACCAAGTCGAGCAAGTCGCCCAGTGTCACATGGTAGCTCACTACCAGCAGTTTGTTGCCCTTATACGGTATGGCACGCAGGTAGTTGTTGACGGGAAGTATGCCGCCGTCCTCGTCGCGCAGGAAGCGCTGGTTGATAAACAGCTGCTTGTCGATGGACATCATGAAGACGTCGTGCTTGATGACTTTGTTCACTTCCTTATCGGCGGTCTTAAGGGTAAAGTCCTGCCCGTCGTACTTGACGCGTATCGAGTCGGGTTCCTTCTCTGGAATCAAATCCGTGTAGGGTTTCCACTGGTTAGCCTTGTAGTCGGCATAACTTGTACAAAACTTCGTCTGTGCCTGTGTAGTCAATGCCATCAGGCACATCATTGCAAATAACTTAATCTTTTTCATTTTTGTGTTTATTAAATAAATATGTACTAACTCTTCACTTCCGGTTTTGCTTGATCACCCTGTCCACCAGCTGCATACCGACGGTGTTGTAGAGCTTTGTCCTGGTATAGTCAGGACTCTTGTCCATACCGGCAAAGTCCATGTATATTATGCCTACAGAGCCTTTATGACTGTCGAGCCAGTCAATGGCCTTCTTATTGGCACTCTCAGCATTCTGGCGGTAGTTGTCCGAGAAAAAACCGTCAATATAGGCCGACGGGTAGTTGATGACCCAAGCCGGTGCGGAGGCTGTCATGTCACGCGCTACCGCAGCTTCCAGCATTTTGATAAGGGCCTGGTCCTTGTTGATACGCGTAATGTCCTTCCAATAGTCCTGTACCCACAGGGGAGTCTTGCTACCATCGGAGGCGACGATGTAACCCTGCTGCTGTTTCTCTAACTCTAAATAGGAGTTCCATCCATAACAGTAACCGCCAAGGGGTTTTGCTCCGTATTCCCACTTAGAGAGCATCAGCACCTTACCACGCATCTCACCTACGGTGAGCCGACTCTTGAAGTCGGAAAACAGGCCATTGTATTCGGCACCGTTGACCAATGTTCCGAATTCGTTGGCCCACGCTGTCTTATCCTTGGTGGCGGTGAGATCGATAGTCACGATACAGAACTCTGTGGGATGGGCGGCCAACCATTGTTTCAGCGTCTTGAAGAAATCGCGGACGTACATCTTAGTGGGAGCGATACCGTGGGAGCAGCGCAGTACATAGTTCTTGCCGTCCAGGTCGCGCTCTGGGCGCAGGTCGAAAGCACGCACACCCACCTTCAGCTGCTCCTGTATGGTCAGGTCCTGACACTTAGCGCTCATTTCGAAGACGAAGGCAATGATTTCGTTATGCCATCCCTCTGCCGTACAGGCATCGTGGCTTCCGGGCAGCGAGAGGTCGGCCACGAGTCGGCTGTCCTTCAGCGTCTTCATCCACCGGCTGTTATCCACACCTTTGGGTTTGAAGGCGGCCACATCGTATCTCTGGTAATCATCAGCCCCGCCGTGCCAGGCGTCACTCTCGTCCTTGTAAAGTTGTGACTGTTCGGCGGTAGCCTGTGAGAGGTAAAGCCTCTCCCCATCGTACTCATCTGAGAGGCGTGTGCCGTCGAAGAGAAGAACATCTGACTCTTCGCTATCCTTATACTCAATAATTACGTTGCCTTTGGCATCTACGCTATACTTGCACTCGTCAGTGTCATAGCGGCTAACGGGTTGATAGACCATCCTGCCCTCCCCCATCACGTCGATTTCCTTCCAGCACGAGCCGTCGGCGAAGAAGTGATAGATGAGGGCCGCCGTATAACCATCGGCGAGCGTTTCCCACTCCTCGTCAGAATCCTCCAGCATAATGTCGTCTGCCTGTATCTCAACAATCCATTCTCCCACCAGTGTCTCAGGTGATATTGGCTGCAGGTCTTTGCCATCATCACTGCTGCATGATGCCATCATCATGCCCAAGCACCACAAAAAGATGCCGAAACAGGTGATACTATTCCTTACCATTTGTAATTTGTTTTGTTTATTCTTTCATTATTTTAGTAGATATACTTCTGCACATAGTCCATAACCTCCTGCCTGACTTCCGGGGAACAAAGGGCTGGGTCGTTTAAGGCTGAATGATGCTTGCCTACAGGGTTCATGATCAGCTTTGCATTGGGGCCCAACTTTGGCGGCATGGCTGCTGTCCAGGGGTCATTATGTACATAATAGAGCATGAGCGGACAGGGGGTGGTCAGCATGAAGTTATTTAAGATGTCAGTAAACACCGTGCTGTCATAGGATTCGACCAGCCAACTGTCCTCCGCCTTCAGCAACGACGGAATCACCATGTCCTTGTCAAAACTGGTACCCTCCAGCAAGTCGGCAAAATACGCATAACCATCATTCTGTAATCCTAACTCCTTGGCGCATTCCACCCAGTACGAGTATAGATCTTCTTCGTCGTTATCCACGATTATATCGCACAAATACTTCAGCATGGCATCCTTGTCATCCTGCATTGTCGTCATTTTAACAATCCGCTCTTCGTCAGACGGCATGTATTGATACACTTGAAATAAGAGGTCAAACAGGTTGAAGACGTATTTCGTAAACGTGGGTTCCTCTTTGCCGTCAGACTTCATCAGACGGCATACATCCTTGTAATAGCCGTTCTCGCCATTCTCCAGTGCCCTGCGTATCACGGCCTTCATCAGACTGCGGCTCTCCTCGGTGCCCACCTCCTCCATGAGGTATGGCCCGAAGCGTTCATCGTCAAGGCTTATGGCAAAGGGGGAACAAAATGCTGCAGCCAGTTGCATGTCCTGCGGGTAGTAGTAGGCATAACAGATGGATGTCTCGCCGCTCTTACTCGTGCCGGCACACATCCACTTACCTTTGAAGATAGGCTTCAGTGCCTGATATACGGCATGCAGGTCGGCAGAAGCCTGGGCCACAGTCTGATATTCCCATTTTCCCTTGTCCTGATTGTATGACATGCCGTAATTGCGATGCTCCACACACACCATGTTGGCATTCAGGTTAGTGGCAAGATCCTTGATGTCTAAGAACCCGCGCCAGTTATAACCCTCCGTAACCAACACCGTAGGACGGTCAAAGCCTCTGAACAGGATGCCCACACGCTGCATGAACTCGTCACCACCCACGTCGTCGTGATTCGTGTCCTGTTTATAGAACATGCTGTACTGCTCCTTGTAGTTCAGCTCCGCCTTTCGCTTGATTATCGACGTGTCGGGATTTTCAGTGATATCATAGAACAGCCCCGTCTGCTCCAATACTGTCCTTAGTTCGCTGTTTTGCGAGTTGTCCACTGTATTGTCGTCGTTGGAACATGCAACAATGCCTGCCACCAACAGCAATACATATAACTTCTGCACAATCTTTTTCATACCTTACTTAAAACTTCTAATAATTAAAATAGAGTTCTGCCAGCTGGATATGCCATGTCCATGAGTTGGCCTCCAGGCGGAAATACTGCATGTTCACCGGCTGCACGTCAAACTTTTTGGTTTTGACCGCGTTATTGGCCCAGGGCAAACCGTCGCCGTTGTTGTAGGTATCATCGACAGTAGCCAGGAGCGTCCACTCGTCCGTCTTCTGCTTCTTGCCGTAAAGGTACCAGAGGCGCGGGTTATCCTGATAATTCTGTGCGGCATCGCTGGCAGTCACCATCGTGTAGCTCTTAGGACTCACGGCCTTGGAGGCGTGAAACTCTACCCAAAAGAATCTGTATCCTCCAGACATCTTCTTGTCGAGCCCACACCTCCATTTGCTGGAGAAGTTGAAGTCGAAGAGGTTGGCAGCCGTATTGGTTCCGTCATCGATACCGCCGTCGTACTCCAGTCTATTATTGTTGTCGTCGTCGAGCATGACGGTGTAGCTATCGCGCGCCGTAGCCCCCTGGCGACGCCAGTGGATGGTGAAGCTCTTCGCACCGTGGTCTCTTGCGATGTTCTGCAGGATGTCGTAGTTCTGGCCAAAGACGCTCTTAGACTGACCGATAAATACATTGGCCGCCTCAAGGTTTTCGGCCGTCTTGTCAGCAAGAGTGAACTGTTCCCGATATAGCTGGGGGAACTGACTCTGCAAGGCCTGGACGATGAGGTCACGGTGTCCGAATAAATCGGGGTTGACATACTCGTCGATGGTGACCCCCATGTTCCATGTCTGCAGGGCACGGTTGGGTTGTGTCAGTTCATATCTAAAATTATTGTCAAGATCACTCTTCGTAAATTCGTAGTGACCCTCCTTGCTGCTATCCTCATATTTGTCACCGTCATGGTACAATAGAATTGCGGTCTCTGGACACGAAGTGACATTGAGGGTGTAGCGCCCTTCGGGATTACCCACCGACCAGCAAATCTCGTTAGTCAGGCTGGCGGTGTTGACGAGAATTTCAGGTGCCGTGCCATGCATAAACCAATATTTGCCGTCACGGTCTTCTATTCTATATTTGGGAAGATTGCCTTTATAGGTCCATGTTACCTTGTTGTTCTCACGGTTTTGCACGGGGATGAGGTCTTTATACGTTCTTGACGTATTGAGCGAAAATGATGAAGCATTGGTAGTGCCGGTGGAGTAACTGCCGCCGACTGTCCCGGTGGCTGTCGATTTGCCACCAGTTATGCCAAAAGTTCCGCTCCAGGTGACGCCAGTGGTCTCGGTAAACGAGGATGACTGTCCGATATTGACAGAGATGGAAGTGGAGCCATTATCGGTGGTGGGGACTGCAGCTTCCATCAGGATGTCTCCATTGCCTACCAGTTCCATCGAGGTAGTATATGAGGAGAGGAAACTGCCGTAATAGCAATTCCAATAGCCAAAGTTCGAGGTAGGAGTCCAATAGCTTTCACCAGGATAATCGTAAAAAAAATAATCTTCATCTTTACTACCCATATTAAGTGATACATTCTGCTGCACGTAGTAGTAGTCTTTGTTGAAACTGAAGTTATGGACACCCCATGAACGTATAGTTTGCTGTATTCTATATGTCCATCTATTTTGATTTTCATAATTCCTATAAACCATTCGTCCGTTAAAAGTAAACGTCTCGCTGGCACTCATCAAGTTGTTGATGGCGTCATTGGCAGATGCTCGCGTCTGGGCGCGTACCTCGTCGGGCATTTCGTCATAGGTCTCAGCCAGTCGTCTCTCGGCATCGTTCAGCCACTGGGCGGCGGCATCGGCCATGAGACCGCTATGGTAGCCATTACGCTCAATGGTAACAATCTCCGTGACGGGGGCGGTGAGAGGTCCTTCGCCGTCCTGCCCCTGGGTGATGATGTTCGCCTCAGCTTCGAAAGGCTCCTGATAGAAGTAGTCAATAGGTCCGAGAATCAGCATTTCGGCCAATACTTCGCTCTCCGTGTCCACCCCGGCACGTCTGGCAAAACGGTGCACGTTGGCTCGGCGGACCTGCAGGCGCTCGGTCTGTCCAGTGCTGCGGGCGGCAGCCCAGGCCTCTTCCTCATCCATGTAGAAGTTCTCTTCAATCAGGTCCTCCTGTACATCGATGATGGCATCATACAATTCACCATAAAAATTGTCTAACTGGCGCTCTGTAGGGCGCTCGATGGCAATGTATCCGCCACTCATATAAATCACGGCAACGGCATACAGCTGCTCGTCAGTCAGGGGAAATGCGCCCTCGAAGTCGCTGCCCTTGAGCAGTACCAGACTCGTGTTGAAGTCTATATCGACCGGTGCGTTTGGCAGACGGCGCACAAGGGCTGCACCCGTCGAGTTCTCGTCAAACTGTCCCAGCACGGCGGCAGTCAAGTCGGCTTCCACGCGCACTTCCATCTGGTCGGTGGTAGGTTCTGTATAATTCTCTGGTGTGACGGTGTTATCGACTGTGGCAGGCTTGTCCGTGTCATCTGTACAGGCAGTGAATACTATTGCTGTCATAGTCGCCAACAACATGTTGACAATAAATTGCAGTTTTTTCATCGTTATTCTTGTTTAATGATTTTTTCGATCTTTACTTCTCTTATATGACAAGCGCGTGCAAAAATACAAATTTCTCCTCACATACGCAAGTATAAGACGAATTAAAGTTGAACGACAGGCTCTTTTTCGTGACTATTTGTAAAGAAAGCGCAAGAAAACATTGCTCATTTCACAGAAATGTTATAATTTTGCAGCGGTTAAATAGCAGTAAATGAAAGAACAAGAACAAATACGTGAAAGGCTGAAAGGAAGTCCGAAGCTAAAGAAGTTTTTGGATTACCTCATGATGAATCAGCGCGACGCCCGTCCACGATGGTACGTCAGGCTGCTGGCTCCGCTCTACCAGCAGCGCGGACAGGGCTCGAAGATATACCACAGCGTAAGAATGGACACCCCACCCTACCGTCGCTTCTCACTCGGCAGGAAGAGTGTCATAGAGTCTTATGCCTGCATCAACAATGCCGTAGGCGATGTCATCATTGGCGACTACACCCGCATCGGTCTCCATTGTACCATCATTGGTCCTGTCACTATTGGCAGTCATGTTCATTTGGCACAGGGCATTACGGTTACCGCCCTCAATCATAACTTCGCTGACACTAACAAGCGCATTGACGAACAAGGCATCACAACAAAAACCGTCTGCATTGGTGACGATGTCTGGATTGGCACCAATGCCGTCGTTCTTCCTGGCGTCACCATCGGCAGCCATGTGGTAGTGGCAGCAGGAGCAGTAGTCACCAAGGATGTGCCCGACAACTGTGTCGTCGGCGGTGTTCCTGCAAAACTACTGAAAAAGATTTAATTATCAGATGCAAACAAATCAAGGGAGAGGTCTTGCTGAGGTCTCTCCTCTTCTTTTTCTTCTACCTGTTGCTCTTCACTAAACTCAAAAAGGAGCTGGCGGGCATCAGCATTGTTTTTGGTATTCAGACGATAATAGCCTCTGCGGCCAGTATTCTCGACAAGCGACTGTGCCGACTTGGAGTTACGCAGCAGATACTGTTGAACAAAAGCATGTATTTCAGAAAAGTCTGGCTGGATGAAAAGCGTACAATTCAGATTATAAACGTGCCTTGCTATCGACTGCACGCTTATGCCGAGTTCTCCTGCCTCTGCCAGAATTTTCTGAATCTGCTGCTCGTAAGTCATTTGTCCGTTGTACGTTGTCAACTAAAAAAGGCTGGTAAGACATAAGCGCTACCAGCCTTTTTGCTATTTGATTTGTGGATTAAGCCAATGTAATCTTAGCCTCTGCATCAACAATCTTGCCCTCCTTGAAGAGCCATCCCATACCGAGCAGAGTCTCCTCCTCGCTAATCTTTGCAGCCTTAGCAATTTCCTTAACGGTCAGAGCCTTACCAGCTGCTGCCAGTGCCTGATAAACATCTCCTGCCTTGAAACCGACATTTTCTGCATTCAGTACAATTGCTGCCTTCTTAGGAGCTGCAGCCTTCTTCACGGTTTCCTTCTTGGGCTCAGCAGCCTTTGTTGCTGCGGCCTTCTTCGTTGTAGTTTTCTTTTCTGCCATAGTTTTTTTAAAATTAGTTCACGTATTGAAATTGTGTTGAATCTTCTCTCAAATTTCTGCGTGCAAAGGTACAACAAACCGTGACATTAAGTAACTGATAATAAGGCTATTTTATAAAAACAGCTATTATTCTTGACGTAAGTCAATTTTCAGTTGCAGTTCTTCCAGCTGTTTCGGGTCAAGTTCGCCAGGAGCATCCAGCATGACATCACGTCCGCTATTGTTCTTCGGGAAGGCTATGCAGTCACGAATGCTGTCCAAGCCGGCCATGATGCTCACAAAGCGGTCGAGACCGAAGGCAAGACCAGCATGAGGAGGTGCTCCGTACTTGAATGCATTAATAAGGAAGCCGAACTGGGCCATAGCGCGCTCGGGCGTGAAACCAAGAATCTCGAACATCTTTTCCTGCAGCTTGCCGTCGTGGATACGCAATGAGCCGCCACCGACCTCAATGCCGTTGCAGACAAAGTCATAGGCCACAGCACGCACCTTCTCTGGAGCCGTGTCAAGCAGAGGAATGTCATCAGGATTAGGCAGGGTGAACGGATGGTGAGTAGCCATCAAGCGCTGCTCCTCGTCGCTCCACTCAAAGAGCGGGAAATCAACAATCCAGAGGCACTCAAACTTATTCTTGTCACGCAAGCCGAGGCGGTCGCCCATTTCCAGACGCAGCGTGCAGAGCTGTGTGCGGGTCTTGTTGGCCTTGTCACCACTCAGAATGAGAACCAGGTCACCGTCTTTGGCTCCTGTCACCTCCTTCAGCTTAGCCCATACTGCAGGCTCGTAGAACTTATCGATGGACGACTTCACGGTGCCATCCTGATTGAACTTCACATAGACCAGGCCCTTAGCTCCAACCTGCGGACGCTTCACAAAGTCGGTCAGCTGGTCAAGCTGCTTACGGGTGTAATCAGCACAGCCGGGAACTACGATGCCGCCGATATACGCTGCCTCGTTGAAGACGGGGAATGTGCCCGTGCCCTTCAGCACGTCCATCAGTTCCACAAACTCCATGCCGAAGCGCAAATCGGGCTTGTCGCTGCCGAAACGGCGCATGGCTTCATGCCACGTCATGCGCTGCAGTGGCGGCAGCTCTACACCACGCACCTCCTTGAACAGGTGACGGGCCAGGTCTTCAAAGATTTCCAGTACGTCCTCCTGGTCAGCAAACGACATCTCACAGTCTATCTGCGTAAACTCCGGCTGACGGTCAGCACGCAGGTCTTCGTCACGGAAACACTTGGCAATCTGGAAATAGCGGTCAAAGCCCGACACCATCAACAGTTGCTTCAGCGTCTGCGGACTCTGCGGCAGGGCGTAGAACTGACCGGGGTTCATACGACTGGGCACCACAAAGTCGCGTGCTCCCTCAGGCGTGGAACCAATAAGAATAGGTGTTTCCACTTCAATGAAGTTCTTGTTGTCAAGGAAGTTCCGGATGAGAATGGTCATACGGTGACGCAGTTCCAGATTCTTACGGACACAATTACGGCGCAAGTCCAGATAGCGGTACTTCATGCGGAGGTCATCGCCGCCGTCAGTATTATCCTCAATAATAAAAGGAGGAGTCTGGCTCTCACTCAGCACATTGAGTGCTGTTGCTATCACCTCAATCTCGCCCGTTGGCAGGTTCTTGTTCTTACTCTCACGCTCATTGACCGTACCCTTTACCTGAATACACCACTCACGCCCCAGCTTATTGGCCTGTTCGCAAAGTGCAGCATCCTTAGCTTCGTTAAACACCAACTGTGTGATACCATAACGGTCGCGCAGATCAACAAACGTCATTCCGCCCATCTTACGTGAGCGCTGAACCCATCCGGCCAGCGTTACCACGCTGCCGGCATCGGTGAGCCGAAGCTCACCACATGTTTTACTCCTATACATATTCTTATTTTATATAATATTTTCATTTTAGTCTGCAAAGGTACTAATAAGTAATAATAATACAAAATAAAAAAAGCATTTTTAATTTTTATTGTCGGGCATAGGGTGTTCTCCAAGCAAATCTACATAGATTAAGCATGCTTTTCACCATGTTCTGCAAGCTTTCCTGCCTACTTGGCGCATGAATTGTAT
>OCTW011513607.1_pt1 | contig 11532 bp, 10 predicted proteins | sample 1539671 | NCBI WGS metagenome assembly OCTW01 (sample SAMN02144230, study PRJEB22623) | gut metagenome | biome: sheep rumen | host: Ovis aries | place: New Zealand | reverse complement strand
GATCTAACTAGTAACTTATATTTTAATTATTTATTATTAATATTATTTAGTCCAGTAATTATATATATTTTAATAAAAGAGTTAAATAAACATAGATTAAATATTAATGATAAATATATAGTTGAAATTACTCTTGGTAAAAAGATATATAAACTAGAGGGCTTTATTGATACTGGTAATAGACTTATTTCTCCGATAAAAAAGGAGCCTGTAATACTTGTTAATATAGAGCTAAATTATAATAATGTTATTTATATTCCATATAAAGCATTAAATACAGAAGGAATTATACCTTGTATTAAAGCAGATAAAGTGAAAATAAATAACAAAATTATTAATAATTATTTAATTGGACTTGCACATGATAAATTTGTGATAGATGGTATGAATTGTATTTTACCAAATAAATTAAAGGAGGATTTATGAAAAAAATAATAGCTTTATTTAAAAAATTATTCAAAAGAGTTAATAGTATATTTTATGTTGGAGCAACTGATATATTAAAACCACCTCTTTCTAAAGATAAAGAAGAGTATTTCGTTAAATTAAAAGAAGAAGGTAATTTAAAAGCCAAAGAAGTGTTAATTGAACATAATTTAAGATTAGTTGTTTATCTTGCAAAAAAGTATGAGAATTCTAATACTCCATTAGAAGATTTAGTTAGTATTGGAAATATTGGATTAATTAAAGGAATAAATACTTTTAGTAGTAGTAAAAATATTAGACTAGCAACTTATTGCTCTAGATGTATAGATAATGAAATATTGATGTATTTAAGAAAAAATAAAAAGCTTAAAGCAGAAGTAAGTATTGATGCACCATTGTCACTTGATTGTGATGGTAATGAATTACATTTAGAAGACGTTATTGGGACAGATAAAGATATTGTTCAAGATGAGATAGATACAAAAAATGATAAAGAGATTATTTATAAGTGCATTTATAATTTAAAGCCTCGAGATAAAGAAATAATGACTCTTAGATATGGATTGTTTGGTAATCGTGAATTTACCCAAAAAGAAGTTGCAGAAAAACTAGGCATATCACAATCATATATTTCTAGAATTGAAAAAAAAGTTATAAAAAAACTACAAACTATTATTAATATATAATTAATTAAAAGAAAGTTTAACTATATTTCTCAAACTTTTTCTAAATATAATTTTTCTATTATATTATATTTATAATTATGTAGTTTATTTAAAATATCTTTACTTACTAAGACTTGATAATTTATAGTTTTATTATATTCTTTTTTTATAATAGTTGATTTATCAAGTATATAATTTATTTGTTTTTCTTCATTGTAATTAAATTCTAACTCTATTTTATAACCTTCAATTAATTCAACAAATTCTATTTCTTTTAAGCATTCAGAAACACTTTTAGTATAAGCTCTTAAGAGGCCACCAGCACCTAACTTTATACCTCCAAAATATCTTACTACGACACATAAAATATTATTTAAGTTATTTTTTTCTAAGACAAATAATATTGGATTACCTGCTGTACCAGTAGGTTCTCCATCATCACTAGATTTTTTATAATTATTATAAATAAATCCATAACAATAATGAGTCGCTTTAGGATAAGATAATTTTATATTATTTAATATATCTGAAATATCAATATTATTAATTTTAATTAATAAACATATAAACCTAGAATTTTTTATAATAATTTCATTAGATAGATTATTTTTTATAGTTTGCATATTGTCACCAATCTAATTATATCTTAAAATATGGTCTAGTAAAATAATAAATTCATTGATATAATATAAAAGAGTAGGAGGAAGAGGATGTTTAAAAAGAAATATGATACTGAAGTAGATATTACTAATTTGAATAAGATTATAAAAATAGGTAGTAAACTTATTAACATTGGTTACTTTATGGCTATATTTTCTTTAGTAATTTTAGTTACTTATCTATTTAAAGAATGGAAAATATTTGCTTTTTTAAAAGAATTATTAATTGTTATTTCACCAATATTTTTTGGCTTAATAATAGCTTGGTTATTTGATCCATTAGTTAGAAAATTGCAAAATAAAAAGATTCCTAGAATAATTGGATGTTTTATTTCTTATATAATAGTTCTAAGTATAATAATTTTAGTTGGTTATTTATTTATACCATCTTTTACAAATCAAATTAAAGATTTTGCTAGTGCCATACCAGATATTCTAGATGACTTAACTGATTTCATAGCGAGAGTGGTTAATAGATTTGATACAAATAATACTATTAATATTAGTAAACTTAAAAAGCAAATTATTTCAACTGTTACTGATTATAGTACAGGTCTTGCTACAAATATTCCAAAATATGCTTTATCTATTGGTAAATCAATAGTAAGTGTGGGAGTTAATTTTGGATTAGGTTTAATGGTAGGATTTTATTTATTATATGATTTCAATAAAATTAATGGTAAAATTGAAAGTGTTTTACCAATTAACTGGCGAGACAATTATAACGAGTTAGTTCAGAGAATTAATACTTCTCTTAGAAGTTATGTACAAGGTGTGTTAATCGTAATGCTTTTAGTTTTCTTAACTCAAAGTATTGGACTTACTTTAGCTGGTTTAAAAGCACCTCTTGTTTTTGCTTTATTTTGTGCCGTCACTGATATTATTCCATATTTTGGTCCATACATTGGAGGTATTCCAGCTGTAATAGTAGGATTTACTATTTCTCCAATTACTGGTATTTGTGTTTTAATCTCAATTATTATAGTTCAATTATTAGAAAATAACTTCTATCAACCATTAATAATGGGGCATACTATGAAATTACATCCTGTAACAATCATGTTAGGCTTATTAATATTTCAACATTTCTTTGGAATAATTGGTATGGTTGTTGCAACTCCTGTAATTGCCTGTTTAAAAATATTATTTATATTTATTAATGAAAAATTAAATATTCTAGGAAAAATTACTGGTGAAAAAGAAATTTTAGAAAAAAATAAGTAAATGTTGTATAATGAAAAAAATGTGATACAATATTTAATGTATTTGATATAAAACACTGATTAGAGATGAGTATAATAGGTAGTTATTTGTAGAGAGTTAACGCCTGGTGAAAGTTAATAATAACCTTATTAGAAGCTACTTTAGGAGTTTTATCGGTAAAACCGTTATTTAAATTAAGACCAATATAGGATGGTACCGGACTTTGTCCTCCTATAATGGTCTTTTATTTGTATAAAAAGGAGGATGTATGAAAATTTATGTGATTGGTGGTAGAGCTAAAAGCGGAAAAAATACTTTTGGTGAATATTTGAGAGAAGAATTAAAAGAATATGGATATAAACCATGCCTCATGCATATTACAGAACCACTTTATGAATATGCAAGATGTTATTTTGATTGGGATGAAAAAAATTCAGAGAAACCACGAGAATTTTTGCAAAAAATGGGTATTGAAATAATTAGAGATAAAATGGGTAAAAAAGATTTTTTACTTAATAGATTATATGAAGATATTGAAATCCTTGAAAATTTTTTTGATACTTTTATAATTACCGATGCTAGACTTATTCATGAGTTTGAAAGTTTAAAAGAAAAATATAATGATGTAGTAACTATAAAATTAATTAGAAAGAATTATGATAATAAATTAACTAAAGAGGAAGAAAATCATATAACAGAAAAAGAAATAAAAGATTATAATGATTTTGATTATATTATAGAAAATGATAATTTAGATGATTTAAAAAGATCTGCATTAGAAATAGTTAAAAATGAAGAAAATTATGGAGGTTTGAATGAATAAACTTATCGCAATTGTTGGAATGAGTGGAACAGGAAAAAGTGTTGTGACTGAATATTTAGAACAAATAGGTTGGAAAAAGCTTTATTTTGGAGGTATTACTTACAAATTAATGAAAGAAGCTGGGGTTGAACGAACTGCTGATGGAAAAAGCGAAAAAGAATTTCGTGAGAATTTAAGAAAAAAATTTGGACCAGAATGTTATGCTAAATTCTTGGAACCTGATATAAAAAAGAGCTTAGAAACAGACAACGTTGTCTTAGATGGCTTATATTCTTGGTATGAATATAAATATTTAATTGAGAGATTTACTAATTTAAAACTAATTTGTATTGTAACAGATAAAGAATTAAGATATAAAAGAGTAAGTGAACGGATTGATAGATCTTTTGATAAAACAGCTATTATTTATCGTGATGTATCAGAAATAGAAAATTTAGCTAAAGGTGGGCCAATTGCCTATGCAGACTATTATATTCTAAATAATGGTACAATTGATGATGAAATAAATAGATTACAAGAAATATTAAAAAAGATAGGAGAATAATTATATGAAGTACATGAGTCATAATGATATTAGAAATACATGGTTTAAATTTTTTGAGGGTAAAGGACATAAAAAAGTAGAGAGTGCATCTTTAATTCCAGTAAATGATGATAGTTTACTTTGGATAAATGCTGGAGTAACTCCTTTAAAAAAATATTTTGATGGAACTGAGATACCTGAGTCTAGAAAAATTGTAAATATTCAAAAATGTATTAGAACAAACGATATTGAAAATGTTGGTATTACTAAAAGACATCAAACATTTTTTGAAATGATGGGTAACTTTAGCATTGGAGCTTATTTTAAAGAAGAAGCCATTGAATATGCATATGAATTACTTACAAGTGAAGAATATTTTGGTATTGATAAAGATTTATTGTATGTTACTGTTTATACAGAAGATGAAGTGGCAAAAAATAAGTGGATTAGTGAAGGCCTAAATCCTACTCATGTAATCCCTTTAGAGGGAAATTTTTGGGAAATAGGAGCAGGACCATGTGGCCCAGACTCAGAAATCTTCTTTGATAGAGGAGAAAAATACGATCCTAATGGTAATGCTTTAGAGCTATTTAAAAAAGACGAAGAACAAGAACGTTATGTTGAAATTTGGAATAATGTTTTTTCTCAATTTAATGCTGAACCTGGTGTTAATAGACGCAATTATAAAGAACTTCCTAGTAAAAATATTGATACTGGTGCTGGTCTCGAGAGATGGTGCTGCATATTTCAAGGAGTTGACTCTAACTTTGAAACCGATTTATTTACTCCAATTATTAAGCATATCGAAGAATTATCTTCTTTTGATTATGTTGGACAAAAAGAGTTTAAAATAATAGCCGATCATATTAGAGCAATAACGTTTGCACTTGCTGATGGAGCAGCTTTTGAAAATGTAGGTAGGGGCTATGTTTTAAGAAGATTACTTAGAAGAAGTGTGCGTTTTGGAAAAGCAATAGGTATTGAATGTCCATTTATGTACAAAATTGTTTCTGATGTAGTTGATGTTATGAAAGATGCATATCCATATTTGTTAGATAAAAGAGTTGAAGTTGAAACAGATATATTAGATGAAGAAAAATTATTTTTAAAAACTCTTGAGGCTGGAGAAAGAAGATTAAAAGAATTAGTAGAAAATTCAAATGATGGATATATTAGTGGAGAAGATGCATTTAAATTATATGATACTTACGGCTTTCCTTTTGAATTAACTGAAGAGTATTTAACTGACTTAGGTTATAAAGTATCAAGAAAAGAGTTTGATAAGTATATGAATATACAAAAAGAACTTGCTAAAAAGAATGCTAAAAATATTTCTTCTATGGCTAGTCAAAAAAAAGTATTATTAGATTTTAAAGACTCATCTGAATTTGTCTATGGAATTTATCGTCAAAGAAGCCAAATAATTGCTATATTTTCTAATGACCAGAAGGTTAAAAGTATTGATCATGATACTTATGTTGCAGTTAGAAGAACCTGTTTTTATGCAACAAGTGGAGGACAAGTTGCTGATACCGGTATGATTATTGGAAAGAACTTTAAAGGACGAGTAATTGATGTATTTAAAGCTCCTAATGGTCAAAATATTCATAAAGTAAAGTTACTTGATGGTGTAATTAGTGAAGGTGATGAAGTAGAACTAGTACTTGATCGTGATAGAAGAAAAAAAATAGAAAAAAATCATTCTAGTGTTCATATGTTACAATATGCTCTTCAACAAGTTGTGTCTCATACAATTAAGCAGGCTGGAAGTTATGTTGATGATGAAAGACTAAGATTTGATTTTACTTATTCAGGTAAAATTACCGATGATAAATTATTAGAGGTTGAAAATTTTGTTAATAATATGATTGCAGAAAATATTATAGTTTCAACCGAAGTAATGCCACTTGATAAAGCAAAAGAACTTGGAGCAATGGCTCTATTTACTGAAAAATATGGACATATTGTAAGAGTTGTAAAAATAGGAAAATCTATAGAATTATGTGGTGGAACACATGCCACTAATACTGGAGAAATAAGCAAGTTTGCAATATATAATTGTGAATCTAAAGGAAGTAATATCTACAGAATAGAAGCTGTTACTGGAGATAAAATAGAAGATACAATATATGATACAATTAAACCTTATACTGATGAAAAATTAAAATTATTAATTAAAGCAAAAGAAATATTAGAAGAAGCAAAAAATGCTGGTATTAAATTAGAATTTGATGTTGATGTATCTAATGATGATCCTAAATCATATAAAGATATAATTTATAGTAAAAATGAACTTCAATATGTTCATCATGAGGTAAAAGAGTTAGAAAAGAAATATTATGAAATTAGAACAAAAGAAACTTTGGAGAACTTAGATATTTATAAAGAAAACATAAAAGTTATAAATGGTGTACAATTACTTATTATGAAACTAAATAATAAAGATACAATTTTATTAAAAACAATTGCTGATGAGCTTATTAATGAAATGAAAAATGCTTTTATATTCTTTATTAATATAAAAGATGATGGTAGTGTAAACTTTATAGCAAAATCTTCTTCATTTGTTAATGCTGGTTTAATTGTTAAAGATGCATCAGTTTCTTCTGATGGAAATGGTGGTGGATCACAAAAATTTGCTCAAGGTGGGGGCAAAACCACAAAGTTTATTCCTGAAATAATTGAACATATTGAGAAGGTAATTAAAGAAAATGTATAATTTCTTAATTGAAAATGAAGACTTCCTTTTAGTAGAGAAAAAAGAAGAAGAACTTATTAAGAAAAATGACTTTATTAATTCTTTAAAAAGTATTTATGATTTAGAAGAAGTATCTCTTGCTAATGCTTTAGAAGATCTAGATACTTATAGCTTTTTAAGTTCCAAAAAAATAATAATTATAAGAAATATTGAGGTACTTAAATATGATGAATATAAAGAAAGTTTTGATCATTTATTTAAATATTTAGATAATCCAAATTCTTTAAATTTATTAATAATCGAAGCTAAAAAGTTAGATAATAAAACAAAAATAAGTAAAGAATTAAAGAAAAAATGCAATATAATAAAAACAGAAATTAATACAAAAAGTTATATTAAACAAAAATTCAGAGGCTTTAATATTGGACAAGATGTTATTAATTTACTTAATGAATATTGTTTAGACGATGTTTCTAAATTAGATAATGAATGTAATAAGTTAATTAATTATAAATGGGATGAAAAATTAATTACAAAAGAAGATGTAATTAAATTAGTTCCAAAAAAAGAAAGAGAATCTAGGGAATTAACATTTGAGTTTACTAAGGCACTTGCTAGTAAAGATAAGAGTAGAGCATTAATCTTATTTGGAAAATTATTAAAAACAGATGACAATGCCAATGCTATGGGAATTATTGGATTATTAGCTAGTCAATTTAGGATTATGTTACAAGTAAAACTATTAGATGAAAGAAAGTTAACTTCTAAAGATATAGCACATATGTTAGATGAAAATGAATATAGGATTAAAAAAACTAGGGAGTTAACTTCTCTATATTCAGAAAAAGAAATAAGAAATTTAATTATAGCGTTAGAAGATATAGATTTGCAAACTAAAACTACAGATACTTCTCCTAGGAGTCTAATTGAGATGTTTATAATTAATATGTAAGATATAAAAAATAAGAGTTTTGCTCTTATTTTTGTTTAGAATTATTTTTTATTTTTTCAAGTCTATCATATATTTCTTTTATATTTTTTTCATAGCCAATATCTTTAGGATGGTAATATTTTTTATTTTTTAGTTTATCAGGTAAGTATTGTTGGACTACAAATGCTCCTTTATAATCATGAGGATATTTATAATCAGGAGAGTTTGTTTTAATATTATTTGGAATGGAACCAACTGAACCATTTTCAATATCTGCTAAAGCTTCATCAAAAGCTACATGAGCGGTATTACTTTTAGGAGATAGAGCCATTTCAGTAACTATTGTTCCAATAGGAATTCTAGCTTCTGGTAAGCCAACTCGTTCTGCAGCATTAATTGCTGCATCAAGTCTTGGTCCAATAGCAGGATTTGCAAGACCAATATCTTCATAGGCAATTACTGAAAGCCTCCTAAATAAAGAATCGAGATCTTCTTCATAAACAAGTCTTGCAGCATAGTGAAGAGAGGCATCCACATCACTTCCACGAATAGATTTTTGTAAACCACTTAATACATCATAATGACCATCTCCATCTTTATCTGAGAAGAATACTGGTTTATTATTAATTCTTTTTATTTTATCTACAGTTATATTTTTATCATCTGTTGAATAATAACTAACTTCAAGTAAGTTATATGCATATCTTAAGTCATTTCCAGAAAGCTTTGCAATTAACTCAATACTTTTATCATCTATTTTAATTCCCTCTAAAATACCTGATTTTATAGCTTTTTTAAGGCCATAAATAATATCACTATATTCAAGTTCTTTTAATTCAAATAATTGACATCTACTTCTAATAGCTGGGTTTATAGAGTGATATGGATTAGAAGTAGTCATACCAATTAATATAATTAATCCAGATTCAAGACAAGGAAGTAAAACATCTTGTTTATCCTTATTTAATCTGTGTATTTCATCCATTATTAAAACAAGACCATCATACATTTTAGCTTCTTCTATAACAATATCTAAATCCTTTTTAGTATTACTGACAGCATTTAAAAATCTATATTTAACTCCTAAATCATTAACTATAGCATTTGCAATAGAAGTCTTACCAATTCCTGGTTTACCATATAAAATCATTGAAAATATTTTGTTATTTTTAACTAAATTGGTTAAAACTTTATCTTCTCCAATTAAATGTTTTTGTCCTATTATATCTTTTAAACTCTTAGGAGCTAATTTATATGCTAAAGGTTTATCCATAAAAATCACCAAGTATATAATAGCAAAATTTTTAAAATTAATAAAGAAGTGTTATAATAAATTGTGGGAAGATGATAAAATGAAGATAGAAGATGCTATTGGTGAGTTTATAAATTATTGTGTATTTGAAAAAGGTCTTTCTGATAAAACGCGGATGTCTTATGAAAATGATTTAGAGGTATATAAGAGGTTTTTAAATAATTTGAAAATATATGATGTTCAAATTATTAGTAGTGAAAATATTAAAGCATTTATTAAGGAAAGAAGTATGGATGAGACAACAACTATAGCTCATAATTTAACAGTTATTAAAAATTTTCATGCATACTTATTAAAGGAGAATATCACGAGTAATAATCCAGCTGAATTTATTGAAAGACCTAAACTTCGTAAAAGTCTTCCAAAGGTGTTAAGTGAAAAGGATATTGATAAATTACTTGATATTAAGTTGAATACGACATTTGACTATAGAAATAAAGCTATGTTAGAATTAATGTATGGTTGTGGACTTCGTGTAAGTGAGTTAGTATCTCTTGAGATAAACGATATTGATGAGTTTAATTCAATAATTAGAGTTACCGGTAAAGGTAGTAAGGATAGAGTTGTACCAGTTGGAGAGTATTCAATTTATTATTTAAATGAATATCTTAAACAAAGAGATAATCTACTTAAAAAGAAGTCATGTAATAAATTATTTTTAAATAATCATGGTACAGGCATGACAAGGCAGGGATTCTTTAAGAATTTAAAAGTTCTTTTGAAAGAAAAAGGTTTAAATGAAAATATTTCTCCACATACCTTACGACATTCTTTTGCAACTCATTTAGTTAATAGGGGAGCGGATTTAAGAAGTGTGCAAGAAATGTTAGGACATTCTGATATTTCAACAACTAAAATATATACAAAAATTAGTGATGAGAAAGTTATAAATGATTATGACAATTATCATCCAAGAAGTCATAAATAGAATGAGGCGATTATTATGAAATTTAAAAGAATTTTTTTAATGGTATTAGATTCTATGGGAGTGGGGGAGGCAAGTGATGCACTAAAATATGATGACATAGGAGCAAATACTTTAGGTCACGTTATTGAAAAAGATGATTTATTTATTCCTAATTTAAAAAAAATAGGTTTTGTTGATACATTAACTATGACAAATAATACAGAAGTTGAAGCATATTATACAATTGCTGAACCAAATAATGCTGGTAAAGATTCTTTAAATGGTCATTATGAAATCATTGGTTTAAAAAATGATATTCCGTTTAAAACATATAATCAGGGATTTATATATGATATTTTAAATGGAATAGAGGAAGTAACAGGAAGAAATGTAATTGGAAATATATGTTCGAGAGATAATTCAGTAATCAATGAATTAGGAGAAAGACAATATAATTATGGTGCTTTGATTGTTTATACATCGACTGATTCTGATATTCAAATTGCTGCTCATGAAGATTCAATTCCAATTTCTGTTCTTTATGAATATTGTGAAAGAATAAGAGCTTTAATTTTAAAAGAAAACTGGCGAATTGCCAGAGTCATTGCACGTCCTTTTAATGGAACAAATGGGCATTATAAACTTATTAATGTTGCTAGGAAAGATTATGCAGTTAAACCACCAAAACGTACAATATTGAATTCACTTATAGAAAATAATTATAATGTCATTGGAATTGGAAAAATTAATGACATATTTGATGGTCAAGGAATAAATAAACAAATAAAAGCAATAAATAATACGGAAGCAATAAATAAATTAACAGATATAATTGATAAAAATTTTACTGGTCTATGTATGGTTAATTTAAGTGATTTTGATAGTTTGTATGGTCATACAAGAGATGTTGAAGGCTATGGAAAAGCTATTGAAGAATTAGATGTTGATATACCGATAATACTAAATAAACTGGATTTGGATGATTTGTTAATTATTACAGCAGATCATGGAAATGATCCTACCTTTAAAGGAAATGATCATACACGTGAAAATGTTCCAGTATTAATCTATAGTAGGAATTTTAAAAATCCTAAAAAATTAGATAAACTTTCAACACTTGCAGATATTGGTGCAACAATTGCTGATAACTTTGATATAGAGTCTCCAGAAATTGGAACTAGTTTTCTAGATAAATTAGAATAGTGATATTCTTTTTTATTTGAAAAAAAAAGAGAAATGATTCTCTTAATTATGGTTGTATAATTTTTAGTGTGTGTAGAGTGTTTAACTCTATGTGCACTTTTTTCTTTCGTTAAATAATAAAAGACATATAAATTAAACCTTGATACAATATAAGTGACTAAACTAAATTGAAAGAAGGTATT
>OCTW013413241.1_pt1 | contig 11534 bp, 10 predicted proteins | sample 1539671 | NCBI WGS metagenome assembly OCTW01 (sample SAMN02144230, study PRJEB22623) | gut metagenome | biome: sheep rumen | host: Ovis aries | place: New Zealand | reverse complement strand
AAATAGATTTGTTTGATTTGTATAGATTTGAAAGATTTCTCGCCGTAGGCGACTAAGTATCTGTGATATAGCTTACTTCCGAAAGTTGAATACAATAATCATTACAGAGAAGAGTCCGGATACACCGGACTGTCAGTCCGAGTACTCCGGACTCCCAGTCCGAAGTATTCGGACTCCTTGGAAAGATACGGTTTACTTCCTTAAATGTTTCTTTCCCCATCTTTTTATGAGTATTGTTTGCAGGATTCATGATTTATTGCGACCTTTGCAGCAACGATTAATCAACTGTCCATGAAAAGATTCCAACATCTGGTTGTTTACCTCTTAGGCATTCATATCGTCGGACTGCTTATCCTGTCGATCTTCCGACTCGTGCAATTCATTGCCCTTCACTCGGTGATGATGACAGACAGCGGTGCATCTGTATCCACAGCCTTTGTCAAAGGTGTGTGGTTCGACAACGTGGTAGGCTGTTATGTGATGATCTTACCGCTGGCCGTATTGCTCATCGCGGCCCTTTTCGGTTGCTATTCCCGTTGGCTGAGGAAGGCAGCCGCCATCTGGTTCACCTTATTATATATAATATGCATGGGCATATCGGCGGCCAACATCCCCTACTTTGCCTATTTCCTGAAGAACCTCGACTCATCGATCTTCGGGTGGTTCGGATATGTGGGGACTACCACGGGCATGCTGGTGGGTGAATCCTCTTACTGGCCGTATATCCTGCTGTTCCTCCTGGCAGCGGCATGCCTGATCTTCTTCATGGTGAAGTGGTATCGCTATACCAACAAGCGCATCTCACAGGAGAAGGAGAAGTTCAACTGGAGTCGTCTGGCGATTCAACTGTGCGCCTCTGCCCTGCTCATCGGTCTGTGTGTCTTTGGTATCAGGGGCCGAATGGGATATAACCCCATCAAGGTGAGTCAGGCTTATTATTGCAACGACCCGTTCTTAAACCAACTGGGCATCTCGCCCACCTTCAACCTGCTCACCAGCAGTATGGACGACATGCGAAAGGAGAATATGGAGTTGCGCCTGATGGCCTACGACAAAGCCGTCAGCAATGTCCGCAGGTCGTTAGGCATCACCGGAGCGGTTGACTCAACGGCTGTGCTTCATCGCCATATCCAGGCAGACAGCATAACAACAAAGCCTAACGTGGTGATCATCCTCATGGAATCGATGTCGGCCAGTCTGATGAAGACCTTCGGACAGCAACAGCCGCTCACCCCGACACTCGACAGTCTGTATAACCACTCACTCGCTTTCACAAACTTCTACTCTGCCGGCATACACACCAATCATGGCATTACCGCCACCCTCTATTCGTTCCCGGCACTGATGAAGCGAAACCTGATGAAAGGAACGGTGACACCCCATCGCAGTGGTATACCCACCGTATTGAAGGAACAGGGCTATCATAACCTCTTTTTTATGACTCATGAGTCGCAATACGACAACATGAACGCTTTCTTCCATACAAACGGATATGACGAGATCTATGCCGAGGAGAACTACCCTACAGAGGAAAGAGTGAACAGTTTCGGCGTTCCCGACAAATATCTGTTCGACTACGCCCTGCCGGTCATCAACAAGACCGCATCAACAGGGAAGCCCTTCATGGCCACCCTGCTCACCATCAGCAACCATCCACCCTATATCATTCCAAAATGGATGAAGACAAAGACCAATGACCCGGAGACACAAATCGTGGAGTATGCCGACTGGTGCATCGGGCGGTTCTTAAGTCAAGCCAAGCAACAACCATGGTATGACAACACCATCTTCGTGATTCTTGCCGACCACGGAAAACTGGTGGGAAAGATGGATATGGAGTTACCCCAGTCGTATAACCATATCCCACTGATCGTCTTCGGCCCGGGCATCACACCGAGGATATATGAAGGATTAGGCACACAGATAGATGTGATGCCCACCCTGTTAGGAATGATGAATATAGAATACGACTACGATGGTTTCGGGATAGACTTGTTGCGCCAGCAGCGAGATCAGGTATTCTATACCTCAGACACCCATATCGTGGCACGCGACAGTTCTGCCTGCTTTATCTACAATCCCTCATTAGGACGTAACTTCTATTACGACATACAGAAGGACGGACGATTACAAGAGACCGGGAATAACAAACACTTTGAGTCATTACGTGATTATGTCTTCAGTATGGTGCAGACGGCAGAGTTGATGCAGAGACAAAAGAAATAAAAAAAGCAGTAGGAACGATCCTACTGCTTTCTCTTTGGTAGCGGGAGCCGGGATTGAACCGGCGACCTCATGATTATGAATCATGCGCTCTAACCAGCTGAGCTATCCCGCCATCGTTTAATTGCGGGTGCAAAGGTAAGTGAAAAAAGTCAAATACACAAAATATTTTGGAATATTTTTTTGTGTTATGAAAAAAAATAGTATTTTTGTCAAGAATTTACCTTAATTCCATATTGACGATTATGAGAAAGCATAAGATTACCATCGAAAGAGAGCTAAGATCAAAGTCTGCCAATATCATATGGCCTTTTCTCAGTACACCGGCAGGACTATCAAAATGGGTAGCCGACAGTGTTGAGCAATCAGATGACACTTTCGCGTTCACATGGGGAGAAGTATGGAATCACCATGAAGTGCGCAAAGCGACAGTCAACAGTTATATGAGGAACGATTATATCCGTTATGTGTGGAAGGATGATACGGACAAAAAAGCCTACTGGGAACTGAAGATCGTACGTAGTGAGATCACCGGTGACTATATCCTGATAATCACCGACTTTGCCGAGGAAGATGATCAGGATACGCTATACGATCTTTGGGAGACGAACCTCGAAAGGCTCCATCATGCCACGGGATTGTAATGCAAGAAAAATACCCACGGAGATTTAATAAATACTAATTTATTTTGTTCTCAATGTGATTTGCATTAACTTTGCAGTCTGATTGCTTAAAGCGATCCTTTGAGACGTATCATGATAGGAGTCAAAAAACTTGATATATTCATTTCCAAGCAGTTCGGATTACTGTTTGTAGGAACATTCTTCATCTGTCAGTTTGTACTGATGATGCAGTTCCTATGGCGATATATCGACCAACTGATCGGTAAAGGACTGTCGATGGAGGTGCTGGCACAATTTTTCTGGTATATGGGCTTGATGCTGCTGCCACAAGCCTTGCCACTGGCTATCCTACTGTCGTCACTTATTGCCTTCGGTAACTTGGGAGAGAGCAGTGAGCTCACGGCCATCAAGGCGGCAGGTATCTCACTCATGCAGACATTCCGCTCGCTCATCGTCATCGTCATCTTTATTGCCCTGGGATCATTCTATTTCCAGAATGTCGTAGGCCCGAAGGCCAACACATCGCTGGCACAGATCCTGCTCTCCATGAAGCAGAAGAGTCCGGAACTGGAGATACCCGAGGGAATATTCTACGACGGCATCCCTAACTGCAATCTCTATGTACAGAAGAAAGATACCAAGACAGGTATGCTCTATGGTATCATGATATACCGGATGAACGGCAGTTATGAGGATGCTGCCATCATCCTGGCCGACTCTGGTATGCTGCAATCCACGGCAGAGAAGAAGCACCTGCTGCTAACGCTGCATAGCGGAGAGTGGTTTGAGAACATGAAGAGTCAGGAGTTGGCGGGTAGTGCCAGTGTGCCTTACCGCAGGGAGACCTTCGCAGAGAAGAAGATCGTGCTCGACTTTGATGCCGATTTCAGTCTCACCGATGCCAGCAGCATCTCCAATAATGCCCGAGGAAAGAGTCTGTCAGAGATCTATCACGACATTGATTCGCTGAATCATCAGTATGACAGTGTAGGAAGGGTATTCTACATCGATGCCAAACGGACACACTACTACCAGCGTCCGATAGAGAAGAAAGACTCCCTGAAAGCTGTCAAGGCAGCCATGGCAAAGGCGTGCAACTACGACAGTATCTACAACAAACTGACTACAGAGAAGAAGCAGCGTGCCGTATCATCAGCCCTGGGCAGGGTGCAGAATGAGATGAACGACCTGGAGTTCAAGTCGATGCTCACATCCGATGGTGACCGACTGATCCGTCAGCATCGCATTGAGGGTATCGCCAAGTTTACCCTGGCCCTGTCGTGCCTGTTGTTCTTCTTCATCGGAGCACCACTCGGAGCCATCATCCGCAAGGGAGGTATCGGTGTGCCGGTGATCATCAGCGTTCTCGTGTACATCGTCTATTATATACTCGACAATACGGGATACCGAATGGCCAGAGGAGGTATGTGGGCCGTATGGTTCGGCAAGAGTATCTCCACGGCGGTATTGGCGCCATTGGCCGCATTTGTCACCTATAAGGCGACCAACGACTCAGTGGTATTCAATATGGACTTGTATCGCAACCTGTTTATGAAGTTACTGGGCCTGCGCCTCAAGCGACATGTATATGCCAAGGAGGTGATCATCAACGATCCCGACTACGCCAACGATGCCGTTACACTGGAGAAGATCAACGAGGAGGTTACCGACTATGCCCACCAGCATAAGTTGTACAAACTGCCGAATGTCATCCATGTGTTCTTCAGATATGAGCCGGACAATGAGATAGAACGTATCAACACCAATATGGAACATACGATAGAGGATCTGACAAATACCAAAGACAGGATGATCCTCACACTGCTGAACAAATACCCGATCGTATCGGTGAAGTCACACACCCGTCCGTTCGAAAAGCAATGGCTCAACGTGGTGGCAGGACTGTTGATACCTATCAACGTGTTTATCTATATCCGCATGTGGTTCTTCCGTCTCAGACTGCTGCGCGACCTGAAAACCATCAAAGAGACCAATACAGAGATCATCAACCGCATCCACCAAATGCAATAATATATAATAAGGTATGGGAAATCTGAAATTAAATACAATAGAAGAAGCTGTAAAAGACTTTAAGGAAGGTAAGTTCGTCATCGTTGTTGACGATGAAGACCGTGAGAACGAAGGCGACCTGATCATCGCCGCAGAGATGATCACCGCAGAGAAAGTGAACTTCATGCTGAAACATGCACGTGGCGTGCTCTGCGCGCCCATCACCATCTCCAGATGTCAGGAACTGGACCTCCCCCATCAGGTAAGTGACAACACCTCTATGTTGGGAACACCGTTTACAGTGACCATCGACAAACTGGAAGGATGTGCCACCGGTGTTTCTGCCCACGACCGTGCAGAAACCATCAAGGCACTGGCAGATCCAAAGTCTACCCCACAGACATTCGGCCGTCCAGGACATATCAACCCCCTCTATGCACAAGATAATGGCGTATTAAGAAGAAGCGGACATACCGAGGCAGCTATCGACCTCTGTAGGATGGCCGGTCTCTATCCTGCCGGCGCTCTGATGGAGATTATGAACGAGGATGGCACCATGGCCCGTCTGCCCGAATTGTTGGCATTCGGTGAGAAATATGGATTGAAGACCATCACCATCAAAGACATGATCGCCTATCGACTGAAGAACGAGTCGCTGGTGGAGAAAGGAGAAGAGGTAGATATGCCTACCGACTACGGACACTTCAAGCTCATCCCCTTCAGACAGAAGAGCAACGGACTGGAGCACATGGCCTTGATCAAAGGTGAGTGGGAAGACGAGGAACCCGTCATGGTAAGGGTACACTCCTCATGCGCCACAGGAGATATCCTGGGTAGCAAGCGCTGCGACTGTGGAGAACAGCTGCACAAAGCCATGCAGATGATCGACAAGGAAGGCAAGGGCGTGGTGGTCTATATCCAACAGGAAGGACGTGGCATCGGACTGATGAATAAGATCGCCGCCTATAAGTTGCAGGAAGAAGGCTATGACACGGTAGATGCCAATATCCACCTTGGTTTCAAGCCCGACGAGCGCGACTATGGTTGTGGCGCACAGATCCTGCGCCAGTTGGGTGTGAAGAAGATGCGCTTGCTCACCAACAACCCCGTCAAACGAGTGGGATTGGAGAGCTACGGATTGGAGATCGTGGAGAATATCCCCATCGAGACGACACCCAACCCATATAATATAAGGTATCTCCAGACTAAAAAGGAAAGGATGGGACATACCCTCCATCTACAATCAAAAAGTTAATTTTACTGTCAATTTTGTTTCTTTTTTATGATTTTGCAGAAATAATACCTCAAATATTTCGTTTATCAAAAGAATAATGTTATTTTTGCAAAAGAATAAAACAAATATGACAAAATTATCCGACAGACTACAAAGACTGGCTCCATCCGCTACCCTGGCAATGTCGCAAAAGAGTAGCGAGATGAAAGCCCAAGGTATTGATGTGATAAACATGAGTGTGGGAGAACCCGACTTCAACACACCCGATCATATCAAGGAAGCTGCTAAACAAGCCATCGAAAACAATTTCTCCAGATACTCCCCCGTGCCAGGTTATCCCGACCTGCGCAAGGCCATCGTGGAGAAACTGAAGAATGAGAATGGTTTAGAATTTACGGTTAATGAGATTCTCGTCAGCAACGGTGCCAAGCAATCGGTATGCAATGCCGTCATGGCACTGGTAAACGATGGTGACGAGGTGATCATCCCCGCACCCTACTGGGTGAGCTATCCGCAGATGGCCAAGTTGGCCGGCGGTATTCCCGTATACATCAATGCCGGATTCGAGCAAGATTTCAAGATCACCCCACAACAGTTGGAAGACGCGATCACAGAGAAGACCAAGATGTTGATCCTCTGCAGTCCGAGCAATCCTACAGGCAGTGTCTATTCTTCCGAAGAACTGAAAGGACTGGCAGAAGTGATCCTTAAGCATGACGACTTGTACGTCTTGGCAGATGAGATCTACGAGCATATCAACTACACGGGCAGTCATGCCAGCATCGCGGCAGTAGAAGGTATGAGAGAGCGTACGATCATCATCAACGGTGTCAGCAAGGCCTATGCCATGACAGGATGGAGAATCGGATTCATGGCGGCTCCTGAGTGGATCGTAAAGGGTTGCAACAAACTGCAAGGACAATATACCAGTGGTCCATGCTCCGTCAGTCAGAAGGCAGCCCTCGAGGCATATATCGCCTCACAGGCATGTGTTGAAGAGATGCGAATGGCCTTTGAGCGTCGCCGCAACCTGATCGTGGAGTTGGCGAAAGACATCCCAGGCTTAGAGGTCAACGTGCCACAGGGTGCTTTCTACCTCTTCCCCAAGTGCAGCGCCTTCTACGGAAAGACCGACGGTGAGCGTGTCATCAACAATTCTTCCGATTTAGCCATGTATCTGTTAGAGGTAGGACATGTGGCTACCGTGGGTGGAGATGCCTTTGGTGATCCCGACTGCTTCCGCATGAGTTATGCCACCAGTGATGACAATATCCGGGAGGCCTTGCGACGGATTAAAGACTGTTTGGCAAAACTACACTGACAGATATCCGCATCCTTTTAGACAATTACGTGACATTTTAAAAAATTAGTTGTTAAAACTCGTTAAACGATTCCGTAATTAGTCATTATTTGTTATCTTTGCGAGGTGTATAGAAAGGCAACTCATATAAATGAGTACTTCCGTGTGCAATAAAAAGAATTTTTATCATTTTAAATTTATTAATAACTAAAAATTTATCATTTAATTATGGCAACTACACAAAGTAAGGCAAATCCTAAGAAAAAGTCTTCAGGATTTCAAGGTGTAAGAGACGCAATTTGGATTATTGTGGCTTGTTTCATTCTCGCAGTTTGTTTCTACAAATTCGTGTTGGGTAACCCAGACAACTTCGTAGGTGGTGATCCTGCTAACGCAGTGAAAGACGGTAGCCTCCTCGGTACAGTGTACAAAGGTGGTATCGTGGTGCCTGTGATTATCACATTGTTGTTCACCGTTATCGCTTTGAGTATTGAGCGTTTCTTCGCTCTGCGCACAGCTTTTGGTAAGACTTCTCTGACCAAGTTTGTGACCGACGTTAAGGCAGCTATCAATGCTGGTGACATGGCTAAGGCACAGCAGATCTGCGACAAGCAGCAAGGTGTTGTAGCTAACGTTGTTGGCGCATCTATCAATGCTTACAAAGAGATGGAGGCTGATACCAAGTTGAAGAAAGCCCAGAAGGTTGCTAAGATCCAGCAGGCTCATGAGGAGGCTACACAGCTTGAGATGCCTACCCTGCAGATGAACATGCCTATCCTGGCTACTATCGTTACCCTCGGTACTCTTACCGCTCTGTTCGGAACCGTTGTGGGTATGATCCGTTCATTCGCCGCTCTGGCATCTGGTGGTGGTGGTGACTCTCTTCAGTTGTCTGAAGGTATCTCTGAGGCCCTTGTTAACACCGCTTCTGGTATTTTGACATCATGGTTCGCTGTGATCTCATACAACTACTATTCTAACAAGATTGATAAGTTGACATACGCCCTCGACGAGGTTGGTTACACTATTGCTCAGACCTACGAATCAAACCACGCAGAGGAAGCTTAATTTTTGCTAACCCTTTAAAACGTTTATCACCATGGGTAAAGTAAAAGTTAAGAAAGCGGACATCTGGATTGATATGACCCCGATGAGCGACGTGATGGTGCTTTTGCTGACCTTCTTCATGTTGACATCAACATTCGTGAAGAACGAGGCAGTGAAAGTGGTTACACCATCTTCCGTATCGGAGATCAAAGTTCCAGAGACGAATGTCTTGACCATCCTGTGCGACAAGGAAGGCAGAATCTTCCTTGGCATGGATACTCCTGGTAAGCAGGAGGAGCTCCTCACAGGTATGGCAGCTCAATATGGTGTAAGCTTGACAGGAAAGCAGTTGGAGAACGGACGTGGTGCCGCAACCCTCGGCGTTTCTATGCAAGACCTGAGTGAGCTGTTGAGTCAAGACTCGGAGAAAATGAATGAGTACATGGCAACTCGCGGTATTCCTACCGACAGTATCGACGGTAAGATGAGTGAGTTCCAGGACTGGGTCACTGTTGCACGTGATAACAATGGCATCGACATGAAGTTGGCCATCAAGGCAGACGCTGGTACGCCTTACAAGACCATCAAGAAGATGATGTCAGAGTTACAGGATATGAATGAGAACCGTTACTATCTGATTACGGCACTTAAATCAAATACGGAGGAATAAATCATGGCAAAGAAAAAGCAAAGCAGACAGAAAAAGATGAACACCCGCGTGGACTTCACGCCGATGGTGGACATGATGATGCTTCTTATCACCTTCTTCATGCTGTGTACATCTCTGGCTAAGCCTCAGACGATGAACCTCACGATGCCGAGTAACGATAAGAACATCTCAGATCAGGACCGTAACGCAGCAAAGGCCTCACAGACAATCACCATGTTTGTATGTGGTAACGATAAGCTCTATTATGTGGAGGGTATCCCCAACTATGATGATCCTACCTGTTTGAAAGAGACCACATGGGGTAAGAACGGTATCCGTGACGTGCTCATCAAGCACGTGACAGAAGACGGCTTTACTCCTGTAGCAGATATCATGGCAGCTAAGATTAAGCTTGACCAGAAGAAGCTCGAGAATCCTATGCAATATCCCGACAGTATCTACGACAAGGAATTGGCAAAGATCAAGAAGGGTGAGCTGGAGACTGGTAAGATACCTACGATGACTATCATCATCAAGTGTACCGACGAAGCTTCCTACAAGAACATGGTTGACGCTCTCGATGAGATGACTATATGCAGTATTGGAACATACGTTATCGATAAGATCAACGATGACGACCTCAAACTCTTAGAGAAGAGAGGTGTCAAGTAATTATCGGTAATTAATAATTAAAGAAAGGAAAAACAAATGGCAAAGTTAGATTTGGTATCCAATGAATGGACCGACCTTGTATTCGAAGGTAGGAACCAGGCATACGGTGCGTATAAACTCCGCAAGGGTACTACTAAACGCAACGTTTGGTCAATTTTAATTGTTGCATTAGCTGCATTACTGCTTTTCATCGGACTGAGCATTCAGAAGATGGTTGAAGCTAACCGTACCGTCGAGAACACCCAGGCTATCGAGCTCTCTGCATTGGAGCAGAAGAAGAAGGAAGCCAAGGTGGAAAAGAAGGAGGTTGTTAAGGTTGAACCAGAGAAAGTTGTTGAAAAGGTAAAGAGCTCTATCAAGTTCACCGCACCTGTGATCAAGAAAGATAACGAGGTGAAGGACGACGAGGAGATTGACCTGCAGAAAGTAGAGAACACAAATACAACGATCGGTGCCTTCGACGTTCAAGGTAATGACGAAGTTGGTGGTGAAGTGCTGAAAGCAAAGGAAGAGATTGCACAGCCGGAGCCCCCGAAGCATGAGGAAGAGAACAAGGTGTTCGACGTTGTAGAGCAGATGCCTTCATTCCCCGGTGGTATGCCAGCTTTGATGCAATGGCTGAGCCAGAACATCAAGTACCCGGTTATCGCTGCTGAGAATGGTGTACAAGGTCGTGTTATCGTACAGTTCGTCGTTGAGAAAGACGGTTCTGTAACTGACGTACACGTTGCTAAGTCTGTTGACCCATCACTTGACAAGGAGGCTACCCGCGTTGTTAAGGCAATGCCGAGGTGGAACCCTGGTAAGCAGAATGGATCTGCAGTACGTGTGAAGTATACCGTACCTGTAATGTTCAAACTTCAGTAATTAACAGTAAATGTATAAGAACTTATTCTACAGTATAGTAGGATGCACACTTGCTTTCGGTTTGCTCTCATGCGAGAGCAAACCGAAAAGCAGTAGAACAGATACTTATTCGTCAGGAGCGATAGCATTCGCTTCTGACGAAAGTTTTAGTCCTATCATAGATGAAGAGCGTGTAGTCTTCGAGGCCATGTATCCCAAGGCCAAGGTGACACCGATCTACACCAACGAGTTGGAGGCCGTCAACCTGTTGCTCAGTGACAGTCTGTGTCTGGCCATCACCTCAAGAGATTTCAGTAAGGAGGAGTACGACAACCTCCGGGCAAAAGGTTATCAGCCGGTAGCCATACCAATAGCAGAGGATGGACTCTCACTGATATGCAACAATCAGAACACCGACTCTTGTATCAGTGTAAAAGATGTGAAGCGTATTCTCAGTGGTGAGGCAAAGAACTGGAGTGATGTCGTTCCCGGTTCTAAGCGTGGAGAGATCTGGGTATGCTTTGATAATCCCAGTTCCAGCACCGTTCACTATTGCGTAGACTCCATCTTAGGAGGAAAGCCCATCAACAGTCCGAATATCTTTGCGGCAGAATCCAGCAAGGATGTGATTGACTATGTCGAGAAAACACCCAATGCCATCGGCATTATCGGTAGTAACTGGCTCAACGACAAGCGAGACACTACCAATACTACATGGAAAAAGAACATCACCGTTATGTCTATAAGTAAACTGGATGTGGCAACGCCCATGAACAGTTGGAAACCTTATCAGGCATGGCTGTTAGACGGAAAATATCCGTTCGTGAGAAGATTATATGCCCTATTGAACGATCCGCGCAGAGGATTGCCATGGGGATTCGCTCACTTTATCGAACAACCCAAAGGACAGTTAATTGTCTTTAAATCAGG
>OCTW013392630.1_pt1 | contig 11534 bp, 6 predicted proteins | sample 1539671 | NCBI WGS metagenome assembly OCTW01 (sample SAMN02144230, study PRJEB22623) | gut metagenome | biome: sheep rumen | host: Ovis aries | place: New Zealand | reverse complement strand
TAACACACGACCATAGTACCCAGGGCGTTGCCCTGGGCTGGTTGCTGCTGGCCTTTCAGGCCGATTATTTCAGATGTGTATAAAGAGTAGTGAGATGTGAGGGGAATGGCTGCGCACAGATGAAAGCACGCATTTATAAACGAATACATATCTTCATTCCTCTCTAAACGTTGCGGATTTGCCAACTGCTATATTGTCACCTCTATTCTATACAAGGCCAGTCACCATTTCTCTTTCCTCTGACCTCCCACCACTCGACTCTAAAACTGAAGCAAGCGTAGCATGTGGAAGGTGAATAGACTGTTTTGAAGTAACAGGAAAGAAGGTTGCCATCTTTGGATAAATGTTCCTTGATGGCCTTTCGTTTTAGATACAAAAGCTCTCTTTTGCGTGGTATTTTTACTTTTTTGAGAAATACCACGCTTATTTCTATGTGTTTTGTTCTTTTTTTTGTAACTTTACGCCGAAAAAGCTACTATAAAGTGAATCAATAAAAAACAATGAAAATGAATCAACAAAAGTTCTCTTTACCGTCTGTCGTTACAGGACGTAAGGGCAGGCAACTGCACAGCGCTCACGTGACGGAAAGCCGCCGTCTGTGGCTGGCGCTGCTGGTGCTGCTGGGAGGATTGCTTTCTCCAGCTTTTGCCCAGACGAGAGATGTCATCACCTTCACGGGTGGTGCACCAGACCCGAACGACCCCAACATCTATGTGATTGATGTGGGCAACGTGGCCGTCGACGAAGAAACATGGACGCGCCATTTCTCTATCACGCTGCAACGACCGCAGGGAGCTACGGCCACCGAGGCTGCCACCATCTATCTGAGGGAAGTTACCTGCTATCGTGATGAATATTCCACGCGACCCACGGTGACCTTTGCTCCGACCGAGACGGAAAAGACCATTGATGTCGCCATCCCTCCTTATCCCATTGACTATGCCAGCGGCAACCTTCCCTGTGTGTTCAACGTGTTTGCCGTGGAAAATGCCGAGGCGGCCTATCAGGTACTGGTGGTCAAGATGAACACACCTGCACAGGAATGGATGGAATTGGAGGAATGCACTTTGGCCACGCCGTTGGAAGTCCTTCAGACGGCCGTCACCGACTATGGCATGGACCGCGTCTTTCGCTGGGGCGAGTATACGCTGTTGCGTCTGGAATTCACTACACCGGTGATGATTCAGCCCGACAGCCGCTATGTATTGCAGATACGCGAAACCGACCACACGGGACTCGCCATTGATGCCGACGACTGGGGCCAGTCGAAGATTCGCGAGGTGGAGCTGACACCCCTCAACGGTGGCTCGGTGTGCACACAGGCACTGTTTCTCTATCGCCCCACAGACGACGAACTGCTGAATTTCCTCCATGGCGATGGTTCGGTCTATGACCAGACCTTCCGTTATGACAAGTCTATCTATTACCATGTCCTTGAAGCAGGCCCCTTTGAGGTGGCTAACCCCATGGAGGGTGGTATCAAGTACATCTCCTTTTCACGCACGGACATGGAAAATGCCAAAGAGTATTGCGTAGCGGCCACAGTAGAGGCTTTTCACCCCATGTTCTCAGATGTCAGCATCAACAAGAAATCATTCAAGAGCGGCGAGACGATGGTCATCACCGCTAAGATGGACAACTGGCCGCTGGTGAAGCGGATGCGGCAGGAAGACTTCATCTATAGTCTTGGCGTGACGTTCGACGGAAGTGAGACTATTGAACAGGGACGTGCTTCCTTCGACGAGGTCACGGGCACGTTGACCTGCAGTGTCACGGCACCCACCGTCAGCTCATCGACCAACCTACAAGTGGATTTCGGAGCGATAGCGACGGTGTGGGGGGTTGATGAGTGGGAAAACGAAACGGAAGTCCAGAAAGTGATTCCCGGGCCAGAAGGTTCTTTTACCGTCAATGTGTCGAGCGAAGCAGCTCCCGAGGTGCATGCAATGTCGATAGACTTTGCTGGTTTGCCCCCCGATGGCAGCGCCATTATCGTCAACACTACGGAATATGGCGATTTTGTCTGGCGGTCGTTCCCCCTTGCCATCTCTTTCTTGCCGACGAATGCCACCGATGCCAGTGAGGTGACCTACTCCGTAGAGAACATGGGCGGGGCCGAAGCTTCCATAGGCGACTACAACGGACAAAAGACGCTTTACACGGAGAACGAACAGGGCACCATCACCGTGAAGGCCACGCTGCCGAGCGGCGTCAGCACGCAGCGCACCTATCTGCTGTGGGTGTCGCCACCCGAGGGTGTACACCACACCAACAGCTTCCCTGCCGGTACCACCTTTACGCAGTTCGAGTTTGAAATCAAGAACGACATAGGGCAGGTGAAGAACGACAAGGTGACCATCAACTACACCCATGCCAACGGCACCACGTGGACGGAGACCCACCAGTTCAGCCAGCTGAAGCACCGCCGCACAGACGCGGGCACCACTTGCTACACGGTTCCCTTCAACTTCACCGAGGATCATCCCGAGCCCACCAGCGACCAGATTGACAAGCCCATCATCACCGCCACTGCCGTGATGGAGATGGCAGCCAGCAACGGCGCGACCATTCCCATAGAGGCCACGGCAACGCTGATGGCTGAGCTGAAGCGGCCGTCGTTCGATGATTACAGATATATACAAGTGTATTACACCGAGGCACGTCCTGCCTCCTTCACCACCACCGTGATGTACCTGCCGCGCAAGGGATTCACCGTGGGCTATCTGCTGCCCGACATCAACGTGGAACAGACCTACAGCAACCTCAGCGGCGACCCCGTGCCCGACTGGCTCACGCTGGAGGAGGACGGCGAATACTACTACACCGCCCACATCAATGCCAAACTCGACCTAAACGGTGAGGACGCTTATACTTGGTTGTATACCATGGCACAGCGCAGCTACATCCCTGACGAAGCAATGGAGCGCCACCTCACCCGCTGGTGCCAGTTCCAATATGCAACTGCTGAAAATAACATCATCTACCGTGTGAACAGACAGGATGTGTCAGGCGACCTTACATTCGACAACAGCACTGACATCAATGCTGTTACAACTATGCTGAAGGCTAAGGGCTTTATCAGCAAGGACAACGCCACCGACTTTGCAGCACTCGAGGACGTGTTCAATAAGACAAAGGCTTACTTCGCTGTCTATGACGACTTTGATGGAGCCGATGTGACGCTGACACGCGAGGGCGAAGCCGAAACGCTGTCTACGCTGAGCCACTATAAGGGCACGTTCGCGTTCGCGCCGCCGGCCGACGGACGCACCTATATTGTAGATGTGTATTACCCCACCTTCGACAAGCATTACAAGAGCACCTTCGTCAGCCATCCGTTGGCGGGCGTCCGTTCAGTATCGCTGTATATGAATGGCAGTAGTGATGATTATACTTTCTCTTATACCAACAACGGCAATGAATACGCCATTCCGTTTAGCTCTTACCTCAAAGGGTTTATCTATGTTGAGGATGCCGATGCCTTCTATCTGCAAAAAGAAGGCGAAGACCTCAAGCCACGCTTCGTTTTCCCCGAAGAGTTCCAAGGGTTGGTTTGCAACAACACACCGGAACTGTATGCGCACAATGAGTTCTACTCCTCATGGCCGTTCAACGATGGTTCTGTGGATAGCTGGTCTCCGTTTTATCTCAGTTATATTTATCGAAATCCCACCTCAAGTCAACCTACTGTGACGTTGAGATGGGCCGACATCATCCAAAACAGCACCTTGATAACGCTGATCGACAGCAAGGGACAGCCCGTCACCAATGCCACCATCAACTATGCGTGTGTGGACCAGGACCTGACCCATCCCACCGCTAAAGGATCGGCGGGCTACAATTCCATGTATGGCGGCTACCAGGTTGAGACAGACCCGGGCAAGTATGCAGAACTCATGGAGGTGGTGGTCGAAGGGCGCCAGCATCCTCTGCTTTGCAAGATGCCATTGTGGAATTACGCCTACGGCAGATGGGATAACCGTGGCAAAGCGCGCCGCTACACCATTGTGCTGCAAGAGGACGACGAGGTGGTGTCGCAAGCCTCATTAGAGACCTTGACGCTCACAGGCCATTACAGTCATTTCACCGAGCTGAATGGATACATAAAAGCCGAGAACACCCCCACCAATCTGCTGACAGTGGACAAGAACAGCGTGCTGGACTATTCGGAAACAGCCGACTACCCGAATGTAAGGAAAGGATTCCATGACGATCGCTTTGGCTATTACGATTACAGGTTTCCTTATAAGTTTGCACGTCTATCCTTCAATATACATGCTGACAATCTCCAAAGCACTGACGGCCTCAAGCTGGTGAACAGCAGTGGAACGGTCCAGTTGTCACCAGACAACACCTACAACGCCACCAACTTTATCGATAAGAATGTCTTCACCACATTCAGCACCAACCACTGGCTGCTGGATTTCGATCTTGCCGAAAAGATTGCAGAAGGAGCCACAGAGAAGCTCAAGCTGGTGAGAAACGGGAATGAAACACTCATGGAGCTGCCCGCGCTTCACAACAACAGCGTTGACATGGCTGCCCTTACTGAGCAAACCACATTCGACGGAGAACTTACCGATTACGACCTGACCCAGGCGGACGACGAGATTGAAAACCACGGTGGTACAATGAATGGCATAGGCCGTGTGTTTGATGGCTTCAGGTACAATTACTCAACACCACCCACCCTTCCCTTCAGACTGAACATTGAGCGCAAGGACGACTACTTCCTGGTGCGTGGCATTTACGAACAGAACTTTCTCTCGTTCGGAGGAATAACGGCCGACATGATGGATGCGGCAGAATACGCTGAGTGGTTTGAGGACCAGTTCAGGGAAAGTGTGAATGCCGTGAACAACAAGAGGAACGACGTAGAGAACAGACTGAGGGAAATGAAGAAAATGACAAGCGGCTTCGCGGGCATAAAAGGCTACATCTCTGGTATTGGGTACTACAATCCCGGGACGAAGCGACTTGACGTCAACTTCTATGACGGCGGTATCATCATGGAAACCTCTGTCCACCTCATGGGCAAGGTGTCCATCGCACATATCGCCCAGTTTGGCATTTCGATTGATGCAGGCGCCTTCGCCACACTAGGCCTTTTGAACCGTGCGGCAGCCCAGGGCGACGTGGCCTCCAAGCCGCTGATCGACATGATTACCGAAACGCGGTTCAACCTGACGCTGGGTGCCTGGGCTGAGGTTGGTTTCGACGCCAAAATAGTCGCGGCCTCGATTGGCGTAATGGGCAGTGCCGGCATCGATATCCGGACGGGTACTGTCACCCCCACCTACCAACAGGAAGCCTACGCCGGAAGCAGTGTCTCGTTCGACTTTAACCTGTCGGCCTATGTGACGGGAAGATTCTTCTTCTGGGGTGGAACCACAGATTTTACCTTGTTGGAAGGCCATAAGACATTCTATGATCCAAATAACTCAATGAACCCCTATCATCCCAGCTTCAAACTCGGAGAACCTATCTTCTCCATGAGTCGCCAGAACGTGACTAAGAACTTCAAGAAGCTGAGCCGAAAGACACGGCGGGCACTGGATGGCACAAGCCTCTTCGACAATGTGAGCGGCATGGCTCAGCCAACCTATCTGCTGGGAGGCCAGTCGCTGCTGTTCAACAACCTGAAGAGCGCCAGCAACTACAACGACGACCGTCTGCAGGTGTATAGCAATGGCAGCAAGAGCGACCTCGTCAGCACGGGCATCAATGCACCGATGTACGACTTTGTCGAGGCACACAACAGCAGCGGAATGGAGGTAGTGGCCTTTGAGCAGATCAAGGAGCCGCTGCACAGTGACGAGCTCGATGTCATGGAGGAGAACGCACAGATCAAGGACGTTACCGAGAAGAGCGAGATACACGTGGCCATGCGCCAGAATGGCGGTGCGTGGACGACGGAGGCCGTGGGCACCTACTGGGGCAGCGGCATCGGCTGCGTGACACCAGCCGTGGCTGTGCAGGACGACGGCAAGGCCGCTGTCATCTGGCAGCAGGGCGTGGCGAAGTTCAGCGACCGTGGCGAACGCTACATCGACGGCAGCCTGATGCTCTCGCGCTACGACGGCAGCAGCTGGGGCAACGCCATCGAGATCAAACGCCTGAACAGCCGCAGCATGCCTACAGGCTATCAGGTAACGATGAACGGCGACGAAGTGCTGGTGGTGATGACGCTGCAGCAGGACGTGAACAACCCGACGAAGCGGGCCTCTGTGGTCTACGTCACCATCGGCAGCGACGACAAGGTGCGCGAACGCTACACGCAGGCCGAAGGCTCGAAGCCGCAGATGGTCAACATTGGCGGAACCAACCTCGTGACCTTTATGGAGTACACAGACAAAGGATGTGAACTGCGACTGGTCTCAGTGGACATGAAAGGCGAGCCGACAGGCAAGCTGAATGGCAAGGTGGGAATGCTCGGCCGCATGGTAAACGACTACCGCTTAGTGGCTGACGACAATGCCACCGACCTCTCAGACGTGGCCCTGCTGTGGAGCCAGAGCGACGAGGAAACGACGGACAATGGCGACGGCACAGTTACGGTAGAGGTCAAGAACCGCATTTATGCCTCGAAGTTGTGCAGCGAGGAGCAGCAGATCTACTTCTCGTCGCCCATTGCAGTAGCAGACATCGGTGGTGTGGACGAGCAAATAGTCCTCGCATCGATGGACGGATACCTGGACGGTCTCGACATGAAGGTTGCCTTCAGCGCAGCCAACTTCAGCGACGCTGCTTCCGTGCGTGAAGCGTCCGTAGCCTTCACCAACGACATCGACCACACGGCCCACTTCAATCCCTACGACGTGAACAGCGCAGAGCAGGTGCCCGTCACCATCACCGTGGAGAACAAGGGCTATGAGCCTATCGACAGAGTCGATGTAACGATGGGGGGCAACACCACTTCGTATGACGTGAAGCTCATGCCGATGGGAAAAACCGAACTGAAAGTGCTTTGTCCCGTCGGCGACGACTTCGACGGCACCATCAGCTACGACGTGACCGCCAACTTCGTCGAAGGCAACAGCAATGCGCTGAGAAGCCGTCGTCTTGATGGCGCCACACGTCCGCACCGCATCCAGCAGAGCGGCACGCAGGTGGACGTTCGCCAGGTGGATATGGCACTGAAGGTGCTGAGCAAGAAGACCGATGAAGATGGCGTGATGACGATCGTGGCCGAGGTGAACAACGTATCGTTGCTGCCATTAGCCAGCGACATGAACGTCAAGGTGGGACTCTATACCTCACCGGTCGTTGACCAGAACGCCGTCAGCCACGCTGAGGTAACAGTCAGCAGCAGTGACCTCTACAATGCCACGGCAGTTCAGAAGAACAAGGTGAAGGTCGTTACGCTCACCGTCCCGCAGCCCGAGCAGAGTCAGACGCTCTACCTGTGCACGAAGCCGGTGCAGAATGGTGAGATGATAAAGGACGTGAAACCCTCTAACAATGTGCTGCCTGTGTATCTGATGGGTAAGGACGATCATGCTGTCGCTACACGCCTCGACAATGTTCAGGCGGCTGACGACAACACGGTGATCTACAATACCTCAGGCGTTCGTCAGAACAGCATGAGCAAGGGCGTGAACATCGTTGTGAAGGGTGGACAGGCCCGTAAGGTGATTCAAGGAAAATAATTGAACACTGACAAAAGCATGAGGGCAGATGATTGCATGTGGGGAACCTCCCCATCCGCATCATCTGCCCCCCTTTTTAGAGGTGAGAAGACCCTCCCTGGCCCTCCCTGTTTAGGGAGGGAGAGGTCACCTCTCTGCAGAACCCCTCCCTTCGGGAGGGGCAGGGGTGGGTTTCACCTATTCTCTTACCTCTTACCACTCACCTCTATAACAGAAGCTTTCTTGCCCTAAAATAGAGCATGGCTCCCTCAACGCAGAAGTCGATGATGTCATAGGACGGTTCCAGTCGACGGCGCACATCTGCAGCCGTGTCGAAGGGTGGCGTAAACCACCCTACTCGAGTCATTACGGTCTTGGCGAGCCAGTCGGCAATCTTCTGCTCACCGGCGATGTAGAAGCATGCCAAGAGCTCACCACCAGGTTTTAAGGCGCGGAGAATCTCGGCATAGGCCTTTTCTTTGTTTGGGAATACATGGAGTCCGTTCATGCAGAGCACACAGTCGAAGGTGTCATCGTCGAAGGGCAGCGAGCCGACATCGCCTTGCATGGTTTTCGCATTGTTAATGCCAGCTTCGTGAAACCGACCCGCAGCCTGCTCGAGCATGTCGCGGCTGTAGTCAAGGCAGATGATGTCGGCGAGTTTCATCCGGCTGTACTTCTCTGCCGTGAAGACGGCCGTCCCCACGGGCACGTCGAGCAGTTTGCCTGAGAAGTCGTCGGGAATCCAATCCAGTAGTCTGCGGGCAATCTCTTTGTCGTCGACACCTCCCCACAGCAACTTGAAATAGAGACGACTCCACCACTTGCCCTGTGTGATGGCATCATCGTAGAAACGCTTGCTAAACTTGTAGGAACTTTTTATTTTGTCTGCCATAATCACTTTCGTTTTACAATGCAATTCTGTGCAAGCCGAGGGCAGAGTCATGCTTGCATGAGGTATGCCGAGGCGCCGCCAGAATCGCGAACTGTTTTACAGTTTGCAAAGATACGGCAAAAAGCTCGCAACTCGGTTGCAAATCATGCTTTCACGCCAATGATCGTCGCATTCGATGGCTTCATACGATGAACCTCTGTCTGGATGAAACCTGCATCATCGAGTAAAGTCTTCAGTTCCTCTGGTGAATAGACGTTCATGCCCTCTACGACATTTGTCCACATGGAGTTACCATCCACTACTTCTAACAGAATGGCGAACTTCCCGCCTGGCTTCAGCACGCGGCGCACTTCCTGCAGACAGTCCGGTAGATGAGGCCAGAAATACACCGTCTCAACCGCTGTAACGAGGTCGAACTTCTTGTCCTCGTAGGGCAGCTTCTCGGCAGAACCCTGAGTGACGAATATCTGCTTGTCGAGCACTTTGGCATTCACCTTCTTGGCTTTCGCTACGCTTTCCTCAGAGATGTCAATGCCATAGACCATGGCATTCTTACTTCGTTTCAGCAGTCGTTGCAAGGTAGCCCCTCCACCACAGCCGATGTCGAGCATCGTCCATCCGTCCTGAATATTGACCAGTTTCAGTCCCCAATTCGTCAGCGGCGCATGACAGAGATTCATAAACTTCAGCATAGCGCGTCCCATCTGTCCTTGCGGGCAGGCACAGTTAGTGAAAAGCTTTCTTAAAAGTCCCATGGCTTAATCCTCCTTGAACTTTGTTTGATCTTGCTCATGCTCGGCAGCGTCGAAGCGATCTTCACTCTGCTCTTGCTCATTCGCAGCCTTCACATGTTTAACACTATGCCATGCAAGCACGATACCAACGATAATCATCATGGGCATGATGACGTACTGACCTGCATTGTCGGAGGGCAGTTCCATGAACGCATGAGCGATGTTGAACAAGCCAATAAGCACGGCCAGCACGGCATTGATGACCTTTAGAGCCTTTGTCTTCCACAGTACACAGAGCACGCCACAAGCAGGGATAAGAAACGATAGCGTCATCATGAACACAATCATGCCTTGGTCAACGTTACCGTCGGTGGCAGCAACGGCCATGTTCTTGCCCCAGAACATGGGCAGTACGTCACAAATGGAGTGGCAAGCGAACCCGCAGACGGTCAGCAGCCACAAAACGGAAATCTTTATACTTCTTGTCATAGTTGATAATAATTGATGTGACTTTTCTTCTAAAAGAGATGGCTGATCGTTACCGACCAACCACCTACCAAGCTAAACATATTCTTTGTTCCTGTGACTACAGGTTTGGTGAAATCTGGGCAATCCACGCATCAATGCGGGAGTCGGTCTTGTCGTCCTCGTTGATGTCATCGAGGGGCAGGCCGATGAACTTACCGTCAATAACAGCTTCAGAGTCATCGAAAGTATACTCGTCGGTGTCCACAGAGCCGATGAAACGTGCGCCACAGTCCTCGATGCCATGATAAAGCTCGCCCATGCCGCCAACGAACGTGTCGCTGTATGACGAACAGTCGCCGCAGCCGAAGAAGGCTATGGTCTTTCCGCTGAGGTCGGCACTCTGGAGCGTTTTCAGACCGTCGTACCAGTCATCCTGCAGTTCGCCTGCGCCCCAAGTAGAAGTGCCGAGAATCAGGTTCTGGTGGCTGTTGATGATGTTAGCTGTCAGGTCCTGTACGTTCACGGCCTCACAGCCCAGTTTCGAGGCAATCTTCTCTGCGATGGCCTCGCAGGTTCCCGTCGAGGAACCATAGATAACAATTGTTGCTTTCATTTTGTTCTTCGTAATTATAAGGTTATTATTCAATTCTTCATTGTTTTTTGTTTCTTCTGGCAGTAGCGTTCACATTGTGCGCAGATGTCATAGCCGAGCATGGCTCCAAGGATGAAATCCTCTTCAGGCGTCAGTTGGTACAGGGGCCGGGTAACGATAAGTCGGATAGCCTCCAGACATTCTTTCCGTCCGAAATACACGTTCAGGTTCTGCTGTCCTGCCGGCTGTAGTAGATAAGGTATGCCTTGGCTTTCCAGACGCGACACGGTCTGCTCGCCATACTTCTTATTACAGGTGAACAGCACCATCTGCCGTACGCCTTTGTGTAACTCGTAGATGTGGTTCATCAGCACCTTCATCTCTGCGGAAACTGTCGATTTCGTTTTCATGGGTGCAAAGGTACAGTAGAAAAAAGAAGTGCGCAATACCTAAAAATAGGGTATTTTCATGGTTAAGAATAAGTGACGAAGTCTGGTGTTGTTTCTCTCATATATTACCCTGCTTTCGCAAGGCCTTGCGAAAGTTTTAGAGGTGAGAAGACCCTCCCCGGCCCTCCCTGTTTAGGGAGGGAGAGGTCACCTCTCTGCAGAACCCCTCCCTTCGGGAGGGGCAGGGGTGGGTTTCACCTCTTACCTCTAAAACTGATGCAAGCAAGCTTGCGAAAGCTGAGTTAGATGTATTTCTTCTTGCCGTTGAAGAAACTCTTGAGCGTTGACCATTCCTTAGGAATACAGGTATTGTTCTCGCAGTCTGCGATGGCTACGTAGTAACCTTTGGGGGTGATGCCAAAGAGAACGCGCGTTGAAACATGACCTTTTCCAGTAGTTCCTTCAAACAATGTGCTTATATTACTGCTTTCAGTATATTGCATCACTTCTTTTTTAACGTTGTAGATGTACATGAACATTTGCTCTGGATGAATCTCGGTATAATTGAGCGTGATGCTGTCGATGGCTGTGAATACTTCTTCTGCCAGGCGGGTCTTCTCCCGCGGAATGAAATACATGGTTCCTATCATCTGTCCGGCATTTTTTGGCAGATGGACCCTTGTTGCAGAATAAAACTCCTTGTCGTGATGGGCATCTATGTCATAGTCATCACTTTGCGCCCATTTGAAACTCCATGATTTGATGTCCTTTCGTTTGAGAACGGGTATGATTTTGTCCAGATATGGCTGCTTGTCAAAATAATAACTC
>OCTW011561904.1_pt1 | contig 11534 bp, 10 predicted proteins | sample 1539671 | NCBI WGS metagenome assembly OCTW01 (sample SAMN02144230, study PRJEB22623) | gut metagenome | biome: sheep rumen | host: Ovis aries | place: New Zealand | reverse complement strand
AAGCCCGGCCGCTCAAGACTTCGCGGCCTCAGGGGCCTGGGACGCCGCGCCGAGGCGCGGCTGAGTGGCCGGTAAGATTCCCGAGCGGAGTCAATAGCAGATCGGGCAGGACGAAAAAGAGAGGGGCAGAGATACCCGAGCGGAGCCGGATGGCTCGAGGGGGTTCCGGATATGGGGGAATGTCACTATATTTGTGTGAGTATGAGAAATCAAGTTATCGGAGCGGCGCTGTTGTGCCTGGCAATAGTGGCGGGATGCGGCGGAAGCGCGAAGAACTCGCGAAGCAAGATTGTGCAGTCGACGGTCAACCCGCCGACCGTTCCCGAGTTGTTGCCTCCGCCACCGCCGGATACCCTCACAATCAGGTTTATCGGTGATGTGATGCTGCATGTCGGCCAGATTGAGGCGGCGCGGGCGGCCGGGGCGCAATCGGGGGCCTCTTTCGACTTCCGGCCGTTTCTCGATTCGATCGCGCCCGACCTGCGCGCCGCCGATCTTGCAATAGCCGGAATGGAGTTTACTTTGGGCGGAGAACCCTACACCGGGTATCCTCAGTTCAGTGCTCCCGACAGTTATGCGGAATATGTAGCAGACTGTGGAGTTGATGTGTTCCTTGCCGCGAATAATCATATCCTGGACAGGGGAGCGAAGGGCCTTCGCCGGACAATCTCCTACTACGATAAGATGGAGTCTGAAGGACGTATCTCCTATACGGGGATAGGCGCACCTCAGGACACCGTCCATAATCCACTGATTGTCAGAGTTAAAAACCAGCTCATCGGAATCGTTAATTACACCTACGGGACCAACTGCTATCCGGAGCTTGACCATTGCGTGCTGATTCAGCAGGGGGGTGAAGTCCTGCCTCTGGTCGCCAAGGCCCGTGAGCGCGGTGCAGACTTCATCATCGTCTGCCCCCACTGGGGAGACGAATATCAGCTCAAGCATAACGCCCTTCAGGAAAAATGGGCCGGGCTTCTCGCAGACGAGGGAGCCGATCTTATCATCGGAGCCCATCCCCATGTTGTCCAGGATACTGCAGTCATAAAAACTGTCGACGGCCGCTTGGTCCCAGTCTATTACTCTATCGGCAACGCCGTTTCCAACATGAGCGCCCCCAACACCCAGGATGAACTCATGGTTACTGCCCGCATTTCGGAAGGCAAACTCGTCTCCGTATCCCACGACCGTCTTCGCAGTACCCGTCCCGGTCAGCTCACAAATTCCTACGCTACCATCAAAGTCAAATAAAAACCGCACCCCGGAAGGGATGCGGTTTGTGTTGAAAGGGACAAAGCCCCGTAAAAACTAGCTGAGGTCTGCGCGTGCGACAGCGTCTTTGTAGTACTTCTGGTTTACGAAGACTTCCTCCTTGTAAGGATTGATGTGGCGCTTCTTGGACTGAGCGATGATGTAGCAGAGAGCCACGCAGTTGGTAACGAGAGCGAGGGCGCTGATAACAATCATCATGGTCGGGTTGGCGGGCACGAGAGAAGGATCTACAGTTGTGCCGACAACTGCGGCCTCACCGCCGGCAACTGCATAGAGCTGCTCGATAGTCTGGACTCCCTGAGGATAGAGAACGGGGAGAGTAGCCCAAGAGAACCACTGCTGACCGTTCTTGAAGGTCTCCTGGAAGAGAGGGAATACCTGAGCGAACATACACCAGATGGCGAGGGTGTTTGCACGGTTCTGGATCCAACCGCCGCGGTTCCACAGAAGAGCTGCGATGGTAGGAGCAAGAAGAAGTGCGATACCGCAATACCAGCTGTGGGTAGGGAGGCAGTTGTAGGTGTAAGCGAAGTTCCAGATGTCATAAACGAGGATGTAGACCCATGTCATGTCGGCCCAGATCATATCCTTCTTATCCTTGGAAGGATAGACGTGCCACCAAGCAGTCATACAGAAGATGTTCAGAAGGCCTGCGACACCGTTCATAACGTTGTGCCATCCGCCATACTGCCATACACCCTCAGAGGTGAGCCACCATTTGTTCCATCCCATGACTGCGGACTCGAAGTCGGATACGCAGGCGATGAGGATGTTGATAGCAACGATGATGAACGGGAAGGGTTTGAACCAGTGCTTTGCACCGATGCCCCATTTGTATTTGATCATCATGAAGCCGATACATCCGGCGGTAGCTGCGTAGAGCTTGGCATAATGGAACCAACCCTGCATGTATACATGGGTCTGGTTCTCAAGAGCCCACTGAGCACCAGTCTTGACGCCGATAAAGATGGCGACGAAGTAGGCGGTCAGAGCCAGAGGAATGGCGAGGAACATTGTGATGCCGCCGAACTTGGTACGGCGTGCGAATTCATTGAGGAGAATGAGTCCGAGAAGGACTACAATGAGCATACCCCACTGAGCGAGGGCGTGTTCTCCATAGACTTGAAAAAACATAAGTTGTTAATGATTTAGTGTTTAGTGGTACAAATGTAGTTATTTTCTGTAGAATAGTGTTTTCGGAAGCGAACTGACCAGTACGATTCCGAGCACGATGGCCGCCGTGACTTCCAAAGAAAGCATCCCGCTGCGGAGCGCCAGACCGAGGCGGCTTTGGACCAAAAACAGTGTCGTCCAGAAGATTCCGCCGCCCGGAATCATCGGAAATATCCCCGGAATCAGGTAAACTGTCGAGGGGGTCTTGAACCAGGATGCAAACGTACGGGCATGCGAAGCCACGATCACCGTGGCGACAAAGGTGGATATTGCGGGCCCGAGCACGGTATAGCGGACGAGCGCGAGGTAGGCCGCCCAACCGATGGCAGCGACGATGGCCGTCTGCAAATAATTGCGGCGTGGAACGCCGAACAGCACGGCGAACCCGACCGTGCCCGCGAAAGCGGCGATCGTCTGCATCCAGAGCGAACCGCAGAATGTGTCGGGCTCGGTCCCGTTGACCTCGATGATCGAACCTTCGAACATGTAGAATGCCATGAAAGTGAGCACGACGCCGGCGGCGATGCAGAAGAACACCATGATAGCGTCGAGCAGACGGGTGGCGCCCGCGATGTAGTCTTCGTCGGCGATGTCGCGGATGCCGTTGGTGAATGCGACTCCCGGGATGAGCGGGATGAGCGAGCCTACGATCATGTTGCCGAGGCTCACGCCGAAGCCAATGCGGTGGAAGACGATGCAGAGGATGGTTGCGAGCGCGCTGCCGACGATGTTGCCGATGGGCTTGGACATCCAGCGGGAGCTGACTCCCACGACGAACAGCCAGAGAAGCATGCCGACGGTGAAGGCAGCAGCGGCATCGAGCAGTCCGCCTCCGAAGATCACGCAGAAGCCGGCGCTGCCCACGGCCGATCCGAGGACCTGCTCCCACGCGGGTTTGGCCTTGGAGGCGCGGATTGCAAGCAGCCGCTCGCGGGCTTCGTCGACCGTGTACCGGCCGGCTTCGATGTCGCGCGAGATTTGGTTGACTGCGGCGACACGTTCGAGCTGGGCGCCCTTGAAGGGGATGAATTCTACCTTGGCGTGGCCTGTACGGCCTGTGGTGAAGATACCGTTGCTCAGGACGAAGTTCTGGGCCTCGACGCCATAGTGTCGGGCTATTCGCTCCATAGTCTCTTCGACTCTGGCGATTTCGGCTCCGTTCTCCAGAAGGATATGACCGGCGAGAGAGGCGGTTTCCAGTACTTTTTCTTCCATAAGTGGCGTAAAAATACAAAAAATTCTTACATTAGATGTCGGTTAATTATTGTTGATATGGTTAAACCTATCCCTTACAAGATCTACCTCGAGGAGGCTGAGATCCCAACAAAATGGTACAACGTGCGTGCGGACATGAAGAACAAGCCCGCCCCGCTGCTCAATCCCGGTACCGGCCAACCGCTTAAGGCTGAAGAACTTGAACCAATTTTCTGCAAGGAGTTAGTCCGGCAGGAACTCGATAACGATACCCGATGGTTCGAGATACCCGAAGAAGTGCTCAACTTCTACAAGATGTATCGTCCCTCGCCGCTCGTGCGTGCCTACTTCCTCGAAGAAGCTCTCGGAACTCCCGCCAAGATCTACTATAAGTTCGAAGGAAACAACACCTCCGGCAGCCATAAGCTCAACTCCGCTATTGCTCAGGCCTATTATGCCAAGAAGCAGGGCCTCAAGGGCGTGACCACGGAGACAGGAGCCGGTCAGTGGGGCACAGCCCTCAGTATGGCATGCTCGTTCTTCGGGCTCGACTGCAAGGTCTACATGGTCAAGGTCTCCTACGAGCAGAAGCCTTTCCGCCGCGAGGTGATGCGCACCTACGGCGCCCAGGTGACTCCTTCGCCGAGCAACACTACCGCGATCGGCCGCAAGATCCTCGAAGAATTCCCCGGAACTACCGGAAGCCTCGGATGCGCCATTTCGGAGGCGGTCGAGACTGCCGTCAAGAGCGAAGGCTACCGCTACGAGCTCGGCTCGGTGCTCAACCAGGTGCTTCTGCATCAGACAGTTATCGGCCTTGAGACCCAGACCGCCCTTAAGAAATACGGCATCAAGCCCGACATCATCATCGGCTGCGCCGGTGGCGGCTCCAATCTCGGCGGACTCGCAACCCCGTTTATCGGTGAGATGCTCCGCGGCGAAGCCGACTACAAGATCATAGCAGTCGAGCCCGCGTCCTGCCCGTCGTTCACCCGCGGAAAGTTCGCCTACGACTTCTGCGACACCGGCCATATCTGCCCGCTCTCAAAGATGTACACGCTCGGCAGCGAATTCATCCCTTCGGCCAACCACGCCGGCGGCCTCCGCTACCACGGAATGAGCTCGACCCTCTCACAACTCTATGCTGACGGCCTCTTCGAGGCCAGATCGGTCGAGCAGACTGCCGTGTTCGAAGCTGCTACCCTTTTCGCCCGCGTCGAGGGTACTCTGCCGGCTCCCGAAAGCAGCCACGCCATCCGCGTAGCTATCGACGAAGCCCTGAAGTGTAAAGAAACCGGCGAGGAGAAGACCATCGTCTTCGGACTCACCGGTACAGGATATTTCGACCTTAAGGCTTACGAGCAGTACAACAACGGCACGATGACCGACTACATCCCCACAGACGAGGAGATCGCCGCTAATCTTGCAAAACTTCCAAAGGTATAGCGATTTTCTCCCAAGTGAAGGTGTGGGTTTCGAGTTTGCGTAAACCTTCCACGTCAAATTCGTTCCACTCGCCGTAGTACTTGAATTCACTCACAACACATCCGTCCGCGTCGTATTCATAGTCGTAGACGGATGTGTTTTTATCGTGAAGATTTTCACCAAACTTCCATCGGCTATACTCTGCGATATTGGCGGGTGCGTTGCCGAGAAGGCGTGCTTCGAACAGCCAGCGTTCCAGACTGAGTGATTCCGCCCAGATAGTATGGATTCCTACTCTGTTGTTCTTGGGTAGGTAAGACACCTCGTTCATCTCCCAGAAGTCGGAGTCAAGATTGTACCTGCTCCAGTAGTCGATGTTGCCGGATGAGGATTTCTGTGTCATACACTGTACGCCGTCGAGAAAGGCTTTCGATATGAACCACGATTTGTCGTACTCAATCCTCCATGTATGGCCCGACCTTTCGATTCTGGTCGCGAAACCGACGTTGTTCAGCGAGATAGTGTATTCAACTGCATCTTTGTATGAGATGGTGAGCGTCTTCCCGCTGTAAGTGAACTGCCTGTCGCCGACGGATGCTACCCGGCCGTTGGCGTCGTAAGTAAACTTGTAGTTGTCAAAACTCGTCAGCCTGTACTCTCTTCCGCTGCCGGAAGGGGTGATGTTGATTGGGTCAGGCTGGCAGGAAGCCAGTATTGCAGCAAGCGCCGCAAGGGTGAAACAGCGTACTTTTCTCATTTCTATATAAACTGTTCAAAAAACTCTCTTCTTTCTTTCTGCCAGACAGGCTCTCTCCACATGCTGTGCTGGCAGAGGGGCACGCAGATGTATTTCTTCTCGGATTTGCACTGGTTGTAGCCCGCGAAGTTGGTATGGGGCGGACAGACCGGATCCTGCATGCCGAATGCCATGTATACGGGGCATTCAACCTTGTCGGTGAAATTCTTGATATCGAAGTAGGTGAGCACGTCGAGCAGTTGCTCCTTGCCAAGTCCCTGCTTGCCGCCCAGCCAGTAGATGACTCCCACCGGCCAGTTGACTATCTTGGCGTAGTCGGGGTAGTCGCCGAGGAACGGCACGCTCGGAGCAATCGCCCTCACTCTGTGGTCAAGTGCGGCGCTGATCCATGTGAAGGCTCCTCCCTGGCTATCGCCCCACGCGAATATCTTCGATGTATCAGCCTTTTCTAGAGAGCAGACGAAGTCTACGGCTCTGACGACGTCGCAGAATGCACCCCTGTAATAATAATTGTAAGGGGAGTCCATGCCTTCGTAGCACCATCCGTCGTAGTCGGGGCCCCTGAAGATGCCCTGGCCGCGAACACTGACCAGAAAATCAATGCGATCCGGGTCGGCGGAAGGGTCGCGGTAGTAAGGCCATGCGCCGTAGCCCATATACTCCAGACTTACAGGATATTTGCCGGGTTTGACAGGTATGGTAAGGATGCCGCCCATGGTTGCTCCGTCAAATGATTTAATTTCGATTTTGAAACATTGGCGGATGCTGTCGGAATGCTCGGGGACGGGGGTGAACCTCGCGTCCATCGGGACATCCGCAAGCTCTTTGAGGGTTTTGTTCCAGAATTCTTCGAAGTCCGGACGCTTGTCTTGGGGAGAGTCTATTTCTTCCGGGCGGATGCCGATATTGAACTTGTCTTTGCCGATGTTGATCTGGTAGAATCCTGGCCCAAGGAGTCCCAGCCCGACGCGCCCCTCGCTGCCTTTGAATTTCTTCCTGATTACCAGGGCGGTATCTCTCTTGGACTTATTAAGGGAAGTGTCGCGGATCGCGACGATGCTGATCGTCGAATCCGGTTGCGGATTTCTTATCTTGAACTTAAGTGTCGTGTGGCTGCGGCTGGTAAACAGATATCCGTCGGGCGCTTCGATATAGTAGTCCATGGTATCGAGCGCGGCTGCGTTGAGGCCCACTGTCTCCGAGCATCTGCTGGTGCTGTTTGTGTTTTGATTTTGATACATTGTGCAGCAAGTGAGGGCTGCTGCGAATGTAAGTATTACAGCTGTTTTGAATGTCGTCTTATTCATTGGTTAGTATATCCTGGCTTCTACCATTTTTCTGCAAGATCGAGTATCAGCCTCTCTGTCTTTTCCCATCCGAGGCATGGATCTGTTATAGATTTGCCGTATATGCTGCCGTCTGCACTCTGGCAGCCGTCTTCCAGATATGATTCAATCATGAATCCCTTGAGCAGTTTACGGATGTCGGTGTTTTGGTGGGCACTGTTGATAACCTCCAGCGCTATACGGGGTTGTTTAAGTGCGTCTTTACCTGAGTTGCAGTGGTTGGTGTCTACAATTACCGCCGGGTTGTCAAGTCCTGATTTAGCGTACAGTTCCGTGAGTCTCGTCAGAGTCTCTGTGCCGTAGTTTGGCAGCATTTTTCCTTCCTGGTCTTTGTAGCCGCGCAATACTGCGTGTGCCAGAGGGTTGCCTTTGCTTTCTACCTCCCAGTTGCGGTAGATGAAGGTGTGGGGAAGGTGCGCGGCTCCTATCGAGTTCAGCAGCACAGTGAGGTTGCCGCTCGTGGGGTTCTTCATCCCCACGGGGATGTCGAGCCCGCTCGCGGTCAGCCTGTGCTGCTGATTCTCGACTGAGCGCGCCCCGACGGTTACATAAGAAAGCAGGTCTGAGAGGAACCGGTGTTCTTCGGGGTAGAGCATCTCGTCAGCGCAGGAAAACCCCGTCTCGTTGAGGACTCTCATATGCAGGCGGCGTATTGCCACTATGCCTTCAAGTATGTCTTGTTCTCCATTTGGGTCCGGCTGATGGAGCATTCCCTTGTAGCCTGCGCCCGTCGTGCGTGGCTTATTGGTAAAGATCCGGGGAACAATCACGATTCTTTCATTGACTTGTTCTCTGAGACCCGCCAGTCTTCCTATGTATTCGAGTACGGAGTCTTCGCGGTCGGCGGAACATGGCCCCACAACCAGAAGCATTTTGTCGCTCTTGCCCGTGATGATGTCGCGTATCTGGCTGTCGTTGGCGGCTTTTGCCTGTGCGCCTTCCCTGGAGACAGGGTACTTCTCTTTCAGCTCTTTCGGAATCGGCAGCCTGTGCTTGAAGATCATGTTTTTCATAAGCCTAAGTCTTTAGTCTTCAAGTAGTTCTTCTCCCTGAATCTGTTTGGATATCTCGATCAGAGTCTTTTCCAGGCGGATGTATTGCTCTCTGATCTGCGGATCGGCGATTCTCAGTGAGTTGGCGGCGATGATTTCTTTTTCGCGAACTTTGTCCTCCAGCGGAAGCCCGTGGGTTCGCTTGAGCCTGGCAATTTCCCGTACCAGCTCCATCCTCTTTTCGAACAGTCCGGCAATCTTGGCGTCCACCTTATCAATCTCCCGGCGGATATCCGTCAGGCTTGACTCCGCCAGGCCATCCTGCCCGGCGTTTCGCCTTGCAACTATCGTTCGATTTTGCCCTTTTGTCGCCATATTCACACAAAAATAGCAACAATCTTCCTTTCCTGCAAAACCTCCAGTTACTCTATCGATCCTGTTCTCAATCCTTCCTGTTCTCTGCTCTTCCCGTTACCCTGTTCCCCGTACCTCTGCTTTCCATTCTCTACTTCCCATAATGATCCCTTACCTTGCCTTAACTCCTTATCTTATTGCCCCTCGCTCAAATGTGAGTGTAATTTCTAACTATTTGATTAGTAGCACTTTGCTGATATGATCAGCCGAAATCTGGTTGATCATATCAGCTTCTTTCTGCTGCTCAAGTAGTTACAAATAACGCAAAAACCTATCCAGAAAAACGACCTAAAGTCTAACGGAGACCAATCGGAAGCCACCGGAAAAATAGCCGGAACTTGTCACCTTGAGTCGCCGAAGCCGCCGCCGAACGAGGTCCCCCTCCGGAACTACCTTGCGCCGCCGCCCCTCGGCGGGCTCAGACTCTGCCATACTATCCGCACAGCGATAGAGCCAACGGGGTGTTTTTTGCAACTTCCCGATAAACAGACAGATGCTGATATAATCTCTTCATTTTGGCGTGATCATATCAGCATCTTATTAATTGTCAACAACTTACAAATAACGGCTCAGATACTAGCTAGAAAAACGACCTAAAGTCTAACGGAGACCAATCGGAAGCCACCGGAAAAATAGCCGGACCTACCTTGCGCCGCCGCCCCTCGGCGGGCTCAGACTCTGCCATACTATCCGCACGGAGATAGAGCCAACGGGGTGTTTTTTGCAACTTCCAGATAAACAGACAGATGCTGATATGATCTCTTTATTTTGGCGTGATCATATCAGCATCTTATTAATTGTCAACAACTTACAAATAACGGCTCAGATACTAGCCCCCCCGATTGCATTCAAATGATTTAATTCTTATCTTGCCAGAACTAAAATACATTTGCTATGAAACACTTCAAAAGACTGTTTTTCCCAGACATTCTCAACCATTGCTATCAGAATACTTTCGGTGGGCAATTGCTGTTCTATAATTACTCTGATTACATAGTATATTTTACCATATTGTGTACTTGCGCGACAGACGAAGATGTTCGGCTGGTTGCAGTGTGTCAGATGCCTGACCATGTGCATAACGGGGTGATAACCAGCGCCGTTGAATCACTTACCAGGTTCTTTCGGCGTGTCAATATAATGTTTGCGAATACCGATGCCCGTCTCACCAATAGAGTAGGTCATCTGTTCAACAGCCCCTTCGGGAGCGCACCTAAAACAACCTCAAAGAAGGAACGGACCAACGTTATATATATAGGAAACAATCCAGTCGAGAGAAAGCTCACCAAGAGGGCGATAGATTACCGATGGAACTACCTTGCCTACTACAATAACGATCATCCTTTCTCGGAGAAGCTCGTCATCCGCCGGGCGTCCCCGCAGATGAGGAAAGCCGTCGCGGCGATTAAAACACTCCACAATCAGAACCGTCCCGTCACTTACGAACTCCTCCAAAAACTCTTCAGATCCCTGGACCGGCGCGAAGGACTCCAACTCATCGATTACATCATAACAACATACAATGTCATTGATTATCAGTACTCTATTGATCTTTTCGGATCATTCGACAAAATGCTTCAGGCAATGGATTCCACTACAGGCAGTGAGTATGATATCAAAGAGGAGTTCACCGGCAAATCTGACTTGTGCTATGAAGAGATAACACGGTGGCTGTTCAGCAGGCTTCCGATAAAGGACATCCACGAAATCTTTGCCAAATCGCCCGAGGACAGGTTTGACCTCGCGGTGGAAATCAGCAGCGAACTCGGGATCAACCTAAGGCAGCTCGCCAAGTTCTTCCGGCTGTCGTACAAAACAATCTAAAAACCTTTATATTTGTAAAAACTATATAGACAATGACAGCTGTTATCGTAATCGTTGCAGTCGTGGTGCTGGTAGCACTATGGCTTGTCTCGGCCCAGCGTAAACTAGTCTCCGCAGACGAATTCTGCATGAACTCCATGAGCCAGATCGGTGTCCAGCAAAACAGCCGCTGGGATGCCCTCACAGCCCTCGCTGAACTGACGAAAGGTTATAGCGAGCACGAGTATAAGACCCTTATGGATGTAATCGGCCAGAGGACGGCCCTCGGCCGCAATTCTTCAGCAGCCGAAGTGGCCGCCGACGAAGGACGCATTGCCGAAGTCATGAAACAGATCAATGTGGTAGCGGAGCAGTACCCCGACCTGAAGGCCAATCAGACCTATGTCAAGACGATGGACGAAGTCGGACGTTACGAGAACCAGGTACGCCTCAGCCGTATGACCTACAACGATACTGTCACCAAGTTCAACCGCCTGGTGAGGATGTTCCCCGACTCAATCGCAGCCGCGATATTCGGATTCAAGGCTAAGGATTATCTCGCTGAGCCTGCGGGCAAGACCGAGATGCCCTCGATGAAGTAATGAAACGTATTCTGCTTATAGCAAGCTTGCTGCTTGGCTTTACCTTAAGCGCTGCAGCGGGCGAGATTCATGCCATCGACATTGCAGTCTCCCTCAGCCCCGACGGGAGCGCCCATTTCACTGAAATCTGGGACATAACTGCCGACCGCGGCACAGAGTGGTATCTCGTCAAATCCAACCTTCGCAACATGTCAGTGACCGATTTCTCCGTCAGCGAGAACGGGGTCATGTTCACCAATGAGGGCAGATGGGACGTGCAGCGCAGCCTCTCCCAGAAGGCGGGGCGCTGCGGCATCGTCCGCGGCAAGGACGGGGTCGAACTCTGCTGGGGCCTCGGCTCGATGGGCGCGCACATCTTCACCGTCCGCTACACCATCACCGGCGCCGTCCAGAGCCTTCAGGACTACGATATTTTCCACTTCCAACTCGTCTCGCCCGGCCTGACGGGCAGGCCGGAAAAGGTCACCGCGAAGATCAGTGCGGACGGGGTCCCGCTTTCCGACTCTAACACCCGCCTCTGGGGATTCGGTTTTGTCGGCGAGTCTTCTCTGGAAGA